>ERZ795043.1322-NODE-1322-length-12738-cov-96.059529_pt1 | contig 12738 bp, 11 predicted proteins | sample MGYA00375127_ERZ795043 | MGnify/ENA primary metagenome ERZ795043 (study PRJEB30172, sample SAMN05518447) | compost metagenome | isolation source: Feedstock adapted compost from Newby Island compost facility, Milpitas, CA | place: USA:Newby Island compost... | reverse complement strand
TCAAATGCAGGCATGTGGCTGATTATGCCACAAAGTTAAGATTTGATGGGGAGAGAGGAAAGAGAGGAATCAAAATATCCTAATTCATCTAAGACTCTTCGATTAATTTGCTTTCGTTCTTTATCAAAAAACCATCCCCACTTATTAAAATAATATATTGCAGAACGAATATGGTAAAATAACAAACGAATATTTTTATACGAGCCTTTCTGATGCTCATGATAAATTTCGACAAATGGATAAAAAATGGTCTTATATTTAGCGTGAAGCCTTCTTGACAAATCTGTGTCTTCCATATACAAAAAATAACGTTCGTCAAATAAACCAACCTCCTTTAAGGCAGAAACACGTAAAAACATAAAACAACCTGATAAATTAGGTACATTCATGATCTTATTATAACCCGAAAATCTAAGCTCAAATAGATGATTATCTTTATGAAAAAAATCAAAAAAAGGAAAAAATCTTCTAAAAAACAAATGAAATGGGGTAGGCAATAACTTAGCAACATATTGTATAGTACCATCGGGGTATTTAATCAAGGGCATCACATTAGCAACATCGGGATTAGACTCCATAAAGTTATATATAGAGTATAAAACATCAGGGGAAAAAGATACATCAGGGTTAAGAACTAAATGATATTTAACTGACAAAGAAAAAGCTTCTTTGATTGCAAGATTATGTGATTTACCAAAACCAAAATTAGAGGATAAATGTATATATTTTATATTAAAATTAAATTTGGAAGTATCATATATATCTCTTAAATCTCCTAGAATTGGCAATTCTGAATTATCTATCAAATAAATATGAGAAATAAGCTCAGATGAAGAAATAATCCTAACAATTTTACAAATAGTATCAATTGTATTATTATAAAAAACAACAGATGCAGATAACTTATGCTTCATGTAAATTAAAATTGTCAATTCGATAATGAACCCATACGTTTAAATAAACCATGTATAAATCCTAATAAAACAAATCTTAGATTTAATAAATGATTCTTTGATAGAATAGGATATCCAAAAATATACTTAAATGAAAAGATAAAAAGATATATTCTATGATAAATGGAAATATGCTTACAATATAAAGATAAATAAAATGCATTCCTTGTAATATAATAATGACGAATGTGATTCCTGATAGTAATATTCTTGTTAAATAGATTTAAATATCTATCGCCAAAATTATGATATATTTTAACATTAGAATTCAACAAAACTTTATACCCTTTCTTTATAGCCCTCCAACACCATTCCGTATCCACCCAATCTATAAAAAAGTCTTCGTTCATTAAACCTATATCTGGTAAATATTTAGAGTTTATAATCAATCCAGAAGAAATTGTTTGTGAAACTTCGTAAATACCATTATATGGGTAAAACTTTTTGAATCTATACTTAGTCATATAATAAGAAGGAAATGTAACGTTAGATTTTGAGTCGACAAATACCGGAGAAACTCCTGCAGTTTTATCAAAAATTGAAAATAAACTGATCATATCTTTAACATAATTTTTGGGATATATAGTATCTTGATCAGATATTAAAATAAAATCCGAATAATATGATAACGATATTAAAATACCATAATTTTGAGCGTAGGCTATACCATAATTTCTAACAAGTCTAATTATTCTAACATTCTCAGGAACTTCAATATTGTATTTGCAGTCTGAAGAATTATCAATAATATATATATTCCTAACTTGTCCCAATAAACTTATGACTAAAGATTGTAGTGTATTAATATTAGGATTAAAAGTAACTATGACACAATCAATGGTATACATGTCTAAAAAATAAAATTATAAAATATTTAAGGCATGCTGTATAATAGCAAAGTTTATAAAATATAACAAAAAATAAAAGAAAAAAAATACAAAAAAAACATATTTTTCTTTGTATATGGAAATTACATTAGGAAATAATATAAGAATTACAATATCATACAATTCAGAAATCCTAAAAGCAAGAACAGGTATCGAAGAAAAAAAGTAAAAAGAAAATATTGATACGGATAATATCTTAAGATAAAAAATAAGATCAATTTTTAACTTTTTCCTAGTTGTAAAAATAAGAAAATAAAATAAAATCAAAAGGGATGTGTAAAATAAATTAAAAACATTTGTATGAGGAAAAAAATGCTTATTTGAAAGATCAATATATATACCCAATTTAACCTGTATAAAAAAGGGTAGAAATTTAATTATTATGCTAAGAAAGTCACTAGATAAATTTGTAAGAATTGAAAAAAGACCAATTATAGGTAAAAGATAATATATAAGTTCTAATTTTCTATTATAAATAAAGTACAGAGGAAAATAAAGTATAGCAGAATAATGAAACAATGTAGCAAATATTATTTTAAGCAAAAATTTAAAAAAATTTCTCTCAAAAATGTCTTGAATAGAACATAAAAAAATTGCAGAAGCGACTCCAGCTCTAATCTGCGTAAAATCATGTAACCAATAATAGCTAAGAGAATAGATAATTACGGAAAATAATGGATAATAAGATAATTTATTGAACGAAAAAAATTTCAAACTAATACCCAAAATTGAATATATGAAAAATATAAAAGTTATATTTTCATGAAAAAATAGTTGAGACATAAGAACTAATAAATAAAAAGTAGGCTCAAGAGTATATGAATAAAGACTTTTATTAAAAAATATTACATTTATTTCCCTTACATAATTAATATAATCAACGGATAAACTTTTAAAGAATGTCGAAATAAATATTAAAGTAAACAATACAGAAAGTAAAAAGAATTTTCTATAAAGCTTATAATCTGAATCTATATTACTATTATTTAACATATTTAATTAATACTTTTATAACGCTACATAAAAAATATTCCCTAAATAATATTAATATTTTTTTGTAGCACTTTTTAAAAATATTATAATTATAATCATTTTTATGACAAGTGTAAACGAAATAAATATTTTCGTTACGACAGCTTTCTTCAATAAAATTATATCTCATATTTAACTTGTATAAAGCATAAGGAAGTGAAATCTGATCTCGATACGGGTACTTTAAGTATTCATCCCACCACAGATTCATAATTTGTATAACATTATGCTTATTATGATTTCTTAGAATTATGCCATTCTCGCTAAGACCAAAATTAAATGGCATTCCATTTCTTTTGTAAGTTATAATTTGACGCATACCTAAAAATATATTAATTTTTCCTAATTTTATACATTCTATAAATTCATCATAAACACATTTCCTCTTAAAGTGATGCGGAAAAAGAATATCATATTTTGTTAAGTACTTATAGTATAGATCAATTGGATTAGATTTAATAATTATGTTAGAATCTATATATAAACTGGAATGATATTCCGTTAAGTATAAATGAGGTAACATTTTATATCTCCTGTTTAAAAAAACTGGAGACATGAAAGATGAATCAACATAACGTATTATCCAATTCTTAACATTTAATCCAATATTATCCGTAAAACAAATAAAATCGCAATATTTTGTATATTCAATTGGAATATCATATAATACATCATAATCACCAAAGAGCGCGGTATAAACAACAAATGCTCTCATTCTGAAATGTTAAAGTCTTACTGCATAATTGCTTTAAAAAATAATAAATAAAACTAGAACCATCATTGACCCTTTGGAAAATTCACATAGAACTAAAGAAATAATGTATTAACTTCAACATAAAAAACAGAAGTATACATAATCAAATAAAGATTAGACATACTAGTATTCTACATTAATAAAATTAAATATATTATTTTATTTATAGGTATATGAATTATAAACAGTAACCAAAAGTTTTATAGATTTAAATATTATTTTTGATTATACCAATAATACCAGGATTGAAACATTAAAATAACCCATAAATGATTATCATAAGTCTTTCCTTTATATAGATAATCATTCAATTTTTTGATGATAGGTTCATGTCTAAAATATCCCTGTTCTTTAAGCCTATTTATTGAAAGTAAATCATGAACCCATTCTCTCAGCGGGCCACGCAACCAATGTTGTAAGGGCACACCAAATCCCATTTTAGGACGATTGACCAGATGCCGGGGAACAAGCTGATGCACAATCTGTTTCAGCAGCCATTTCTTCTCCCCATTTCTGAATTTAAAATGCTCGGGAAGCTGGGCCACAAACTCAATTAGCCGGTAATCCAGCAAAGGTTCCCTACCCTCCAATGAAACTGCCATGGTAGCCCGATCCACTTTGGTGAGTATATCATCCAGCAGATAGGTTCGATAATCCAGCGAAAGAAATGAGGATAACAAATCGAAATGAGGGTTATTCAAAATATCCTGAAATGAACATAATGAATAGGCTATATGATTCGCACCATCAGGCAATACCAGCTGGTTGATTTCATCCTCAGAAAAACGGGACACCAGAATATCAAGCATGCTCGAAGGAGTATCAGCCACAAGCCAGGACTTCAACTTGTTGTAACGATTCTGAAAATGATAAATTTTATGCAACATAGAAAAATGCTCCACATGAATCCGATCCATTATATGATAACCGAGCCTGCGGAAAAATTTGGGAATCCGGCTGAAAATCCGATTAAACCGGATAGCGGCTTCATACCGACGATATCCGGCAAAAACTTCATCGCCTGCATCAGCAGAAAGAGCAACCTTTACCTGTTGCCTGGCCAGGCTGCTGACCAAATAGGTAGGAATGGCAGAACTATCACCAAACGGTTCATCATAAATCTGAGGCAAAAGAGGAATCACTTTGGCAGCATCTGATATGGTGCAATAATATTCCGTATGATCCGTGCCCAGATACGATGCAACCTGTTTGGCAAAATGAGCCTCATTGTAGGGTTGCTCATAAAAACCAATAGTAAATGTTTTAATTTTTTCCGTACGATTATGCTGTAATAAGGCTGTCACAGCCGTGCTGTCATATCCTCCGCTTAAAAAAACACCTACTGGTACATCGGCAATCATACGATATGCACAGGATGAGCTTAGTAATTCCCGGGTATGTGCAATAGCCTCCTGTTCTGAAATCTGCAGCCTCGGTTTGGCATAACAATCAAACACATTCCAGTAGCTATGTTTTTGGATGATACGAGATGATAAATCTATTTCCAGATAATGACCAGGTTCCAGCTTATAGGTGTATTCAAAAATGCTGTAGGGTGTGGGCACATAACCATACTTTAAATATAGCCTGATAGCCGATATGGAAATTTTCTTCTGAAACCTTTTGTGTTGATGAAAAGATTTTAATTCAGAGGAAAAAAGAAATAAACCTTCATGCCAGTAATAATAAACAGGTTTTATTCCGGCCCTGTCTCTGAATAAATAGCATTTCATCTTCACCGGATCATAAATAAAAAAGGCAAACATGCCATTTAACCGATGGCATAAATCGGTCCCCCACTGGTCAAAACCCTTCAATATCACCTCCGTATCTGTTCCGGAATGAAAGGTATATCCCAAATCCTTTAATTCAGATTTAATCTCCTGAAAATTGTAGATTTCGCCATTAAAAACAATGGTGAGTCCATGATCCAGGCTCATGGGCTGGTGGCCTCGCTTTGACAAATCCAGAATGGATAACCTGCGAAACCCTAGACCCACCTGGCAGAAAGGCGTCTGAAACAACGAAATCCCTTCATCATCGGGTCCCCGATGTATCAATGCACCCGACATGCGAATCAAATCAGATTCAGCAGACTGGGAAGCAAAATCAATAAAACCCGTAATGCCACACATAAGAAGGAAATAAAAAAATTATGGATGAATAAATTTACTGTTTTAAAAAAACAAATTCATTGCAGCCCTTCCCACCACCACAGGTTTTTAATTTAAGCAGGATATAATTCTTATTCTTAAAAAACTCAAAAACCTCCTCCGGACGAGCAACCTCAAAAGGATAACCTCCCAACCAATCTTTCAGATCATGAAACCAGCTCATGCCTCTGTTTCTGGCATAATTCTTATAAGATAAAAAAGGATTCCGGAGTAATAAAATATCCCTGAGAAACCAGGGAATAAGGCTTAAATAGTAGCCCAAGATTGCAAAATATTTAAACCACGCATATCTGTTATAGTTTCGTTTTTCCCATTTCCAGAAGCGGGAACGCCACCCCTGATCATTGTAAATAGATAAAAACAAAATTCCACCATTCGGTTTAACCAGATGATCAACCAAAGAAAAAGCTTTCCACATATCACCGGTATGATGAAGTACACCCCAGGAGTACACAATATCAAATTGGCCTAAGGAATTGACCAGCTGATCGTCCAAAATGGAACCCTGGCTGATATGCCAGTGTGGATCGTCAGGGTAATATTGTTGCCTGAGGTATTGGGTACAGGATACAGAAAACGGATCATAATCAATAGAATACACATGAGCACCTAACATCCGGGCTGCCAAGCTGAATAACCCGCTCCCTGAACCGACATCTATAAATCGCAGGCCGGACAAGTCATTCCGCCCGAGCATATGTTGCAAGCTTTGTTTTGCTATCTAAATACGATCATCATTCAGGTGTTGCAGAAACCTTGACCAGTTTTTGCTAAACGAGAAGCGAATATCCCTGGACTCAGATAATTCTAATGAATTATGTTGATGGCGTGAAGAAGACATAGGATGTTAATTTTTAAGAAGATAACGAAACGGAAATATTAGATAACGGTTAAAATGAGAAATCAAAAATGAGATATCCTGATTGATTCTAAATAAATGATTAAACAGAAGTAATAAAAGAACAGAAGAAATAAAACCAATACATAAAGTAAAAAAGGTATTCAAGTGCAATAAATGGACAAAATAATATGTCCCTCCAACAAGAAGTATATTGACAAAAACTATCTTGATAAAATACCAATAAATAATTTTCAGATTAATGTGAGAGAGTAGCCTTGAAAAAACCAGGGGGAATAAAATCAGGGCAATCAGATATACAAATAAAACATTCAACGGGTATCCAATGTAACCAAACATCTTGATAAACAGATAAATACTAAATAATGAAAGAGTATTGGTGGCAATCTGAAATAAAAAACTGTATTTAACAATCTGAGCTGAAAAACATAGATAAGCAAATATATTATTGACTGCAATTAAACATACCGCTAAGGAGAAATATCCACAAATAAAATCGCAGTAATTTAAATATTCAGATGGAATATCAGAGAGCGTGTCATAATCACCGAAAAGAGCAGTATAAACCACAAAATGCTTCATTGTGTAAAATGATTATAATCTTTTGAAAAATCAGCTCTTATACCATCACGGATGGCAATTATAGTAAAGTAAATTTTTTTTACAGCATATGTTGGGGATATAAAAATTGATTTAAAAAAATTAAAAATTATAAACAAGACAATATGAAAATAAAATAAAAGATAATTGTCAACTAATTTAAATGATAAATAAGTATGATTTCTCAACCTTAAGTAAAACTTATATTTCAAAAATGAATCATTAAAAATTTGATTCTGATCTTGTTTAGGCGAGGATACTTCAATATCAGAAACTTTGTATTCTGAACACAAACAAATATCAAACCCAGCTTTGGTCATACGCATTGTCCATTCATGATCATCCGCGTAGGTAAAAAAACGCTCATCAGGATATCCAACCACAGAAACCACTGATTTATGAAAAAATAATCCACCGTAAGGAGCAACCTGTTGGCGAATCAAAAAAAAATTTTTTTTATCAAGGAAACCAGGAAGAATATATATTTTTTTACAAAAAAATTTTTTATAAAAATAATCTTTTATATGAAAACCAAGAAAAGCATTAGGTCTATAGCCAAATATACGTCCAAAATAAACTGATTCATAATTATTAGACTTTATTCTTCTATAAGGTGTAAGTATCGTTTTACTATGACTCCCCAAGTAAGCATAAACATGCCTTATTATATTTAAAGAACCGTTCTCAGGAAGATTATCATCATCTAATAACCAAATAAAATCACAATCATCAAACTGTAATGCAAATTGAATACCTTTTTTAAAACCAACTGAAGATCCATAATTCTTATCAAGTAGTAAAATATGTAGCTTATTATCATTCAAACTCTTCTGATAATCTAATAAGCTGGATCTACTTCTCGGATTAGATCCATTATCAACAACAATGATTTTATAAACATTCTCATTTAATAATCTATCAAGTACATTACGTAACAGGTAAAATCTATCACCATAAGTAACAGTAATAGCAAATATCTTAGAGAACATAAAAATGAATAAAATTAAAAAAAATAATATTAATTGTCTAGTAAAAGAAAGATATTTTTTAAATCTGATATAAATTTAGATGGTTCATTTTTTATAATTTCTCTGTATTTTATGAAATCTGAACTTCTTTTTTCAAAATTATTTAAACAATCAAGTATAGAATTAATAATCTGTGGTATCATATCCTCACAATCAGGGAATTTATAGGATTTAGGTATAGGAATATCCTCGATAAAGGCAGCCGATCCACGATTACTTGTCAAAACGCAACAGCCTAAAATAGCAGCTTCACGTGGAATACGATCTTTGCCAGGATGATTCCCAAAATCAATATACACCTTAGCTTTAAGGAGTAACGAAATAAGCTCATCACGATTTAGAGCAACCTCAAAAGGATAACCACCCAACCAATCTTTCATATCATGAAACCAGCTCATGCCTCTTTTTCTGGCATAATTCTTATAATATAGAAAAGGATTCCGGAGTGATAAAACATCCCTGAGAAACCGATAGGAGATAAAGAGTGAACAGTAACCCAAGATTGCAAAATATTTAAACCACGCATATCTGTTATAGTTCCGTTTTTCCCATTTCCAGAAGCGAGAAAGCGCCCCCTGATCATTGTAAATAGATAAAAACAAAATTCCACCATCCGGTTTAACCAGACAATCAACCAAAGAAAAAGCTTTCCACATATCACCGGTATGATGAAGCACACCCCAGGAGTACACAATATCAAATTGGCCTAAGGAATTAACCAGCTGTGCGTCCAGAATGGAACCCTGGCTGATATGCCAGTGCGGATCGTCAGGGTAATATTGTTGCCTGAGATATTGGGTACAGGATACAGAAAACGGATCATAATCAATAGAATACACATGAGCGCCTAACATCCGGGCTGCCAAGCTGAATAACCCGCTCCCTGAACCGACATCTATAAATCGCAGGCCGGACAAGTCATTCCGCCCAAGCATATGTTGCAAGCTTTGTTTTGCTACCTCAATACGATCTTCATTCAGGTATTGCAGGAACCTTGACCAATTTTTGCCAAACGAGAATCGAATATCCCTGGACTTGGATAATTCTAATGAATCATGTTGATGGCGTGAAGAAGACATAGGGTGTTAATTTTTAAGAAGATAACGAAACGGAAATTTTAGATAACGGTTTAAATGAGAAATCAGAAATGAGATATCCTGATTGATCTTAAATAAATAATTAAATAAAAGCAATAAAAGAACAGAAGAAATAAAGCCAATACATAAAGTAAAAAAGGTATCCAAGTTAAATAAATGGGCAACATAATATATCCCTCCAACAAGAAGTATATTGACAAAAACTATCTTGATAAAATACCAATAAATAATTTTCAGATTAATGTGAGAGAGTAGCCTTGAAAAAACCAGGGGGAATAAAATCAGGGCAATCAGATATACAAATAAAACATTCAACGGGTATCCAATGTAACCAAACATCTTGATAAACAGATAAATACTAAATAATGAAAGAGTATTGGTGGCAATCTGAAATAAAAAACTGTATTTAACAATCTGAGCTGAAAAACATAGATAAGCAAATATACTATTGACTGCAATTAAACATACAGGTAAAGAAAAATATCCCAAAAGCCTGGATATGTGAATGAGGTCCTGAGGAGTAGCATGCCCTCTGTTAAATAAAAAAACTGTTATTTCATTCCGGAAAAAAAATAAAAAAAGACTAAAGGGAATAATGGTAAATAAGATAAATTCCACGGCACGCCTGTAAGTCTGGTTTAGATTGTCATATTCCTTCCGGGTGAACAGCTCATTGAATTTTACACCCACCACCACAGCAAACTGAGAGGATATAACATAATGCGGTATATAAGCAATTTTTTGAGCATAATTCACAGCAGAAAGAATTCCTCCATCAAACGAACTTAACAGGTACATGGGAAAATAACTGGATAACATAGAAAAGGTGGTTCCTGACTGAGAATAGAGGATATCATGCCATAGTTTCCCCTGTACTCGGATTCTTAATGATGAAAGAAGCGAAAATTTCCAATGAAGTTGAGCTTTCAATAAAAAAAATAATACACCTATATTAAATACATAGCCCGATGCGTAGCCAATGATCAAAGATTGCGTATCCAACACGGAATGGAGAAAAATAATGAAAATGATGATAAAGAGGGAATTAAGAGCCGTAACAATCATTGGAGCCGTGAAAATCTTGTAGGATATCAGCACATCATTTAAGAAATTGGTGGCAATAATGATTGGGAACAGGGCTGATCCTAGAATAAGGGTTAGTTTATTCTCCAGTAATACATTGACTGAATATTTTGATACAACAGAAAACAAACTTATAGGGAACAAACAAAATATCAGAGAAAATACAAGCCCTATAGATGTGAAAAGGAAAAAAAATTTATTCAGAAAGTGGATGCACAAGTCGTTATCCTCTTCCCTGATTCTCATAGACTCCGGAATAATCACCGATGTAGTCACAGAAGTAATGAAATAGCTGATAAGGTTAAATATGGTAATGATGTAAAAATAAATATCGGTATGAAAGGTTGCACCGAAATAATAGGCAATAACCAGATTACTCAGAAAAGCAATTGCTTTGGATGCCACATTAAAAATGGTAGAAACCGCCAATCCTTTTTTATATGATTCCGTTCTGATTTCCATCAATCAACCTGCTTACCTGAAAAAATTCTAGTTAATCAAATTTATTTTTCATATGAATCTTCCATAATCTCTGCATAGATTCTTCTCATCATCAACACAAACAAAGCCAGCAAAGCTCCTATAAATCCTCCTATCACAAAGCCTATTATTTTACCCACTTTTTTATCTTTTAATGGCAGCACAGGCCTATCAATCACCTGAATCAAAGGCGTTTCCTGCAACAATGTCATCCTTGCAATTTCCAGATTCTTCACGAGTTCTGCATATTCGGCTCCTAATATTTCGGCTTGTGTTTGCCTGGAAATAGCAGGTACACTGACTACAGCCCGGGCAGGATTTAAATTCTGATCGGTGGTTATAGCTGTACCATACAAAGCTGCATGATAGGCATTGCGCACTGAATCCAGGCGGGCCTGTATGATATTCAGATTTGAGACAGCTCGTTTCGTCTTAGTTTGAATATAAAACAATGAGACATGTTTCACCAAATCCTCTGCAAACGTTTTGGCAAATAATTGATCAGGGGCTGTATAGGTTATTGAAATGATAGTACCTTCTTTTGTGGGTTTTTCTATGTTCAGATTATTTTTCGTAATATTTTCATAAAACTTCCCCATCAGGCTATCCTGCACATAAGACAACGAATCCATAGGAATACCTGGCTTAAATGAAAGATCTGCTGGAATGTGGGGATTGTTTTTCCATGATTTGCGCAAATGGTTCATTTCAATATAATAATCAGCCAGGCTCATCACACGGCCGCGTGCATCCACCACCGTATCCAGCAAAGTACGGGTAATCATCACTCTCGACTGCAGCAATTGCATGATATTGTCTTCTGAGAACACACCTCCACCCGTACCACCCAGATCAAAGCCCAGCTGGCTGGCCAGTCCGGCATAGGAAGCAAGCAAATTGCTGCCACTTTTTTCTTCCAAGGCAAAGGTGAGTGTGGCTACGTATTTAGGTTTGCTGACCCATGAATATACCAAACCTAATAAACCGCCTGCTACGCCACAAATCAGCAGCACCAGCCACTTGGAACGAAGATAACGGATCCACTCCTTCAGCCTGAGGATCAGCTCCCTGATCGAGATTTCATCTTGTACCGGAATGGGGCGATGTGTTTCGGTCATATCAAATGCGTTATGGATGAAGAAATCTTTCTAACTCACCCCTAACCCCTCTCTATAGAATAGAGAGGGGAATTAAAGGGGTGGGTTTTAACTTTTACTTTGGTAGAAGCAAGGATTATTTCTAACTCACCCCTAACCCCTCTCTATAAAATAGAGAGGGGAATCAAAGGGGTGAGTTTTAAGTTTTACTTAGGTAGAAGCAAAAGAGTTATTTCTAACTCACCCCTAACCCCTCTCTATAAAATAGAGAGGGGAATCAAAGGAGTGGGTTTTAACTTTTACTTTGGTAGAAGCAAGGATTATTTCTAACTCACCCCTGACCCCTCTCTATAAAATAGAGAGGGGAACCAAAAGAGGTTTGTTATTATGTTCTCACCCCTGACCCCTCTCTATAAAATAGAGAGGGGAATGAAAAGAGGTGTGTTATTATTTTCTTACTCTACCCTATCCCCTCTCTACTAAGTAGAGAGGGGAACTAAAGGGGTGAGTTTTAAGTTTTATTTAGATAGAAACAAAGATTACATGGGTTATTTCTCACTCTCCCCTATCCCCTCTCTACTTTGTAGAGAGGGGAATTAAAGGGTGAGTCAGCAGTTTAATATTTTCCTTTTTACTTCCATCATATCTTTCAACTCCTCATTTTTAATCCTCAGTACACGCAAGTTTAATTGTT
>ERZ795043.1315-NODE-1315-length-12769-cov-34.895627_pt1 | contig 12769 bp, 14 predicted proteins | sample MGYA00375127_ERZ795043 | MGnify/ENA primary metagenome ERZ795043 (study PRJEB30172, sample SAMN05518447) | compost metagenome | isolation source: Feedstock adapted compost from Newby Island compost facility, Milpitas, CA | place: USA:Newby Island compost... | reverse complement strand
GTACGGTGGTGTGGGGAGACGGGGACTCAGTTGAGTCCCCTCTTACCCGATTTTTCGCCCGAATAGCTTGTCCCTTTTTTCTATTAAAATGCCCCGGCAGGTTTAAACCTGGCGGCAAGTACCGATACTGGTGAGTGAAAAAGCTATATTTCCAAGGCAGGGATTTGGGATGAATTTGGCAGACATGCTGTGCTACGCCGACATTGACCAACTGACCCGTATTGCCGCCACTTACGGGTGCGAATGCAGCAGCCATTCCAAGAACGATCTGATCCAAACCATCCTGAGCACCATCCATCGCCGCGAGGCGCTGGAAAGCCGCATGGCGGAACTGGGCGCGGATGACCTGCGGTTTTTGAACTCTCTTCTTTTCGAAAATCGGACGGCTTACAGCCTGGAAGAATTGCGGGCGCGGGCGGGAGGGACGGCGCCGGGAAGCTGGTTGAGGCTGCAGCAGGATACCGCCGGCGCCGGATCGCCGCCGCAGCAGCCCGGCAACGCCGGGTTGCCATCGCCGCGCGACGAGTCTTCGGCGAAGAGCCGAGCATCCAAAGCGCCGTCATCCGCCGGCAAAACGCGGCGCGGAAGACGCAAAAGCGAGCCGCAGCCCGAGCCCGCGCCAGACGTCCCTGCCGATCCGGCCCGCCAGATGATCACCCGTTTCCGGCTGAACGGCTGGCTGTTTAACGGCTGCTCGCAGCAAACCCGTTTTCTGTTCCAGGTGCCGGAAGACGTCCGCCGCCGGCTGCGCGAAACGCTGGAACAGCAGTTCCTCATGCGGACGGAGCGCCGCGAGGAGCCGCCGGTATACCGGGATGAAAGCGATCTGATGGCCGAAGACCTGACGGTTTTCCTGCGCTTTGTTCGCGACCATGACGTGCCGCTTACGGCGGATGGCACCATGTACAAACGGCAGCTGGGTCAGGTGCTGGAGCTGATGTCGGTGCAAGAATCCATTCCCGGCAAAGGGGAATGGAGATTCGGGTACGGCCGCAAGTTTCGGGAATATCCGGACCGATTTTCCCTGCTTTACGATTTTGCGTACTGTGAAGGCTTGCTGCGCGAGCAGCCTGACCGCCTGGTGCTGACGGAAGAAGGCCTGGAGGTGGCATCAGGCCAGGCGCCGGTCGAGACGGAAAGGCTGTATCGCCTGTGGCTGCGCATCTACAAAGGACCCATTGACAACCTGACGGCCCTGGTGCACTGGATTGCCCGGCTTGCCGGCGAATGGACGACCGTCGCTTCTCTGTTTGAGATTTTGCGGCCGCTCATACGTCCCTACTATTATGATGATGAAAAAGCGATTCTGGAGCGGCGCGTCCTGCGCATGATGCTGCATCTGGGGCTGCTCCGCTGGGGGGAGACGGAGGCCGGAGAGCCGGTCGTCAAGATGACGCCGCACGGCCAGTTCATCGTCATCGGCACCGTGCTGCCCTATGAAGATCTGTTGCGCTTTGAGGAAAGCGGCATGACTTTCCCTACATAAGCGGGCATAAGCATATTGCGAATGGGAAGGGCCTTCGTACGGTGCGGATGCGTCTTGGGTGAATATGTTTTTAATATCGCCATTGACTTTGCAGACAGCAAGAGTGCCGCAAGCGGATCATTGCAGATACAAGGGTCTTGGAACGCCGGAGTTTCGGAGGTGCAAACCATGGATATGAAAGTCGCCTACGAGGCTATGCTGGGGCTGGCGGCTGAGATGGTTCTGGACGAAGCGCTGCGCAAATACCGGACAGAAGCCCTTTACAAAGCCATTGATGAAGCGCTTGCCCAGGGAGATTCCGTCACGTTCAAGAAGCTGACGGATGAGCTCAAGGCCTTCAGCGCCCAGGATGCCGATACATCTGCGGAGTAAAAAGTAGTGCGTCAATAGCTTCAAAAACCGTCAGGCATGGCCGCAAGGCACGTGCCGGGCGGTTTTTTCTTTGCGCGCGTCCCTCTTTTTCTCCATATGTCCCATCGCCGCAAGAAATGGCTTTATTTGCCCCGGGTTTTGCAGTAGGATGAAGGAGGTGTGGACAAATCGAAAGAAGGCGGTTCCGCATCCCAAGCGAAACATTGGCCAAGAAAGGACAGGAAAATCCCATGAAGTTCAGCGAACTCAGCCGGGAAGAATGGTTCAACCTGCAGCCATACCTGGACACTTGCCTGATTCCGGTTTCGGGCATGGCCGGCGGCGAAGCGCCCTGGGAAATGGCCGAGCTGGCCGCATCGGCCGGCGACTGGCTCTTGCCGCTGGAAAAAGCGTTCGCCGGCCGCACCGTGACGCTCCCCGCTTACCATTATTATGACGGTTCGGACCGGGCCGCCGAAGGGCTGAAAAAACTGATCGCCGGCTGCAGGGAAGCCGGTTTCCGCCACGTGGTGCTGGTATGCGGCGTGCCGAACGCGCTGCCCGAAGATACGGGAGCGGACCTGATATTCCAGCCGGCAAGCGCCGGCGAAAAACCCGATGCAGAGGCGCTGCAACTGGCCATCACCGAAATGTGGCACCAGGCCCGTCACGCCAGGGACTAGCCCCATGGCAAAAACGAATAGATTTGGCGTTTTTGGGCAACAACATAGCCGAGCAGACAAGGCGATTTGTGACAATTTGAGAACAATTTGGACCGCGGCCCTGCGGCGAACGATTCCGGCCGCCTGGCGATTCTTGACGCTCCATAGGCACTGGGATATTATAGTTTTGTGTCCTTGCACGGAATAGGAAAAATCCGCACGGGGCGCGAGATTTGGTTGGCGAAGGGGGTTGGAGAATGGAGCATCAGGAGCAGCAAGAAACCGTGCACAAGCCGGTCAAGCGCAAAGAAATGACACGCCGTCAGTTTTTGTCGTACACCCTCGGGGGTGCCGGCGCCTTCATGGCCGGAGGAGTCATCCTGCCGATGATCCGCTTCGCGGTCGATCCTCTGTTGCAGCCGAAGCAGGAAGGCAACTTTGTGAAAGTGATTGAAGAAAGCAAAGTGACGAACGAGCCGCTGAGGGTCAATTTCAAAATCCATCAAATTGACGGATGGTACGAAAGCGATCCGGAATTGCAAGCATACATCGCCCGAGATGAAAACGGCGTAATATACGCGTTGTCGCCCGTGTGCAAGCACCTTGGCTGCCTCGTCCGTTGGGGCGCGGGGAATTCGCCGAACGAGTTTTTCTGCCCGTGCCACGGCGCAAGATACGACAAATCCGGCAAACAGATTGAAATTGCGCCGAGACCGCTGGATGAGTACGAGGTGAGAGTGGAAAACGGCTGGGTCTATCTGGGTCCGCTCGGACCGAACCGGCGAGTGAAGTAGGCGAGTGAAGTTAAAGGAGGGCGCTTCGTCTCGTGTTTAAAAGCATGTATAACTGGATCGACGAACGTCTGGATATTACGCCGATGTGGAGAGACATCGCCGACCATGAGGTGCCTGAGCACGTCAATCCGGCGCATCATTTCTCCGCGTTCGTATATTGCTTTGGCGGCCTGACGTTCTTTATCACCGTCATACAAATTTTGTCGGGCATGTTTTTGACGATGTACTACGTCCCCGACATCGTCAACGCCTATTACAGCGTTGACTATCTGCAGCACCAGGTCGCCTTTGGCGGCATTGTCCGGGGCATGCATCACTGGGGCGCCAGCCTCGTGATCGTCATGATGTTCCTGCATACGCTGCGGGTCTTCTTTACCGGTGCCTACAAGCATCCCCGTGAAATGAACTGGGTCGTCGGCATGCTGATTTTCTTCGTCATGCTGGGGCTTGGATTTACGGGCTATCTGCTTCCCTGGGACAACAAAGCGTACTTTGCCACGAAAGTTGGCCTTGAAATTGCCGGTGCCGTGCCCTGGGTGGGCGATTACATCAAGATTCTGCTGAACGGCGGGGAAATCGTCGGCGCCCAGACGCTGACGCGGTTCTTCGCAATCCATGTGTTCTTCCTGCCCGGGCTGCTTTTGACGCTGCTTGCCGCTCATTTCTACATGATCCGCAAACAAGGCATTTCGGGGCCGCTGTGAGAGAGGAGTGGCAATAGGAGTCCATGGCACATAAACACGATCCCAATGAAAAAGTCGTCTATGTCGGAGATTCGCGCGTTATCAAGCGCGACCGTAGCCTGAACATCCCGCCGGATTACTCGGCGTACCCGGGCAAATCGGAAGCGTTTATTCCGAACTTTCTGCTCAAGGAATGGATGGTCGGCGTAGTCGTGCTCGTCGGCATCCTGGCGCTGGTCATGGCCGAACCGGCGCCGCTCGGATACCCGGCGGACCCGCTGAACGGCTCCTTCATTCCGATGCCGGACTGGTACTTCCTTTTCCTGTACCAGCTTCTGAAATTCCATTACGCATCCGGCGATTATGTGGCTTTCGGCGTCGTCGGCCTTTCCGGCTTGCCGTTCATCGCCATGCTGCTGGCTCCGTTCCTCGATACCGGCAAGGAACGCCGCTGGTACAAGCGCCCCATCGCATCTTCCCTTATGCTGGTGGGCATTGCGGCCATCGTGTACTTAACCTGGTATTCCTGGGACCATTATCAGCACGAGCTTGAAAGACAGGGCATCGTGCCGGAACATATCGAACGCAAGCTCAAGGCGGAAGAGGCGGTGGCGAAAGGTCTGCCCCGGCCGATTCCCGGAAAGGAAAAGATCCCGGCCCTCGTCAATGCGGACGATCCCGCATTCGCGATCATGAAGGAAGCCAATTGCATCGCCTGCCACGGCGAAGAACTGGAAGGCGCCAGCGCTCCGGCGCTGCGGGGCCTTGGCGATCGCATGGGCAAGGATGAAATTTTCGACGTCATCGCCAACGGCCGCGGAGGCATGCCGCCTTACGCCGGACAGCTTTCGGACGAACAGATCGAACAAATCGCCGTGTGGCTTGAACAGCAAAAGGCAGAGGCCGGTTCATAAGCGCGGAAAAGTCATACAGCAGCGGCACGCTCGGTGCCGCTGTTTGTTTGTCTGCGAAGGCGGCGGAGGTTGACGGGCGGCGGCAGATCTCCGCCTCGCAATAACATAAGACGGGAGTGAGCGCCGTGGGGCTCCGGTGGCTTTTGTCCAGGGAATGCCTGATGCATCCGGCTGTGCTGACCCTGATGATGATCTTTTACATACCCGGAACCGCATACGGTTACTATTGGTACAAATACCAGCTGACCGAAGTGTGGCTTGAGCATCCCCGCTGGCAGATCGTGTTTGTGCCCGACAGCCCCACGGCCTCCCTGTGGTTTTTCCTGGCGGTCTTGTGGCTGTGGATCGCTCCTCAGGCGCCGAAGCGCGGCATCGTGCGGGCGGTCAGGGGACTGGTGGAGGCGCTGGGCGTCGTCACGTCGATCAAATATGGCGTATGGGCGACGGCCATCATTCTGGCGGGGCACGCGCAGGGGCACGAACTGGTGTGGACGGACTGGATGCTGATGGTCGGCCATACGGCCATGGCCATATGTGCGTTGCTGTACGCCCGCTTTTTCCGGTTCGGGCCGGTTGCGCTGACGGGCGCCGCGCTATGGACTTTCCTGAACGATACGGTGGACTACACGTTCGGGGTGTATCCGTATTTGCCCCGGGAACTTCACGACGATGTGGCGGAAGTGGCCGTGTGGACGATTTGTTTAACGGCATTAAGCGTTTTGGCGGGTTGGGCCGCGCGCATTTGGCCGCCGGAAGGCAGGAAAGCGCAAGATTGACCGGGATGGCAATTTAACGAAATGAAAAAGGAAAAAGGCTTGTTCTGCATGCGGACATCCCCTCATATGCTAGTTAGCGGGAGGGGATGTCCGTGTTTTGGAGGAAGCTGGCTTTGGCGGCGCTGACCGCGATGCTGGCGACGCTCGCGGCAGCGGGTGTGGCAGGGGCTTCTTACGGCATGCGCGCCGCTAAAGATTCATCCTCTCCCGACCCTGCGGTCCGGGAGGCACTGGATGCTTTCTGGCGCGCGGCGGAGAAGCTGTATGAAGCGGCCGTGCGAGGGGATGCGGAACATATCCAGCTTCTTGTGCGTGAAACCGACGAGCGCCTGCGGGCGCTGCCGATGCGGCAAATCGCTTCCGCCGAAGGCGTCGAGGCGCTGGCGCGGAGCGTGGCTCGCATGAAGCGGGCGGCTGCCTCCATCCAGGGGCCTGCCCGCGACTGGCAGACGCCGGCGGCGGAAATCCGGCTGGCCGCGGACGCGCTGGCCCATCCGGACAAGCCGATGTGGCATATGTACCGGGATATCGTGATGGAGGACATCGGCCGGATCGCTCAGGCGCTGGAAAGCGGCCGGCAAGACCCGGCAAGGGCGGGGCTCAAAAGCCTCGAGGAGCATTACGGCCTTATCCGGACCGCCATTTTGCTCCATGCCGATCCTTTTGTCATCGAGCGGACCGATTCCGTGCTGCGCTATGCGCAGCGGGTGCTTTCGGCCGACCGGCCGAAGCCGGAACTTTTGGAAGGCATCGTGCCGTCTTTGCGGGATGCGTTTGGCGCGCTGTTTCCCTCTCCTTCGGCCGGCACCATGGCATACGTACCGGCGGCGGGGCCCGGCGGCTGGGCGTGGCCGGCGCTTTTTGCCTCCGTCATCGTCGCCGTGCTGACCTGGGCCGGATGGCTGCGCTATCGGCAGATCGAGCCGGTCATTCCTTGCGGAAACCTTCCCCCAGCACGTCATGAACATCGCCGATCACAATGAAAGCCCGTTTGTCATGCTGACGAACGAGGCTTTTTAATTTGCGCTCCTCATACCGGCTGACCACGCAGTACAGCACCGTTTTCGGCTCCTTGGAATAGGCGCCGACGGCCGGCATCAGCGTCACGCCACGCTCCAGCTCCCGGGCGATCGCATCCGCCAGCTGTTCCGGTTTGCTGCTGATGATCGTGAAGGCTTTGGCGGCGTAGGCGCCTTCTTGGATAAAATCGATGATTCGGGCGGCGATGAACGTGCTCACCAGCGTGTAGAGGATTTTTTCCTTCGGAATAAAAAGCAGCGAGGCGCCGAGCACGAGCACGTCCAGGGCGAGGATCACCTGGCCCATGCTCCAGCCTTTGGCGCGGTACAGGAGGCGCGCGACGATGTCGACGCCTCCCGTGGTGCCGCCGGCCCGAAAAACGAGCCCGAGCCCCGCGCCCAGCGTGACGCCGGCGTAAAGGACGACGAGGATGAAGTCCCGCTCCGTCGCAAACGGCACGATCCAGTTCCGTTGCACGGCCAGCTCGAAAATCCAGAGGAAAAAGGACAAAAGCAGAACGCCGCCGATGGTCATCAACATCGCTTTGCCGCCCAGCTTGCGCCAGCCGGCTATAAAAAGCGGTATGTTGATGGCCAGGGTCGACGCCGAGACCGGGATGCCCGCGATGTAGTTGAGCAGGACGGATATGCCTGTTACGCCGCCTTCCATCAGCGTGTTCGGGATGATGAAATATTGCAGGCCGAAGGCATACAGCGCCGTTCCCAGCGCCATCATGCCCCACGTGCGGATGAAATTCCATACTGGCGGCTTGAACAATCGGGATCTCTCCTTGAAATTTGGATTTGTCTTCTCGACGGTTCTTACGTTAACATAAATTAAAGGTTTAAATTTGGAAATTTTCCGGAAAGGACATGGCATCATGGCTGAGTCGCAAATTGCCGGGCTGGCGCTCAAGGAAAAAACGCTGGCCGAAATGCAGCGCGAAGTGGACGCCTATATTTCCCAGTTCAAGGAAGGCTACTTTTCCCCGCTCACCATGCTGGCCCGCATGACGGAAGAAGTCGGGGAACTGGCCCGGGAAGTCAATCACCGCTTCGGCGAAAAGCCCAAAAAAAAGGACGAGGCGGAAAGCTCCATCGAGCTGGAACTGGGCGATGTGCTGTTCATCGTCATTTGTTTCGCCAACTCGCTGGGCATTGACCTGACCGAGGCGCACGACAAGGTCATGCACAAATTTCGCACCCGGGACGCGAACCGGTGGACGAGAAAGGACACCGATACCGTATAGCGCACATATGCTGTACCATCCCCGGACAGGAAAGGAGATGGTCAGCGTGGACGGCGAATTTTGCCTGAAGGAAGCCTACGACGCCATCTTGCAAGGCGATTTCGAGCTGGCGCTGAAATGGTTCCGCCAGGCCATCGAGCTCGAGCCGGGCAACGCTTCCTATTACTATAAGGCTTCCGTTACCGGTGCCCGGAGCGGCAAGACCGCGCTGGCCAAGGCGTGGGCCGCCAAGGCGGCGGAACTGGCGCCGGATGAGCCCGTCTACCGGATGCACCTGATAGCGCTGGAAGCCCGGGAATTGATCGGCGAGGCCCGCGCCAAACTGGAAATGGCGGAGCCGCGGCCCGAAGAGGCGATCCCGCTGCTTGTCAGGGCCAAGGAGCTCGACCCCCTGTCCGCGGAAGCGAGGCTTCTGCTCGGGCTTGCGGTCAAGGACATGGGCGACTTGCGCGCCGCCATCGGGCATCTGAAGGAAGCCTTGCAGCTCGACCCGCAGCATGCGGAGGCGCGCCGCCTGCTCGCCGAATGGCGAAAGGAAAGGCGCCGCCTTGTAAAGCAATATTACCATATCCATCCCAACTGAAACAGGTGAAGCATATGACTGATCGCATTACCGTAGCCGTGGCGGGCGCCACGGGCAGAATGGGCCGTGAAGTGGTCCGCATGGTGCTGGAGGACGATTCGTTAAAGCTCGTTGCCGCCGTGGCGAGGACGGCCCGGGATCAGGACGCCGGGAGTCTCGTCGGCAAGCAGGATACGGGCGTGCGCATTTCGGGCGATCTGGCGGCCGCGCTGGATGCGGCCAAACCGGACGTGTTGGTCGATTTCACGACTCCCCAGTCGGCGATGGCCAACGCGGTCACGGCCATCGAGCGGGGCGTCCGCCCGGTCATCGGCACGACCGGCTTTACGCCCGAGCAGATTGCCGAATTGGACAAGCTGTGCAGGGCCAAAGGCATCGGCGGCCTCATCGCGCCCAATTTTTCCGTCGGGGCGATCCTGATGATGAAATTTGCGGCGATGGCGGCGCGATATTTTCCCCATGTGGAAATCATCGAATACCACGGCGACCAGAAGCTGGATGCGCCGTCCGGCACTTCGATCAAAACGGCGGAAGGCATCGCCAAGGTCCGCAAGGAGTTCCGCCAGGGTCATCCGAATGAGGAGGAAGTCATCGAAGGCGCCCGCGGCGGCTATTACAACGGTTTTCGCATACATAGCGTCCGGCTGCCGGGCATTTTCGCCCAGCAGGAAGTGATTTTCGGCGCCTTCGGGCAAACCTTGAAAATCCGTCACGATTCCTACGACCGCGCCGGTTACATGCCCGGCGTCAACACCGCCATTAAGAAAATCATGTCGGTGACCGGCATGATCTATGGTTTTGAGCATCTGATGGATTGACCGGGCGCAGGGAAGGCTTTAGGCAAGTAAAAGAAGAATCCGTACTTCACAAAGTTTGCGGGGTGGCAGCGGTTTGAATCGGCCTCTGAAGATCGGCATCACTTGTTATCCGACGCTGGGCGGCTCCGGCGTGGTGGCGACAGAACTGGGCAAAATCCTGGCGGAAAAAGGCCACGAAATCCATTTCATTACCCAGAGCGTGCCCTTTCGGCTGGGCAAATTTCACCGCAATATCTACTATCACGAGGTCGAGGTGACCGACTACTACGTTTTCCGCTATCCGCCGTATGATCTGTCGCTGGCCAGCAAAATGCACCAGGTGGCGGAAATGGTCGGCCTCGATCTGCTCCATGTCCATTACGCGGTGCCCCATGCCATCAGCGCGTATTTGGCCAAAGAAATGTCCGGCGGCCGCCTCAAGGTGGTGACGACGCTGCACGGGACGGACATTACCGTTCTCGCCCAGGACCAGACGCTCAAGGACATTATCCGGCTCGGCATCCGCAAAAGCGATGCGGTGACGGCCGTAAGCAAGGATTTGATCCGGGAGACGAGGGAACTCCTTGACATAACGGATCCCATCGATCTCACTTACAATTTTGTGGATACCCGGTTCTATTACCCGCGGGATTGCTCGGAGTTGCGCTGCGAGTTCGCCTTGCCTGGCGAGAAAGTGCTGATGCATATTTCCAATTTCCGGCCGGTCAAGCGGACGCCGGACGTGGTGGATATTTTCGCGAAAGTGAACGCCAAGCTGCCATCCAGGCTCATCCTCGTGGGGGAAGGCCCGGACATTCCAAAGCTGCAGGCGCAAATTGCGGCGCTGAACCTGACCGACCGCGTCGTGTTTCTGGGCAAGCAGGATGATGTGGCCCAGGTCGTTTCCATCGCCGATTTGCTGCTGCTTCCTTCCGAGAAGGAAAGCTTCGGCCTGGTGGCGCTGGAAGCCATGGCCTGCGGCGTGCCGACGGTCGGCTCGACGGCCGGGGGCATTCCCGAACTCGTCAAGCACGGCGAAACCGGGTATCTCGCGCCCGTTGGCCATACGGACGAAATGGCCGCATACGCGCTGGAGCTTCTCCGGGACGACAAAAAATACGCCGCTTTCCGCGAAGCCTGCATCCGCCGGGCCCGCGAACATTTTTGCGACGCCAAAATCAGCGCCCAGTATGAACGTATTTATTACCGCGTCCTTGGCCTGCCGGCGGACGTGCCGGTGCCGGTGTGCTGACCATGGGCGGGACGGAGGAGAACGTTTCCATGGGCGTGGCGGAGGCCAACCGCCTGTGGGAGGCGGGCCTTTCGGTGCTGCGGCGCCTTGCGGATCACGGTTTCCAGGCTTATATCGTGGGCGGCTGCGTTCGCGACCGGGCGCTGGGCAGGCCGTTTCATGATGTGGATATCGCCACTTCCGCGCGGCCGGAAGAAGTGATGGGCATTTTTGAGCGGGCCATCCCGACGGGCCTGAAACACGGCACCGTGACGGTGGTGCACGATGGCGCGGCCATGGAAGTGACAACGTTCCGCACGGAATTCGGCTATTCGGACGGCAGGCGGCCCGATGCGATCGTTTTCGTCGGAACGATTGAGGAGGATCTGGCGCGCAGGGACTTTACCGTCAATGCCATGGCCGCCGGATTGGACGGAAAACTGGTGGACCCGTTCGGCGGCATGGAAGATTTGCGCCGGCGGGTCATCCGCTGCGTCGGGGATGCGGATGCGCGCTTCAGCGAAGACGCGCTGCGCATGGTGCGCGCCATCCGCTTCGCGTCGGTGCTCGGGTTTCGCCTGGCCAAATCCGTTTGGCGCGGCATACGGCGTCAGGCGCCGCGGCTGAAAAACGTGGCGATGGAGCGCATCGGCGCCGAATGGGACAAAATGATGGCCGGCCCGCATCCGGAAAGGGGGCTCGGCCTGTTGGCGCGCAGCGGGTTGTTGGCGCACCTGAAAGAGCCGCTGCCCGCTGCGGCGTTTGTCTGCGGGGGACAGGAAAGCGGCGCTTTTCGGAAATTTTTGCCGCTGCATCAAATGGAGGACAAGGATGTCCGCTGGGCCGCGTTTCTGGCGGGCACCAAGGCTTCCCCCGGGGAAGCCGGCCTGGTCTTTCGCGCGCTGCGGTTCAGCGGGGCGAGGCAGGAGCGGATCGAAAGCGCGGTGGCTTTTGCCCGGCGCATGGATCCGGCGCAGGATCGGGAAGCCTTCATTGACGCCGTGCTGGATCTTGGCCTGCCTGCGGCGGAGGACTGGCTTGCCGCCGTCGCCGAACCGGAGCCATATCGCGCTTGGCTGCGGCAGATGGGCGTGTATGCGATCGGCGACCTGGCCGTCCGGGGCGACGAACTGGCCCGCTCGTTGAACCGGCGCCCGGGCCCCTGGGTAGGCCGGCTTTTGCGCCGCCTTCTGAAAGAAGCGGCCGCCGGGCGGACGGCCAACACCCGCGAGACGTTGCTTTCTCTCGCCGCCGAGATCGTGGAAGAGACCGAATGAACGAAGGTTCTGTTGACTCTGCAGGCGTTTACGAAGGGTTCTACAGAGGGAATGGGACTCAGTAGACGCTGTGCACAGTAGACGCTGTCGGCGTCTACGGAAGGTTCTCCCGAGGGAACGGGACACAATAGACGCTGTCGGCGTCTACGGAAGGTTCTCCCGTGGGAACGAGACATTGTAGACGCTGTCTGCGTCTACGGAGGGTTCTCCCGAGGGAACGAGACATTGTAGACGCTGTCGGCGTCTACGGAGGGTTCTCCTGAGGGAACGGGACAGTATAGACGCAGTCTGCGTCTACCGAAGGTTCTCCCGAGGGAACGGGACAGTATAGACGCAGTCTGCGTCTACGGAAGGTTCTCCCGTGGGAAAGGGACACAGTAGATGCTGTTGGCATTTACTGGGGGTTCTGCCGAGGGAATGCGACACTGTAGATGCTGTCGACGTCTGCGGAGGGTTCTACCGGGGAGACAAGACACTTTAGACGCTCCATGCGTCTACGGATGGCAAATCGAGGGAACGGGACATTGAAGACGCTATAAGCGTCTACAGATAGGCCGAGCGAGACGTAGATTCCCACATCCGTTATGGAGAGCAAGATCGAGCAAAAAGGGCGCCGTAGTTTCCTAAATCCATTACGGAGTGCTGGATCGTGCAACCCTGACACTGTAGTTTCCTAAATCCATAACGGATCGCGGGGTAGAGCAAACCTGGCGCTATAGTTTCCCAAATCCGTTACGGATCGCGGGGTAGAGCAAACCTGGCGCTATAGTTTCCCAAATCCGTTACGGATCGCGGGGTAGAGCAAACCTGGCGCTATAGTTTCCCAAATCCGTTGCGGATCGCGGGGTAGAGCAAACCTGGCGCTATAGTTTCCCAAATCCGTTACGGACCGCGGGGTTGAGCAAACTTGGCGCTATAGTTTCCCAAATCCGTTACGGACCGCGGG
>ERZ795043.1312-NODE-1312-length-12783-cov-7007.001886_pt1 | contig 12783 bp, 4 predicted proteins | sample MGYA00375127_ERZ795043 | MGnify/ENA primary metagenome ERZ795043 (study PRJEB30172, sample SAMN05518447) | compost metagenome | isolation source: Feedstock adapted compost from Newby Island compost facility, Milpitas, CA | place: USA:Newby Island compost... | reverse complement strand
GGTGCAAGTTTATCGGTTTCATCTATGAAATGTCCCTTGCCGTCGTTGATCAATAGATACGATTGTGGGATCTGTCCATAATGAAGTGCATCAGCCCTTCCTCCCACAAACAAATCGGGGTAACCATCCTGATTGATATCGGCCACTCTTACACAGGATTTGTTCTCATACATGAGCGGTAATGCGGTTTTATCTTTTACGAAATGGCCTTTGCCATCATTCAGGTAAAGCCTGTCAAGCAAAGGTTTCATGCCATCGTAAAACTCACCACCGCCACTCACTACGTACAAATCGGGATAACCATCGTGGTTCGCATCGAAAAAGACGGCATCCTGATCGATACACATGGAATCCTGATCAAAAGCAGGCTGATGAGATAACAGGAATTGCCCATCTGGTTGTTGAATATACAGCGCACCTGATTGAAATTTTCCTCCGCCGATGTAAAAATCTTCCAGTCCATCGCCATTCACATCGGCAATGGCTATTTTAGGTGCATCGGTAGAGATCATGTGAGGCATCAAGGGTTGTCGTGCAAAATCAATAAAACTGGGATCGCCTCTATGTACAACATGCACAGACAACAGGCTATCGGTAACATTGCTAAACCATTGATGATGTGTGAGGATATGTGGCAATAACCAGCTTCCGGTATCTTTAGCCTGGTTTTGATGAAGGGTTAAAATCTGATCTGCTTTTACATGCGTAAGCAGCTGTACTTCTCCCCTTGGCCAGATCACCTGTAAAGTGTCGATGAGTGAATCTTTTCCAAGGCCAAAAAAGAGTACGGGCGCAGTAGCACTCTCAAAACCGCGGGTAGGTTGCATATAAGCATATTGCAATTTGCCTTTCTGCTTTAGAATTACTTTTGCGCCAATACCAAATCTATTGCTGTCAGTTCCTGCACATCGTATTTCCAGATAATGCAGATGATATTTCTCCCGGGTATAGTTTTTATAGATGATGGCGGGAGCATTGAGGTTATTCACTACAATATCCAGATCCCCATCATTATCCAGATCTGCATATGCAGCTCCATTAGAAAACCCTGTTTCGATCATTCCCCATTGTTTCGATTCATCGATGAACTTCAGGCTGTCTGTTCCTTGATAAATGTAATTGTGTGAAGGTCCGGGAGGCATACGATGAATAGCTTCCTGATCGAGTAATCGAGTACCGGAAAGACTTTTAGCTACCTGTGCATTGGAAATATATTGAATGTAATCCAGATCGTTGGCTCTTCGCCATACACCTGATGTTACAAATAAATCAGGAATACCATCGTTATTAAAATCTGCCAAGAGTGGCGACCAGCTCCAGTCCGTTGCCGCTATGCCAGCCATCAAGCCAATCTCGCTAAAATGCATTCCACCGTAGGTATTAAGCTGAAGCATGTTGCGTGTATACTGCTCAGTATATCCTAATTTTACTTTGTAATTTGCTATATCAAAAGGATCATCATTTGCTGTAGATTTCAATACCTTTTCATCAACCGGCAACATATCCAGACTAACCAGATCGAGCCAACCATCATGATTCAGATCACCAGCATCGGTGCCCATAGAAGATTTGCTTTCGTGTGCGAATGCCTGGCGATCCATCTGGGTGAATGTACCATCATGATTGTTGATAAAATAATAATCACTCTCCTGAAAATCGTTTGCTTCATAGATATCATCCCAACCATCATTATTAAAATCTCCGATAATAGCACTCAATCCATAGCTGATGGGACTGGCAATTATGCCTGCCTGGCGGGTTACCTCTACAAAATGTCCATGATCATTACGAAATAGATGACCACCGCTTACTGTAGAAAAAAGTTTACGCAGAGAAGTATCGCCGTATGTTTCTGAAGAATGTAAAGCGTGGCAAACAAGAAATAAATCAAGGTCGCCGTCGTGATCATAGTCAAAGAAACTGGCCTGTGTGCAGAACCCGCTAAAGTCGAGCCCATACTCAGCTGATTCTTCTTTGAACGTACCATTATGTTGATTGATGAATAAAAGATTATGTCCCTGTAATCCTTTGTAGCCACTTACCACGCAAACGTAAATATCCAGCCATCCATCTCCATTCACATCGGCCATTACTGCACCAGTTGTCCAGCTGGCATCATCGGTAAGTCCGGCCTGATGCGTGATATCTTTAAAATGCATGTGGCCTTCATTTTCATACAAACGAACACCACCTTTATTGGATGTTAGCAAAATATCAATCCGCCCATCATTATTGATATCACCCAATGCCACACCACCTCCATTATAGTAGTACATGTAATCCAGGATATTCATATCTGAACTATCATGTACTTCGTTGACAAACTGAATGCCCGTTTGCTCAGGACCCAATGCCTTGAAAAGCTTTGTGGACTTATGGCAGGATTCCATTCCAGCGCTGATAAGAATGGAAAGTAGAAGTATCTTTAAAAGATGATCCGATAACATACGAATGCTTTTAACGATCAGAATTGCTCACATTCTTCTTTTTATCAGACGTGCTTTTTGAAATTCTCCGGAATAGCAATGCGTTGTCATTGTTACGAGCAATCAAAATATATTGAGTATGATTTTTTCCTGGAATTAACGCAACATCTCTAACCTCTCCTCTCACAAATAATCCCGACTGTTCGGGTGTCAAATATGTAAAATGTCCCTTCCCATCGCCTTTCAGGAAGCAACCATAACTTGCATCATATCGGCCGACCTGAGGTTTCACACCGTAAAAATTCCCATCCAGAAAAATGTCTGGATGTCCATCTCCATCGAGGTCTTCTACGAGAATGGCAAATACAGGAGAAAACTGAGCTCGAATCGGCAGGGCTTCCAGATGAAATCTGCCGTCCCCATCGTTGATCAATAAGGCCGTTTGCATATACTCGGCCTTCTTCAGCAGTGCGCCTTTCAATTCATCAGCCTTAAACAGTTGCTGGATGGTTTTTCCTGCATAATCGGCATATTTTGGAAATCGCTTTTTCAACATCGGAAACTGTGCATACATTTCATCTTTCATATAAAAGGGATACGATTTACCATCGTTTCTATATAATGTAAGGATACAATCGATCTGTCCATTCTGATCAAAATCATGTATATACAGTTCAACAGGGTGCAAACTATCTGCCTTAAATTGGCTATTTAATCCCAGGTTGCCCAGCACAAAATCCATTTTCCCATCACCATTCACATCTGCAGGCTGGATACAGTGCCACCATCCCTGGCTATGCGGAATTTCTATCCATTTTTTAAACCTTCCGTGTTCATTTTTAAATATTGTGATAGGCATCCATTCACCCACTACCACTAAATCTTTCAGGCCATCACCATCAACATCTGTCCAGCAGGCATCGGTTACCATACCAATGCTGCTTAAACCCGGTGCAAGCCGATCGGTTACATCGAAAAAATGACCATGGCCATCATTTTGGAGAAGATACGATCTTGGATCGGCACCATAAATTCCGGGTACATCCCTCCCACCTATAAACAAATCAGGATAACCATCGCCATTGAAATCAAATACCTTTACACACGATGCATTGACTGAAATATCGGCGGGGAACGCATCCGTTAATTTCTTAAAAATACCTTTCCCATTGTTCAGATACACACGTGGCATGAGCCAGGGAGAGCCCACATCATCTTCATTTCCACCCGATACCACAATTAAATCGGGATAACCATCGTGGTTCACATCAGCAAATGCAGCTCCTATATCCTCGAAATGTCGATCGGCATCTAAATCAGGTTCGGTGATGCGTTTGAAATGCCCATCGGGAAGTTGAATGAATATCTTACCTGGATCATCCCTTGCACCTCCGATGAAAAAATCGGTTAATCGATCGCCGTTGATATCTGCTGTAGCTATTCTGGGACCCTCTGTAGAAAGCAATTCAGGCATAAGCCTTTCTTTTTGAAAATCAACATAAGATAAGTCTTCCTGATGCTTGATGTTACCCGATATGTATGAGCCGGAAACATTTGCAAATAAAGGATGGTACACGGGTGGGTGATAAATAAATTGTTGATGTGCATCTTTTTGATAGAGGGTAAGCGTTTGATTGACAGCTACATTTTTCAGCACCTGCATTTCATGCTTCCGATCAGGCCAGATAACAACAATAGAATCGATCTTTTTTGCATGCTCCAGTCCAAACACAAGCACTGGATCCATACTCGATTCAAACCCCCGTTGTGGAAACTCCTGCTGCATTTGCATGATACCATCAGCATAAACCGTCACTTTCGCACCTATACCAAAGGTATTCATGCCCGAACCTTTTAATTTAATCCGGATATAAGATTTATGATATTTTTCAGACGTCATGTTCCGATAAATAAAACAGGGCATGTTTACATTATTCACCACCAGGTCTAAATCACCGTCATTATCCAAATCTCCATAAGCAGCTCCATTGCTGAATCCAGGCATACCCAGTCCGAGCGCATAAGCTTCATTTTTAAATGTGAGGTTATGTTGATTAATAAATGCATAATTGGGAATGGGCGTTGAAGATATTTTGTTCTGAAACTCTTCGTAATTGAATGTACCCTGCTCGGCCACTCTTCGTTTATTTGCATCGCTGGCGAAATAGCCAATAAAATCCTGATCCGTAAGATTCTTATAAATACCATTCGATACAAATAGATCTTTCCATCCATCATTGTTCATATCAAAAGCCAGTGCACCCCAGCTCCAGTCGGTTGCATAAACGCCTGCTAACTGGCCAATTTCACTGAAAGTAGTATCACCATTATTCAATTGCAACATGTCGCGCATGTACTGATGATGAAAATCGTGATTCAATCTCTCCTGATTCACATCATAATCATCGAAATAAGAGGTAGTTTTCAATCGGTAATCATCTTCAGGAAGCATATCTGTAGTGTAGATATCCTGCCAGCCATCATTATTTAAATCAGCCATATCAGCTCCCATGGATGACAAGCTGATATGCCCCATGGCCGTATCCATTACATCCACAAATGTGCCATCCTGACGATTCAGATATAGATAATCCCTTTCAAAAAAATCATTTGAAACATATATATCAGGCCACATATCTCCGTTAATATCGCCCACGCTTACACCAAGACCAAAACCAATGACGCTTCCATAGATATGAGCAGAATCATTTACATCTACAAAATGTCCATTATCATTTCTCAATAATTTATCACCACCGTAAGGGTCGCGTTGATTACGTAATAGATAACGATCATAACCAAAGCTGCTAATCGGTCTGAAACTATTTTCAAGAATAAAACAATCCAGATCTCCATCTCCGTCATAATCAAAAAAAGATGCATGGGTGGTGAATCCGCCTTTATCCTGTAAACCATATTTTGCTGCTTCATCTTTAAAATATGGAATTCCCTGCTTATTCACACCCATATTGATAAAGAGCTGATTAGCACGGTCATCACCCGGTAAGTTTCCGCTATGACACAGATAAATATCCAGTAGTCCATCACCATTTATATCTACCATAGCCACGCCCGTACACCAACCTTTGATATGATTCAGGCCGGCCGCTTGAGTTACATCTTTAAAATGCCAGTGCTTTTCATTGAGATATAATTTACATTTCCCATCATTTCCAACCAGAAAAATATCTGCCCATCCGTCATTATTCACATCACCGATGGCCACTCCACCTCCGTTGTAAAAATTTCGATAGTTAAATACATTAAACTGAGCTGATGGCTTCACCGTGTTTTCAAAATCAATTCCTGTTTGTCGGGCCGATAATTGCATAAAAAGAGGATCCGTTGGCGGTGTATAACGTGATGAAGTGGAATGGCAACCTACCAACCATACAACGGGATATAATAACCATAACGGGTATTTTAATACGCTTCTGCAAATACCAGAAAAAAACATCATATCCAGTAGTATAATGCCGTACATAAAACCATCAGGCATCTTTTCCAGACCCGGACAAGATCTTCAAAGATGCCTGATGCTAAAGTAATGCAAAAGATGAAAGCCCGTTGTTAATATCCCGGGTTTTGTTTGAGATTGGGGTTCGCTGTAATTTGTTGTGCAGGTATGGGATATATATAGAGGTGATGATCTGCAGGATCAGCTGGTTTTGCGGGCGTACGTGCGCCGCTGAAATAAGGCGTGCCAGAGGCTACTTCAAAGCGAATTAAATCCTGCCGGCGATAGCCTTCCCAGGCCAGTTCGCGGGCACGTTCTGCCAGAATATTATCCAGGGTCAAATCCAGCAATGCCCAATCATGTAAATTATTTCCATATGCGCGTTCCCTAATCTTATTGACAAGCATTAACGCATCGGAAAGGTTAGTGCCTAATCGCACTTCACATTCTGCTTTCATTAAAAGGATATCGGCATATCGGAACAGTACGACATCATTGCTCTGGCTACCCGCCGTACCGGCTTCAGGAAAGTATTTGATATTGCGCAACCCAGCAAGCCTGAAGGTATCCGCTGGATTGGATAATTGCAAGACATAGGGTGAAAATTTAAGCATCAATCCCATCTGGGCGTCTTTCAGTGCTAACGATGGATCGGCCCAGTACACATAGGTACTGGGAGGATAGTTATAAGGAATAGCATATTGTTGTCCAATCAGAAATTGACCGGTTCTTTGATCTTTATAAGTTCTCAAAATTTCATTCCCCTGTGTAGTATAGGTAGAAGAAGTATCAAATTGTGCGTAATAATCAGCCGTACTGGAGAATCCGTTCCAGGGGCTGCCCGAAAGGCCAAAGGTTTTATCGCTCTGATAGTGAAGCGTGGCCATTTCCATGTTATCCCCACCAATATTGGTTTTATCGAAAGGTACGACAAAAATATTTTCATTACCCGAACCCACCAGGTCACTGTTATTCACCGCAAAGTTGTCAAAATAATTAGGTAATAAACTGTATTTACCCGAGTTGATAATAGAGTCACAGGCTGCAATACAATCCGTCCATCTCGGTGTGCCGGTATAAACCTGTGCATTCAAATAAATTTTTGCAAGTAAGGCAAATGCCATCCATTTAGTCACCCTCCCATATGTACTTGCATCTACATTAGTAGGCAGTGAATCAATATTGGCCTTGATTTCAGATTCAACGAAATTAAAGACATCTTTTCTTGCACTATTGGTTACGGTATTCGGGTTGGTATTAAAATCTGTTACCAGTGGCACATTTCCAAAAAGGTCCATCGCCAGATAATAAAAATAAGCACGTAATACTTTTAGTTCAGCATTGATTTCTCCTATAGTAGCTGGTTTATTGGGAAGGCCATTTACAACACTCAAAATAAAATTAATTTTCCCTATCCCATTATAGATGTCCCCCCAGGCACCGTTTACTACATTGTGTCCTGTGGGCCAGGTATGTAACCAGAGCTGCTGCCATTGGGCATTATCATACCAGTCTGCTCCACGGGTAGGCACAATGACTTCATCGCTCGATACTTCCTGTAAGTTAAATACATTACTGGGATTACCCGCAATAGCCGTTAATGCCTGATATGCAGGAGCAAGTCCAGCTGCTATTTGATCAGGAGTTTGATAAAAATTTTGAATAGGTGTAACACTATATACATGCTGGCTCAAATTCGTGCATGCCTGAAAGGAAAAGAATAGTGCTACCAGCAAGATAATTTTCATATATGAGCGTGTCGGTTTCATATCTTCATGTTTTTGGTCAAATGAAAATAAATATCGCATAACCGGAATGGCGAATTATTTAAATGAAACATTAACGCCAAACACGATAGAACGCGTTCTTGGGTAATATCCATCACTACCATAATTCGCATCTATGTAAGCCTCGTTGGTATCTGCATTCCGTATTTCAGGGTCCAAACCTCGATAAGGAGTGATGACAAATACATTATTGGCCGTAACATACAGGTCAATGCTTCCAATGCCTTTCACCTGCTTGAAAGAATAAGACAGAGATATATTATCCAGCCTGAGGTAAGAAGCATTTTCCAGCCAGTGATCCGAAGCTACAGCTGCATCTTTAATGCCATTTGTCAACGCCTCTTTCGTTACGTTATTCCCGGGTAAGCGTTTAACAAACTCCACATCCAGCAAGGTATTGTTGAAGATCTTCTGGCCATATACCCCTCTGAAGAAGAAGTTCAAACTCCAGTTACCATAGCTCAGGGTGCTTCCTAAACCATAATTAAATTTCGGCGCAGGATCAATATATCGGAAGGTAGCATTCCCATAGTTTGGGATCTTCACTCCAGCAGAATCAAATAACTGATTACCATTGGCATCTACGCCTTCCCAGTGGGGCAGATAAAATACATAGGGCGAATAACCCACCTTTAAATAAGTAATAGGATTACTGCTCAGTCCACGGCCTTCTGCATATTATCCGCCAGGAATGTTATCCGTGGACAATTTGTATCCGGCATATGTACCAGAAAGACTTGTCACACGAGTTTTGATGAAGGTAATCTGTCCGTTGGCAGTCCAGTTAAATTTATTTCCTTTTATTATCGTTCCATTTAAAGAAATTTCCACACCTTTATTGGTTAAGCTACCTACATTAGCCAGAATGGTATTCACATAAAATGGCGGCACCGGCACGGTGTAGTAATACAACAAGTTTTTGGTTTTATCATTGAATACATTTACATCACCACCCAAACGATCGTTAAACAAAGAAAAATTCAATCCTACGTTGAAACCGTGCCGTTCTTCCCATTTCAGGTCTGGATTGGCATTCTGTGTAGGAGCGTAAGATTGGGGATAGGCATAAGCCGGATTAACCGGATTGTAATACCTGCCAATGCTTCCCACCAGCAGTTGGGTTGCATAAGGTGTAATAGCATCCTGATTACCGGTTACTCCATATCCAATTTTAATTTTCAAATCATTGATCCAGGATACATTCCGCATAAATCCTTCTTCACTGATTCTCCAGGCGGCAGAAACAGCAGGGAAGTTACCCCACCGATTATTAACACCAAACTTGGAAGAACCGTCGCGCCGGAAACTGGCATCGATATAATACTTTCCTCTATAATTATAGGTAACACGACCGAGAAAGGAGATTAAGGTGTATTCTTCTTTGTAGGAAGAGATTTGATTGAATGCTGTGTTCCCATTCTGTAAAGCATTATCCTGATTATCTTGCACAAGATATTGCTGTCCAGCTGCCCGGAAGTTATCGTAGAGGAAATTGTTGTATTCATATACACCGGTAAAATCAAAATTATGCACGTTATTCCAGGTATGGGTGTATTCAATATGAATATTTCCTTTTTTCGAATTCCTGTTTTCGCTGTATTTCGCGCCATTGTTGATGTTTCCCACTCCAGGCAGTGTTGGCTGGAAGAAATCTGTTTGTTTATTGAAATACGATAAAGAACCCAGTAAACCGACTTTAAATCCGGTGAATAATTCATAATCGGCTCCGGCACTGTAAATATTCAAATTTTCTGAACCCCGGTTCAATTGCAACATCTGCTGGGCAACAGGATTCTGTTGTTCAAAATCAAAGAATCCGAAATAGCTGCCATCCGGATTATAAACCGGGTATGTGGGAGGCGTTGAAAATACGTATGTAAATATGCTGTAGTCAACGTATTTTCTGTTCGTTCTTGTAGAAAGCAGTCCATAATTCAAGGTGAGTTTATCATTCAATGCTTTTTGCTGCGCATTGAACCGAAGGCCTATTTCATTTTTTCCGGAGTTAATTACAATGCCCTGCTGATTGATGTAGTTACCTGCAGCTGAATAGGTAAACTTATCCGTACCTCCACTGATCATTAAATTATGCGCATGGCTGAAAGCCGTCTGGGTAATGGCTTTCTGCCAGTTGGTATTTGCTCCTTTGTCAAGACTTTGCTGATAAATGCCTAATTGTTGGGTGGCTGTTCTCCATTCATTCGCGTTAAGCAGATCGTAATATTTCGCCTGCCAGTCGAGCCCTACATAACCATTATATGTGACGCGTGTCTGGCCCGCCTGTCCTTTCTTGGTGTTGATGATAATTACACCATTTGCACCCCGCGACCCATAAATAGCCGTTGCCGATGCATCCTTCAACACATCATAAGACTCGATATCGCCGGGAGGAATATTGGCAATTTGTGAAGGATCATCGAGTGGCACGCCATCCACCACAATCAAGGGCGTCTGTCCGCCGGTAATCGAGGTTTGACCCCGTAAACGAATAATCACATTCTGATTCGGGTCTCCGCCAGGCTGGGTAATCACCAGACCGGCCACCTTACCCTGGATTTGCTGCATCGGGTTGGTAACAATGCCTTTGTTGAAATCTTTGTTGGAGATGCTGCTGATGGCTGCGCTCACATCCTGAGCACGCTGGGTACCGTAACCAACCACCACTACTTCCTGAAGCGCTTCGCCGGGCTGGAGTGAAACATTGATTTCATTTCCTGTTATGGGTTGTTCTTGATTTTGATAACCCACAAAGGAAAAAATCAGGGTCCTGGCTTCTGCGGGAACACTGAGTTGATACTGGCCCTGCGCATTTGTGGTGGTGCCCACGCCTGATACTTCTTTAACACGAACCGTTACACCCGCCATGGGTTGACCCGATTGCGCATCCACCACACGACCACTGATGGTGCGTGTCTGGGCAAAAACGGAGGGAGAAACACAGAGAAAAAAGAGCAAAGCCACGATGGGCCTGAAAAGAGTACGACTGTGCATCATACAGATAAAGTTTATGGGTAAAGGAATCAGGTTTACAAGCTTACATGAACGCTTATCTAATAGGGCATAGCGTATCTTAAACGCAATATAGGGTAAACTTAAGATAAATCAAAATAATTCCCAATTTTTGTTAAATAATTTGTTAAAGCCTCTCCGTGGTAAGTCATTTGTTTATCGCGGTGATCGGGTTTAATGCGGGCTATTCGATAGATGCAGCATACGCAGAAAAGAGAATGCTTTATCCATTCCCGTTTACATGCACAAAGCGGGTGTTTTTAAGGAGAAGGGCTTTTTCATTGAATCGATAAAGCTTGGCAGGACGATGTTTCACATCGTTTTCCACTTCATTCACATCTTCAATCAATCCCAGTGAAAGGAATTTCTTGCGAAAGTTCCGGCGATCGAATTTCACTCCGAGAATGGCTTCATAAAGATTCTGTAATTCACGTAGAGAAAATTTCTTGGGCAACAGATTAAATCCCACCGGATGCTCGATAATGCGATCCTGAAGGCGTTTGACGCAGGTATCCAGAATGAGTTTGTGATCAAAAGCCATTTGTTTGATGTCTTTTACCGCATGCCAGTGTAGTCCAAAATCACTCACTTTGAGTTGCACATGATGAATATTGACCAACGAATAATAAGCCACGGTGATCACACGACCCGCGGGATGGCGGTTCAATGCCCCAAAGGTATGTACCTGTTCCATGTACACATTATCCAGCCCCGTGCGCTCACGCAACACTCTGTAGGCCGCATTATCCAGCTCTTCATCGGGTCGAACGATATCGCCCAGCAACGACCATTTATTTTTATATTGCGCCAGGTCAGACTTGATCAGCAACACTTTCAACACATTGCCATCAAAGCCAAATATGACGCAATCTACCGACACGGCTATTTTGAAATAATCTTTGATCTCGGTGAGATGCGTGTTGATATTCTTAATGGGAAAGGTAGTGTGGCTTTGCATAGCTTCTATCTTTTTGGAAAGGATGGTAAAAATATAATCTTTTCAAACCTTTTACAATCCCCACTGGCCTTATTCGCTTCCCGGCGGATATACACGTTTACCGGCCAGATAGGTGGCCAGGATGTTGTTATGCAAGATGTCCAGCGCAGGAATTTGCATCAAATCTTTTTCCATCACTACAAAATCAGCCCATTTACCCGGCTCCAGGCTACCTTTTTCCTTTTCTTCAAATTGCGCGCGGGCGGCCCAGATGGTCATACCCCGGAGGGCCTGTTCACGCGTCAGGGCATTTTCGGATTGAAAGCCTCCGGCTGGATAACCGGTGCTATCCTGCCGGAATACCGCTGCATAAAAGGTTTTCCGCGGATCGATATCTTCCACCGGGAAATCGGTGCCCAGCGGAATCCAGCCGTTCTGCCGAAGTAAATCCTGAAAGGCATAGGCATAGCGCAGCCGCTGCTTGCCCAATCTTTCTCCAGCCCAGTACATGTCGGATGTGGCGTGGGTGGGTTGCACGGAGGGCACGATAGCATATTTTCCGAATAACCCGATATCATCGGGATGCACCACCTGCGCATGTTCAATGCGCCAGCGGCGGTCGTTGCCGGGCTTGAGCACCGAAGCATAGATCTGCAACATCACGCGGTTGGCTGAATCGCCAATGGCATGGGTACACATTTGAAAAGGACTGTTTACCAGCAGATGGGCAATGCTGTCGAAATAGGCTCGATCTTTCAGTAAAAAGCCATACCATCCGGGCTGGTCGCTGTAAGGTTGCAGCAAGCAGGCCCCACGTGAACCCAGGGCTCCATCGGCATAGAGCTTAAAAGCGCAGACATGCATCCGGTCTGTTTGATAGGGACCGTGCTTGAGGTAATAGGCATAGTTTTCCGGATCATCGGCTGCCATCGCATAGATACGCATTTGCAGTTCCCCGCGTCGTTGCAGGCTGTCCAGAAAATCAATCGTGCTTTTGGGCAGACCACAGTCGGCTACCGTGGTGAGGCCCACGGCGAAACAGCGTTGCTCGGCTTCCTGCAAAGCCTTTCGCCTGGTGCTGTCATTGAGTGAAGGAATCAGTCGAGCCACTTCTTCCACCGCCCGGTCGATTAATACCCCTGTCAGGCGTCCATGTTGTGTCACAAA
>ERZ795043.1311-NODE-1311-length-12784-cov-5.570587_pt1 | contig 12784 bp, 17 predicted proteins | sample MGYA00375127_ERZ795043 | MGnify/ENA primary metagenome ERZ795043 (study PRJEB30172, sample SAMN05518447) | compost metagenome | isolation source: Feedstock adapted compost from Newby Island compost facility, Milpitas, CA | place: USA:Newby Island compost... | reverse complement strand
GGGAAGAATGCTTACCGCATATAGAATCCAGTCATTTCCCTGAGCCTTTACCTGTTGGTAAACTCCTCCAGTGAGGAAAATCTCTTTGGCATTTTGCTGTCCATATGCTCACCCTACAGCAGAATTTTTGGAATACTTTAGCTGAAATACCACCTAGCAAACCAGCTTCCAGGGAAAAAGGTTGGAGGGGTAGTGCTTTGCTTCCTCATCCGAAAGGGGTTTGATCAGTCCAAGTCGGGAAATGGCCAGAGCGGAGCGTATGTTTACACCCGTGACGTACTTCCGGTCCCTTGTCTCCAACCATGCCTTCATGAATTTTCCTTCGCTGGTAACCAAAACAAGTCCGTCCCTTCTCATTTGGTGCAGGATTTTCTGCTGGTACACTGAAAGACCTTTCATTTTGGTCAAAAACGTCTTCAACGCAATCATCTCCTACTCAATATTCTTATCCATATTATTAAACAGCTTTTCGATCAGATTTTCTTTCATATCCTTTTAATAGATAATAAGCTTGTTCCAAATACAATCTAAAATCTGACTTTTTGAAGTCTTTTAATTGAGATTCATAAACTGCCCACATGGCATCAACATCCATATAAGCTCTGTGAAAATCTACTCCGTTTGGAGATGTTATGCCTCTTCTTTTACAAATAGAAATTAGAGAATGGCTTAGTTTTGGATATAATTTTGTTTCTACATAATGTGTATCATATACTCTAGCTTTTGACAAATCCATTCCCAATTTTTCAGAAAGCCATTTAACTTCAAAAGATGAATATTGAGCCATTAAAGTCAAATCTGAATCAGCAGAACAACAAGATTCTAAGTAATATTTTAAACGATATTTAAAATCTGCTACTTCTAGGTCATCAGACTCAAAATGAGGTCTCCCTTGCAATTCTTCGAAAGGAATACGATTTATAGAATTAGTTAAATACCAATCTGGAGAATAAAATAAAGAATGCCCTTCATCAACTTTTACACCTTTGTACATAAATTTATAATAAACTTCTAATACATCTCCTTCTTTTTCATCAAGTCCAGTTGTTTCTATATCAATACAAAAGTATGAATCGCTTAAAACAGCTTTAGACCCTCCTAGCCATTCTTTACCCACAGAATATTCACCTTCTTCTCAATCATCTAGTAAATAGACTCAAGTTTAATCTTATTGTCCTTCATGATAATCCTCATTATAGTATCTATATCCTTATTATTCATAATTATCAGATGCTTTATGCACTTATGTATCTTATCCTTAAGCCGATCAGAAGCTAAAGATGTCAATTTTTCAAGAGCTGTTTCTGCATCAGGAGCTGTAAGAGTTGAAGCTCCTTTAACTCCAGAATATAAAAGATCCAAAAAATGCGGAGCAGTTTGCTCATCCAATTCATCTACGTAAACAGCATCAAATGGGAAATATTTTGCTTTTTCTGTTACTGACGCATAACTTACTTCTCCTGGGGAATATTTTCCAAAAGTAAAAGAAAGAGATAAATCATTAGGTTTTACAAATTCTTTAGATCTTTCAAACAAACAAACTCGATCTTTTGATAAAGAATGTTTTTCTTTTAACATAAAATTAAGCAAGTAATTTTTACCAGAACCTTTTTGTCCAACAACAAGATAATTGTCTTTAGAAACTTCTTTTAATGTTTTATTTAGATCTAAAGGAACCCAAGAAATAGGAGGGTCTTTTACAAATAACAAAGATACAGCAGGAGCTTCTAATCCTTCTTTATATACAAAAGCCCTTACTGTGCAACCTTCACCTTCATAATAAAAATAATAGTCACCTTTTTCAGCGTCTACTTGTAAAGAATGTAAAAGTTCTACATACTCAGATTCTGTCATATGTTCAGTGTAAACATCTTTATGTCTATATTCAACAACGCATACAGCTTGTTTTCTTTCTACATCATAATAAATAGAAATGTTATCGTTTACTGATGATTTTGATTCTTCTTCAAGAACTTCTTTGATTCGTTTTTGGGATTCTGATACTTCGACAGAATTTTTTTCTATAAATTCTCTTACTTGTTTTAATGTGTCATCTTTAAAATCACGCACAGAATCACCACCTTAAGAAGTTGAAGAATAAGTTGAATCTATAAGCGATATTAATTCATATTCTTCATCTTCTGTTAAACCCAAATCCACAGACGCTAATTCTTGATTCAACTCTTCAACAGTTTCATATTTTAAAGACTCCAAAAGAGCAGCTAATTCAGGTCTCACTTCAGCTCCCTCCTATTAATCATATGATTATATTTTAAATTTATCAATTGCTTTTCCAAATTTTATTCCGCTTTTCTCTTTTCTTATTTGTGTCTTACTTATTTCTGTTAAAAGTTTTAAAGAAACTTCTTGCGGGCCTAAATCTTTAACCCAATCTGTTAAATATTTTTCAAGATCTGCTATAAATATTGGAGGGCAAGGAGATTCATACCAATCTTTATTTTTCCATACAACTGCTCCTTGTTTGTTTACAATTACAACATAAGACGAAATTGAATCTATTTTTATTCCTTTATCATAAAAGAATGATCTCCAAACAGGAATAGAAGATCTAACTTTTACAAGAGGTTTTGTCACGCTTTTTAAAATATCTCCTTCTAGAAAAACAGGAACTTCAGGAGAGGTTTTTAGATATTTAGCATCTAGTATAAGAGCATTTTTCCCATAAATAGCTACAAAATCTGTATCTGAAACATAATCTTCTGCAGATCCTGCATCTTCATAAGATAAAGAAGCAAAAACAACCACGCCGTCAAGTTCTTTATTGTATTTAAGAAGTTTTTCTATATGCCCAGCTAAAAGCTCTTCTCCCATTACACCTGCTTTCAAAGCTTGGATTTGTTCATAATCTGATTTGTCATTTAAAGAAAATTTGGTTGGAGATTCATCTTTTTGTTTTGAGGATTGTTGAAGTTGTTTTAAAGTCTTTTTAAGACCTTCTCCTGGATTGCCAAAAACTCGATCTCCTCTTCTTAATCTTCCTAGCAATTTTAAAGCTAATTTTGCATCTTCTTCGGCTATTCCTTCTTTATTTAAAATCACAGCAGTCACCTCTGATCAATATTCTCATTCAGCTCCCGAAGGCACACCTCACACTCGCACTTCTGAATATTGCGAAGAGCCTTAATCACCTCATCAGCACGATACTCATGAATAGTATGAGAACCCGTATCCGGAGACATATACCCAGGCTTCAGATAAACCCAATAACCATACTCACGACCCTCATAATCAACCTCATCAATCATATGCTGATACTTAGGATGAATCTTAAGCTTCGTATTATTCTTCAAAAGAATAAACCTCCTAATTAGGTTTATAAAATGTATGATTAGCATAAGAGCAATGAAATTGTTTAACTTCAGGATTAGATTCAAGAACTACAGCATATAATTTTGAAAAGGCATCTTTCCAAGAATCAAGTTCTCTTTTAAGACAATAAACTTCTTCAACAAGACGCAAACAATCATCTGTAAGTTCATTTTTAAAAGAAGTTCTTTGAGAATATTTATTGTATAAAGCTTTTTGTCTTATAGAATCAAGAGCCTCTTCAGACAACACAGATGAATCACCTCACCATCCTTATTTAGAATAAGAAGGAGCAGAGGTTTAATATGCAACCCCAGCTCCTTCATTTTCTTTTGCAATTTGTTGGGCTAATTTTTTAGCTTCTTTTTGCGCTTTTTCAACTTCTTCTTGTTGTTTAGAAAATGCCTCTATAGCTCTAGCCCTTGCAAGACGTTCCGTAGCCGTAGGAGCAAATCCAAGATATTTCAATGTAACATCATTCTTTAGAATTGCTATACAAAAACGTTTCCAGCTAGAGGTTGAGTGGATATTTTCCTTAAACCAAACTTCAGCTCCGCTAAGAGCATTTTCCCAATATTTTTCCGAAAATTCTTCAGGAACAGGTTCTACTACAGGGTATTCAACTTTTTCTTCTTTCCCAAAAAAGTTCTTTTGAGCTTCAAGAGCAGTTATGCTCTTTCCACCTTGTTTATTCCAAAGATCAAAAAGTTCCCTCATTTTAGGGACAGACTTAACTAATTCTACATCTTTGTTTTTAACAACTTCCTTTACACAGTCAAGAGCTTCTTTTTCAAGACTTTCTTGAGGATATTTTGCTATTGACAAAACATGTTTGCCAGAAATAGGTAATCGCCCAAAAGTCTTCCAATCTTCTCTTTCCCAAGCATCATCTGTTACTTTTAATGTAAATTCAGATGGCAAATCAGAAAGAATTTCAAGAGCATCTATAGTAGGATCAGGCACAGAACCTGTTCCAAATTTCCAGGATTGAATACTTGTAATCATTTTTTCTCGCCAAATAGATCTTATAGGCTCATTAGTTGTATTAAGCATGTAAAGACAGTAATCTTTCCAAGTTGTATGAATATGGTTAAGAGATTTCAAATATTTGATTTCTTGTTTTACAGATTCGTCTTCGCTAGACGCTTCTGCTTCAAGTTCTTCTATAACATCTTTCAAAGGATAAACAGGAACAACAGCAATATCGCTTTTCTTTTCAAATTCAAATTCGTCGCCTTTTCTTACATATTTAATTCCATACTTAACAAGCACAGCTTCATATTCGTCAGAAAGCTTTTTTACCTCTTCAAGAGGAACACCTGCTTTAATGTGATTTCTGCCATTCCACATCGTATCTTTTGGCTTTCCAATTTTGTAATAACCACTTTTAGAAAATTGGGCCATAAATTCAATGTTTTGGAATCTGGCATTAATTCGAGCATAAAGATCAGGTTCAAGAACCTTTACAGATCCAATATTTTTTGTTGCGCAGAAATTCAAAAGACTTCCCACGCGCTGATTTTCAACAGGAATTCCTGCTTCATACATTTTTTCGTATATTTCAGATACATCAAAATCTGTTGCAGCGAACGCCCGCCATATGTCTGGAGTCGACAAGTCGAATATGGGTGAACATGTATGTATTACGGATCTAGCTTCTTTTTCCATTAAAGAACCTCCTAGTACTTTGTATTTCTAATATTAAATATGATTAACAACTTGTCCTGGAGCTGGAGACCAAAATACAGCTTTTTTATCATGTGCATACTGAGCTTCTATAGCAAATCTCTCATCTTTACTTTCAACTCCAACAGATACGAGTTTAAAAACTATTGAAGAATCTTTATCTGACGCATATTTGCAAATATCTCTATATTTCTTTCTTTTTGAAATAGCGCTACAATATTCCTCTTCTATTTCTTGATCTGTTTTATCTATATTTTCATAACCAGCTGAAATCTTCTTATCTTTTTGAATCATATTTTAATTTAATATCAAAAAGCTCTTTAAAAACATTAAAATCGGAACTTATAGATTTTACTTCTGTAAGTTTACTTTTACGTCCTCCGTCATGTTGGCACCAATCTAAAAATGCGGGAACATCAACTTCTGGAACTTGACCTAATTCGACTACTTCAAATCCATTGTCATTTTCGTATGGCTTAGTACCTGTCAACCACCAAGAATTGTCAAATCTTCTTTCAAGCTTAAAATATGCATAATCTTCATATTCTACTTCAACATGCACAATATCAAACCAATCAAGGGTAGGTTTAACCTAAGCAAATTTAAAAGGTTGCTTACTGGAATTTGTATCCAATTCCGTTCACCCCAAAACTTGATAGGTTGTTTCAGAAGTTATTTCATATGAAGCATATGGTTCTTATTATTATTTGCAATCTTAAATAGAATCTGCATCCGATACTGATGAAGTTTTAAAAAGTCTAACGCCATCTAAAGATTTAACAGGTTGTGTCCATTCATCAGTATCTTTAGACTTAGCAACTGCATCTTCTACAGCTTGGAGCCTTGCATCTATAAGATCTATATAATGCAAAGCTACAGCTTCTGGAGTTTGAGGGTCTACAGGACTACCCCATTCGCCTTTTCCATGATGTGATAATACTAAATGTTTTAAAGCTAAAACTTTAACAGCCCCTGAATCTGCTCCAGTAGATGTAACTGCTTCATTTACCCATTCATAAGCAAGTGCTATATGACCCAACAATTTACCAGCTGTAGTATAATCTTTAGCTACAGCATTTTCTAATTCATATTCTACTACTTTAGCTACATCGTGAACCAAAACGCCTGCAACTAAAAGATCTCTATCCAAGAATGGTCTTTGAGATGCTAGAAATTCAGCAAGTTCTAGCATTCTAAGTTTGTGGTAAGCAAGTCCTCCAGGATAATTGTGATGGTAAGATTTAGAAGCAGGAAATAGATAAAAAGCTTGTCCAACTTTATCTAAAACATATTTTACAACAGTTTTAAGATCTTTATCTTTAATAGATTCCACATATCCTGCAACTTTATGTTCTGCATCCTCCAAATATTCTTCAACTGGAGAATAAATAAGATCTTTGACTGAATATTCATCTTCATCAGATGCGGCATCTATTGACTTTAATTTTAAAACAAGTTGATCATTATATTTGTCAACAACAGCAGAAAGTTTTACAACGCATCCTTTAACATATTTTGCTTTGTCTTCTTCTGTAGCATTCCAAACTTTAGATTTTATAGATCCTGTTTTATCTGCCAATGCAAGATCTACATAATCTCTAGGAGGGTTTGATGAAGTTTTTCTCACTTGAGAAGATTCAACAAGATAAAACCCTTCTACTTCTTCTCCATATTGCATAGAAGAAACAAATTTGTGTTCAGCAGACACTTAAGACACCTCTTTTGTGTATTAATAATCAGAAAATAAAGACTCTATATATTGATGTGATTGAACATACTAATCTTAATCTAAAAGTTTTTCAAATTTGTCTAGTTTTAATTTAACGGTAGTTCCATCCATATCAGATTCTACAGCTCTTACAGCTTATTCTTCTGAGTAAATACCAGCTTCTTTTGGGTCTGTAGTATAACCTCTCTTGTCTGCTCGCCAATAATGCGTTACACCGCTTTTAACCCCTCTTTCAAGATCTATAAGAACATAAAGATCCATTGAAGAACCCTCCGATCGTATTCTTCAGAATAATAAATTTCCGGTGATTGCAGTTAATTATATGTATATAGGGTCGTTTCTCATTGTTAAGTATAAGAAGGCCCACATGAAGAATCATGCAGGCCTTAATGAAAACATTAAACAACCTCAAGAGAAGCAGAAACTTCCCAATGCGCCTTTAACCATTCTTCAAAACCATCAATACTCATTTCCTCTCCTTTTTCAACGCAATATTTCATATATTGGGCATAAGGACTTTCTGAAGGGTCGTATTTTTCAGGCTCTTTAGGAAAGTCTCTAAGAGCTCTTACAACTTTGAATTGTCCATCTTCATATTCAAGATCATATACTTCTTCTCGAATATAAAGATCGCACCCGTCTGTAGCCTTTTCTTCCCCTTCTGCATATTTTCCAGTAGGTTCAAAATAAACAGGGTCATCTACATCTCCATAGCTTCCAAATCTGTCAAATCTGTATGTGAATTCTTCGTTGTAAACTTCATATACTACAGAAAGACCAGTTTCTTCATAGAATTCTTTCAGTTTTTCATAAGATGTATAATCAGGTAGAGGATATTCTTCTCCTGTTTCTTTAGATACAACAAAATATTCTACTTCTTTTGCGCCTTCTTTTGCTACAAGTTCATATCCCTTGTCTGGAACCAAATTAATATAAGGCTTCTTTTTTACTTCTTTTTCCATTTCAGATTCACCACACCTGGTTCTTATTGTGATTATTATATTGATGTTGGATCTTAATCTGCATAATATTGACAATATCTTAATGCTTCTTCAAAAGATTTACCAAGAGATCTTTGAGTTTTAAACAGTTCTTTTAGTTTTGCTAAACTTGGTTTATCTTTTACTACTTCATCCCAATGAACCCTTCTTCCTTTATATTCTCCTACCAAATATTTTCCCTGAGGTCCAGCTTCTTTTACATCCAAATCAACTTCTCTCAAAGCATCATAAACTCCGCCTGTTTCATCGTAAAAATATTTTTTAGACTCTCCTTTTCTTGAATTAACAACTTCTTCTAGAGATGACCAATCTTCAAATTTTGAATGATTTCCAACTAAATCAATTACTAAAGGAGTCACACCTTCATCTGCTTTCTTTATATCTAAAACTCTGCCTACTTGTTGTCTATATACTATCTCGCTATCTGTAGGTCGAGCCATAACTGCTACATCTAATCCTTCCATATGTATACCTTCTGTAAATTTTTCTATTGTGTAAAGAACCTTTACTTCTCCAGGATCTGCTTTCTTTCCAAATTGAACAAAATCATCTTCTGTACTAATACTTGTATATTGACCATATGTTACTTTTTTGCCTTTCAAAGCATACTCCAAAACATCTTTAACAGATGAATCGACACCTGTCAATTCGTTTTTAACTTCTTCTTCGCTATTAAGAAATACAAGAACTTTTGTGCCAGTTCCTTTTGCTTCATTTTCAGCTACTTTTTCTCCTAAATGTTCTTTTACTACTTCTCTTACATCTTTAGCTTCTTTTGAATATTTTACATATGCATCTTGCAATTTTTTTACTACAGGCCCTGCGGCTCCTTCAATTACAGATTTATTCTTAACAACTTCTTTAAATTTATCATCAAAAAGCTTTTGAACATCTTTAGGAGCTACAACATATTTTGGCATAGGAAGCACTTCTTTTTCAATTGCTTCCCTTAAATAAATATCACCTACTGTATGACCGCCACAGAATTCTTTTACAACATCAACACCATCTGTCCGATCTGGAGTTGCAGTAGCTCCAACTACTTTTGCGCCTTTCTTTGAAGCGTATGCAATAAAATCTTTTAATGCCTTACCCCACTGTTTTGCTCCAGCTCTATGAACTTCATCTAGCATAAATAAAGCTACATTTGATTTAAAATCAAAAGGTTCTTGGACTCTTTTATATCCTTGATCTGGATCATCAGGATCTACAGGTGCTGCAACATATGCTTTTACATCTTCAAAAGATCCTTCTGAATGAGTTTGTATCATATCATATGTAACAAAAACAAGTTTACCTCTTCCTTTTACTCTTTCATGAGATAAAAATTGAACACCTATTTGATTTTTAGGAACAACTAAAACTACATTTTCATCTTTATAATCATCAGCTATTGCACTTAAAACAGAAGATTTCCCGCTGCCTGTTGGCTGTATAACAGCGCATTTTCCATATTTTTCTAGCGCTCTAGTAGCATCCCTGTAAGATTTTCTATTATGCTCACGAAGTATGGCTTTATTCATTTTAGCAGGATTAGGAACCATTTCGCCGTCTTTATATACTCTTGCCTTATTAATATAATCTGTAAATTCAGCAGTTGTTTCATCATCAAATTGATGCGCTACATGAGGACATCTTCCTTTTCCTACTTGATCTGGAGGAAGATAACATCTGCTTCTTTTTCCATCTTTTTCTATAGCCCATCTCCATCTTGGCATTTATGGAATCCACCAACCTTATTAATAATATTCATATTAATAAGTTTATTTCGTAAATTTAGCATATTCCCCAGTAGAATAATCGCTTTGACGAAGGATCGTGTATCTATCGAAGCTTTCGGCAGCACGAAGGCTTATAAGACTGTAAATTTGAGTTCCTTCGGGAAATGCTTGCAAAATCCAAGAAGCAAAAGATTCTTGTTCGTTATCTTCATCTTGGTTTTCAAATGTCCAGCAAGTAAAATCAACATCATAGCCTTTCCATTTAAGTTGTTTGCAACCAAGACCAAAATTTGGAACAAGCTTTACTCCATCTTTTTCAAAAACAGAACCTTCTTCAACTCGCATTGCTTGAAGCTCAGGCGAAAGAGAGTCAAGAGGTACAGGGTTTGCAACAGTAATATTTTCATTTGTGATAACATCTACACCAAGTTCTTCTTTTGTAGGCATAGGCCTAATCCACATATCTTTGCAATTCAAGTCCCAAGAAGTAAGACGACTTTCTCCAAAAGTAACACCAGATTGCCATCCAAGACGCAAACATTTGTAAAAAACATTTATAGTATTATCCCCAAGAGGGCCATGTCGTTTTACAAAACGTTTAATGTAGTCAATAACATCAGTCCAAATCCATTCGCAATCTTGAGAATTTCCCCAAAGTTTCTTTCCAACCCATTTAGCGTCAAGAGGGTCTACTTCTTTTTCTCCATATCTATTTACGCCTGCGGCTACACGAGCCCAACGACGCTTAAGTTCAAGAACAGCAAGCTCGGAAGTAAGGGTAGAGTCTTTTCCTCCAGAAATCCCAAGAAATACTTCATCTGCAAGATCGAAGATTTTTTCAAGCCTAAAAAGAGCTTGGGCAATAGTTCGATCAGGATTTTGTTTTGCCCATTCATAAATATCAAAACCAGTAGGTACATTTTCTTTACAAACAGCTTCATCAACAAGAGCTGCAGGATCTTTAACTGTCATTACTTGACCACCTCTATAATATTTTTAATATGAAGAATCTTATAGTTAAATATCGTAAACAACCTATTATAAAACTTGCTCAGAGTCAACTATGACTCTTATAAAAGAATATGTTTTAGGATCGCATCCGTTAGCTTCCCACCAATCTCTTTTAATATCATCGGGCAATCCATCATCTTCAAATCGAACTGCTCTTTGTCGCCAAACAGAATAATCTCCACCATTAAATGTTACAGGCCACGCATATTTCCAAGCATCATCTTTCCAATAACCAGCTTCAGAATAGACATCTATTACAGGTTTAAATGTCATTTCATAATTTGCAAGGTCAAAAGTTTGTTGACATTTCCAATGTTCAAGTATCAATTTAAATGCTGTGCCATCTTTTGTAAGAGATCTTACATATTCTTTAGGTGGAAGTTTAAATCCGCATGGCGCTATAGACCCTTCTACAAGCAAAGAAGCTTGTGTTTTGAGCCATTTAGCCTTTCCCATTTGTGTTCTATAATGTTGTCCATAATTATCGTTTATAAGTTTAGACGCAGGAACAAACAATCGAGCAACTTCAACTCTCAATTCTGGCACCTCTTAAGAATCAACTTTTGTATATCTTACAAAAAGACGTCCGACACCAAGCTTCCTATATCTATTAGTAACAACACCATCTTCACAAGTTACAGAAAGTGGCCCATCAAGATATGTAATATTATGAGAAGCTCGTCCGAGCTTTGCTTTCAATTCTCTTTCATCTATGTCAACATATTTTTTAACAGCTGCAACAACAGAATCAACATCAACTTGATATCTTTTTGCAACCTTTTCAAGATATTTTACAGCAGTTTCATCTTTTCGCAATGAGGAATTTTTAGATGCCATTTCAACAGAAATCCATAATTGTTCTACCGCAGATTGATCAGATTTAACTTGTTCTTGACTAAAAAGAAAAAGATATCCACATTCGTCCATTACAAGATATTCAGATTTCATTGCTGGCAAATCTGCTCCCTCTATATAATGATATTATGTATAATATTCAGCAGATGAAGGTTTAGCGCTTTCTTAATTTTCAACATCTAGAACGTACGCTTTTCTTCACGGCTCATTTACAACACCGACTGGTCAGTGTTATTTGCAACCTAGACCATACGCGAATCGGTCTAGGCTTATCACTTCAGCCGCCCCCGTTCTTGCAGATGGTTGTGAAGCGCTTCGTAGATTTTCAGAAGATGAGCATCAGTGGCACAAATCCTAAGCACGGTTTGATCCATAACAATGTCGAGGAAGTGCGGATAGCGGGATAATGGCTTGTCAATATAAACGTCGAATTTCTTGCTCTGAAAAGCCTCGATGATGGTTTCTCGGATCATTTCCGCACCTCCGTCTGGCTCTCAGAACTATAGGCCAAATTGCCCTTTTGATCAATAAACAGTTTATTCATTGACTACATAAGTCTCCTCTTCGGTTTTTTAAAAACAAAGATCAAAGTTCCTCGCTCACATCTAGATCCAGGGATGCTTTGCATAATTATCAAATGATGTTAAAAACTTATTTACAGAAACCAAAAATGAGGCTACTTATTATACAACTTTTTGTTAAATAGATTCATATCAAAATTCCTATTCTATTTAATCTCTTATTAAATCAGCAGATTATAGAGATCAATCTGCAGACAAATAAGGTTCACAACATTAAGATTATTCTTTCTCATAGGAAATATAAAGAGAGTAAGATGATGAAGTGGAATAGGGCTTGGTATCAAATTATACCAAGCCCAATCGTAAGTAACTAGATAATTATTTCGAGGTCGTGACGTAGTCAGCGATGAGGGTTTTTTCGATGTTTTTGCCGGAACCTTTTACTTCCCATACCCTTGTGTTTTTGATTTTGGAGCCGTCTCCGTAGATGTGCTCGGTGGTCTTTTCTTGCTTGATCAGGAGGCGCTCCGATTGTTTCTTTCTGGTCATCTTGTTTTGGTGCACCACGGTCGGCAGCTTGGTGGTTTTGCCGTCCTTGATCTCCTTTGATTCAGTGATCACCGTGCCGTCATCGTACGTGTTGATCGTTGTCTTGATGGTCGTGATGTCTTTCGCATTGCTTCCCTTTGCCATTCACAACTTCTCCTCTCCAAAGATTCTAAATATCCAGTACATGGTTCATGTACTTAAGATATATAATGGATTTCCTATGAAGTTGTTTAGTACCAAACAAAACAAGTATACTCATATGATTAATACGGGACTGCAGATTATTTTACAGAGCGATACTTGTTGTAGATTTTCTTTGCATTATTTAAGCTTGAAGATTTAATAGCAACAACTTCATCAGATCCTACAACTTTAACTTCGTAT
>ERZ795043.1304-NODE-1304-length-12850-cov-26.768581_pt1 | contig 12850 bp, 11 predicted proteins | sample MGYA00375127_ERZ795043 | MGnify/ENA primary metagenome ERZ795043 (study PRJEB30172, sample SAMN05518447) | compost metagenome | isolation source: Feedstock adapted compost from Newby Island compost facility, Milpitas, CA | place: USA:Newby Island compost... | reverse complement strand
CCGCACCGTCGCCGACGAGGTGCGCACGGCGATCAGCGTGCTCACCCCGCTGCGCACGCCTCCCGCGGGCGGCCAGTCGAGCGCCACCTCGCGCGAGACATTCGGGTGCGTGGCGCTGTCCACCCCGCCCGACGCGGCCTCCTTCGCGGTCACCCTCACCCACGAGACGCAGCACGCCAAGCTGTCGGCCCTGCTCGACATCGTCCCGCTGACCGAGCCCGACGACGGCTCCCGCCACTACGCCCCCTGGCGGGACGACCCCCGCCCCATACCCGGCCTGCTCCAGGGCGCCTACGCCTACCTGGGGGTGACCGACTTCTGGCGCAGGCAACGCCGGCTCGAGACCGGCCGGGCCGAGCTCGAGGCGTGCGCGGAGTTCTGCCGCTGGCGCGAGGCCGCGTACCTGGTGACGCGGCGGCTCATGCACAGCGGGCGGCTGACCCCGGAGGGCGAGGCGTTCACCACCCGCATGGCGCGGCGGCTCGAGCTCTGGGCGGACGAGCCGGTCTCGCCCGCCGCCCGCGAGCTGGCCCGGCGGCGGGCCGAACGGCACCGGGCACGCTGGCGCGAGCGCAACGGCATGGACCCGGACGCCACATGACGCCGGTTGGCCCCTGGCGCTCAGACGGCGGGCGGGTCGAAGTCGAAGTCGAGCCGCCGGTGCTCGCGCGCCACGTCCGTGTCGGGGTGGCCGATGCCCAGCACCCGTTCGTACCGGGCGATGGTGTCGTCGAGCAGCTCCTGGGCGCGCCGGTCCTCGCCCAGCGCCCGCATGTCGATGGCGAGGTTGGTGGCGCAGGCGAGGGTGAGCGGGTGTTCGATGCCCAGCACGTTTCGCAGCGTCCCCAGCGTCTCCTCGCCCAGCTCCCGGGCCGAGGCGACCTCGCCGAGCGCGGCCAGGTCGCTGGCGAGGTTGATCGCGCAGGTGAGCGAGTAGTGGTGCTCCCGGCCGAGCCTGGTGTCGAATCCCTCCAGGCACTCCTCGTCGAGCGTGCGGGCCTCCGTCACCTCACCGTTCACCCGGAGCAGCAGGGCGAGGTTCATGTCACAGCCGAAGGTGAACGGGTGATTCCGGCCGTACGTCCGGGCGAAGCGCTCGGCGGAGTCGCGCAGCAGCTCGAGCGCCTCGACGATCTCACCCTTGGTGCGCTGGGCGTTGGCCAGGCACAGCGCCGCGGCGAGGCTGTCGGGGTGATCGCGGCCGAACCTGCGCTCCACCCGCGTGTAGGTCTGCCGGGCGAGCTCGTACGCCTCCTCGATGCGTCCGGCCCGGCGCATGGCGATGGACAGGTCCTTCGCGGTGCGCAGCGTCCAGGGGTGATCGGCGCCGAGTTCCTGGATACCGAACTCGTAGGCGTCCTCCCCGATGTCGCACGCCTCGAAGTAGTCACCGCGGAGCCGTACCACGCGGGCGAGGCCGTTCCAGGCGATGAGCACCGCCTGTTTGTCGAGCCGCACCCCGCGCCGCTGCAGGTTGTAGGCGTCCTGCTGCAGCTCGTGGGCCTTGGCGTAGTCGCCGAGGAGCATGTAGTCCACCGCGAGGTTGTTCATCGCCCGGGCGGTCCGCCGGTGGTCCGGGCCGAACACCTCCCGGTGGCGGCGCAGCGACTCGATGTCGTGCTCCAGCGCCTTGTCGAAGTCGCCGCGCTGCCGGAGGTCGCCACCGAAGCTGTTGGACAGCAGGAGCGTCTCCTCGTGGTCGGGACCGAGCACGTGGCGCATCCGGTCCAGCGTGACCCGGTTCAGCTCGAACGAGCGCCGATAGTCCCCGAGCTCGCGCAACACCGTGCCGAGGTGCCGCCGCCCCACGAGCACGAACCGGTCGCTCTCCCCGCTGTCGGCCACCCACTGCTCGAGCAGGCCCTCCACCAGGTGACGGGCGGACTGGTACTGGCCGGAGGAGTAGAGGTAGCGCACGATGTTCAGCGCGAACTGCCGGATGCGCGCGTCCCGGCACACCGCGACCTCGGCGGGGGTCACGTGGGCGAGCAGCTCGGAGTAGCGCGGCCAGTTCGCGTTGTCCTCGGTGCGCAGCGGGTCCTCCGCCGCCGCCAGCAGCAGGTGCACCTCGTGCCGGAAGGACCGCCGCTCCTGCTCGGTGAGCTCGTCGCGCAGCAGCGCCTGCACCAGCCGGTGCACCTGGAGGGTCCGGCTCTCGGAGTCGATCCGGAGCAGCGCGAACCGGCCCAGCTCGCGGATCGCCTTGCTGAGCAGGATCGGATCGGCGAGCAGCTCGGCCATGCGGGAGTCGGCGGCGAACTTCTCCGGCAGCATGCCGAAGACGTCCCGGGGAATCGGCTCCGGGCCGAAGAAGGCGCAGCAGCGCAGCAGCGTCACCGCCTCGGGAAGCCGTTCCGCGATCTGGGCCACCGACAGCGACCACGCGGCCGTCATGGAGAGCGGGTAGTCGGCCGCCTTGTTCGCGTCGAGGAGCTGCGTCGCCCGCTCCTTGAGCAGCCGCAGGTACTCGTCGACCGACATGCCGGTCTCCGCCTGCAGCGCGCCGGCCTGCTCCAGCGCGAGCGGGAGGTCGCCGAGCTCCTCGGCGAGCCGGTCGGCGTCCTCGACCGTGAAGGTGCGGGGTGCCCGCTTGCGCAGGAACTCGATGCTCTCTTCCCGCGTGAACACGTCGACCGCCACGGTGTCGACCACGCCCTGCCAGGCTTGGTTGCGGGACGTGATCAGCACGTGGCCCGGTCCGTGCGGCAGCAGGTCCTGGATGTCCTCCGGCCGGTCCGCGTTGTCGAAGATGAGCAGCCACTTCTCGAACGGCCTGCCGCGGCGCAGCGCGTCGAGCACGGCGGTGACCGCGTCCTCGGTACCGGTCATGGTGGCGCTGGGCAGCCCGAGGTGCGGGGCGAGGGCGGCGAGCGCGGAGCGCACCAGGATCGGCTGGTCCGCCGGGATCCACCAGACGAGGTCGTACTCGTGCCCGTACCGGTACGCGTACTCGATCGCGAGATGGGTCTTGCCGACACCGCCGAACCCGTGCAACGCGTGTGGCACGACGGCGGTGACCTCGGAGCCGATCGCCTCGTGCAGTCTCTCGAGAAGCTCCTCGCGACCCGTGAAATTTTTGTTCCGCTGGGGAATCCTGCCCCAGACCTGGGGTTGCCGCCCGGGCAGACGGGGAGAACTCAAAGAGTCCGACACAGCCATGTGACCGCCTCCCTCATTAAAGCCGAGGCCAGCCTAATTCTTCGCGCCGCCGCAAGGACATGAACGATGAGCCAGAAACATGTGCCGGGGCCCGTAACGGCGCTTCGCGGAGAGGGCGTGTGCGGTCGCGTCCGGCGCGCGGATATCCGAATCGGGAACACCGCCGCCCTCGGCCCCCATTGTGGCACGGACGCCCTCCAAAGTGGAGGCAAACCAGGCGATCCCCATGCCTTGCACATCGTGCCGGAGCAGCGGTTGAATGTTTCATTTGGTCAGCCTGAGAGTGAAGGTGGAGTGATGCCTGACGAGACCGTGGGTGAAGGCCTGCTTGATGTCACCGAACTGAGCCTCCGTGATCTCGACCGGATCGATCGCCCGGTTCTTCGCCGCGCGATACAGCGCATTGTCGACAATAAGGACACGGGTCCGGTGGCGGGCTTCAGCGCGTATGTGGACGACGACGACACGCCCCAAACAGGGGAACTTCGGTCACCCGATCATTCCAAATCTTGACGTGGCGCCGGTCCATATGGGAAATAGAAGCTTCAAGACAGCTCATTTCCCAACCATCAGGACAGCGCAGTGGACGATGCGGACTGGCAGCGCTTGGTCGACCAGCTCCGCAGGGGTGACTGCACGCCGTTCCTCGGCGCTGGCGCGTGCAGTGGCAGACTGCCCACTGGCGGCGAGCTGAGCGATCTCTACGCTGCGCGGTACGGTTACCCGTTCACCGACCGGCACAACCTGGCGCGGGTCATGCAGTACGCCGAGGCCGAGGTCCGGGACCCCGTGGACCTAAAGGTCGACGTCTGCAACCGGCTGCGCGGCCTCGGGAAGAGAAGGCCGCCCGATCCCGACGACGTCCACACCCTGCTCGCCGGCTTCCCGCTCCCGGTCTTCCTCACCACGAACTACGACGACTTCCTCGCCGACGCCCTGCGGCGTCAGGGCAAGGATCCGCAGGAGGAGATCTCCCCGTGGTGGGAGACCGGGACGGCCGGCATCCCGATGCTCCCGGAGCCGACGGTCGACAAGCCCCTCGTCTACCACCTGCACGGGAGCTGGCGGGAGCCCCGGTCCCTCGTGCTCACCGAGTCCGACTACCTGACGTACCTGGTGAACATGGTGGACACGTCGGCGGCGAACGGGCGGCATCCCCTCCCGACGGCGATCCTCGAGGCGATGACGATGCGCCCGCTGCTGTTCGTCGGCTACAGCCTGCAGGACTGGACGTTCCGGGTGCTGTTCCACGGGCTCGCCCGGGACATCCCGCACCGGAACAAGCGCCGCCACGTGAGCGTGCAGCTCATGCCCCGGGTGAACGGCACGGCGAGGGACGCGGAGGAGAAGGCGCGCCGCTACCTGACGCACTACCTGAACGGCTGGAACATCTCGATTTTCCTGGGCACCGCCGCGGAGTTCTGTGCCGAGCTGCGGCGGAGGATGGAGGGCTCGTGACCTCGGTGCCGGCCATGACGTCCCCGCGCGAGCGCGTCGGCGGCCCCTACGTCGGGTTACGGCCCTACACCGGCGAGGAGCACGGCCTGTTCTTCGGGCGGGACCGGGAGGCCCGGGACGTCGCCACCATCTGGCAGGCGACCGCGCTCACCGTGCTGTTCGGGGCCTCCGGCGTGGGCAAGACCTCCCTGCTGCACGCGGGCGTGGTGCCGCGCATCGACCCGGCGCGGGCCGACCTGCTGCCGATCGCCCGCCCCGCGCCGCGGCCCGGCGGCCGGCCGGGGGCCGGGCCGTACCCGCCGCCCGGGGCCAACCGGTACGTGCTGGAGCTGCTGTCCGCCTGGGCGCCGGACCGGCCGCCGGCGACGCTCGCGAAGATGACGATCTCGCAGTTCCTCGCGACCCGGCCGGTACGGTACGACCGGTACGGCGATCCGATCCCGGTGCTCGCCGCGATCGACCAGGCGGAGGAGCTGTTCGGCGGCCCGGTGCAGTGGAAGGAGGAGCGGACGGCGTGCCTGGAGCAGCTCGCCGAGGCGATGCGCGAGCACGACGGGCTGCACCTGCTGCTCTCGCTGCGTGAGGAGTACCTGGCGGCCGTGCTGCCCTACGAGCGGCCGCTCGGGCACGGGTCGCGGGCGCGGTTCCACCTGCTGCCGTTCACCCGGGAGGCCGCGCTCGAGGCGGTCACCGGACCGCTCCGGCGCACCGATCGCTCCTTCGGCCCGGAGGCGGCCGAGGTGCTCGTCGACGATCTCCGCACGGTCACGTTCGTCAACGACGAGGGCCGCCGGACGCAGCTCGTCGTCGACGAGGTGGAGCCGGTCCAGCTCCAGGTGGTCTGCTCGGCGCTGTGGGAGGCGCTGCCGCCCGAGGTCACGCAGATCACGGTCGAGCACGTGCGCGCGTACGCCGACGTCGACCGGTTCCTCGTGGGGTTCTGCCGCCGGGCGCTGCAGGAGGTGGCGGACGCGCACGGGATCACGGTGGGCGAGCTCCGGCACTGGCTGAGCAGCAACTTCGTCACCGAGCACGGCACGCGGAGCGTGGTGAACGAGGGCCTGCAGGAGACCGCGGGCATGCCGAACGCGATCGCCCGGGCGCTGGAGGACCGGCACGTGCTGCGGGCGGAGTACCGCATCAACAGCCGCTGGTACGAGCTGCAGCATGACCGCCTCATCTCCGCGATCCGGCGTCCGGAGTCCCCCGCCGCGAGCCTGGAGCAGGCGCGCGACGCCCTGCGGGAGGGCAGGTGGGAGGCGGCCCGCGAGCTCGCCGAGGAGGCCGCGCGGGTGGCCGAGATCGACGACACCTGGGTGCGCGCCGAGGTCCTGGCGATCCTCGGCGCGGTGGACGCCGCGCGCGGCGACGTCGCCTCCGCGTACCGGCGCTTCGACGAGGCGGCCGAGACGTTCATGTTGCTCCAGCAGTTCGGCAAGGTCGCGGGCGTGCTCGCGGAGAAGGGGCGGCTCCGGCTCGCCCAGGGCGAGTACGCCACGGCGGTGGAGGATCTGCGGAGCGCGTTGACCTGGGCGCCGGGTGACGCGACGGTGCAGCTCGCCCTCGGGCAGGCGCTGTGGCTTTCGGGGCAGCCGCACCCGGCCCTGGCCTGCCTCAACGGCGCCGTGGAGCGGGCCGACCGGCCACCGGCCGACGCGCTGGCGCTGCGCGGGGAGATCCTCGCCGACCTGGGCCGGGCGCGGGACGCGCTGCGTGACCTTACCCGGGTCCGGTCACGACCGCGGCCCGAGACGCTGGCGGCACGGGCGCTGGCGTTCGCCCTCACCGGGCGGCACGACGTGGCCGAGCAGGAGGTGCTCGACGCGGAGGAGTCGGCCGATCAGCCCGGCGCCGTACGGCAGGGCGCGCCCGACGGCCGCGGGCCCGCGTTCCTCCGGGCGGCGCGCACCCACGAGCTGCTCGGCGACATCCCGCGGGCGGCCCGGCTCGCCGCGCGGGCGCTCCGCACGCCCGGCCTGCCGCCGCACCTGCGCCGGCAGGCCGAGGAGCTGCTCAGCCGGCTCGCGTGACCGGCGGGCGGGCGGCCTCCCAGATGTGGTCGAACTGCCCCACCCAGTACGCGTACCAGCGCTCGCTCGTGTCGCGGGTGAGCTCCAGGTGCATCCGGGCGGGGGTGGATGCGTTGTGGAAACCGTGGATCTCGACGATGGCCCGGCCGTGTGACGTCTCGGGATCGAGCAGCACGAGGCTGAACCCGGGGTTGTAGGGGAGCAGACGGTATTCGAAGGCGCCCGCGGTCTGCCACCGGCTCATGAGGTCGAGGCGTTCCAGTGTGCTCGCCAATGCGGCGGGAAGCCGCTGCACCGGGAATTCCAACGAGTCGTCGAGCTGCCGGGAGGCGAGGCGCAGCGCGTCCTTCTCCTCCGGGTCGAGGACGACGACCCGGACCGATCCGTTCTTTCGCGCGAGAACCGTGCGCCGCAACACGTCACAGGTGTCGGCGGAGAGCAGATTCACCGCCGAGGGCGCGAAGACGCGAACGTCACGCGTATTGGCGAACACCTCCGACAGCGGACGCTTTTCGAAAACCGATCGGTCGTGGAGCAGCTCGGTCGCCGGTTCGGAGACGGTCTCCGGCAGGGTGGCCCGGTACAGCAGCACGCCCAGCCCGGAAAGCAGCACGGCCCACCTGAGATCGTCGACGAGTGAATCCGCGAAAACACTGAGGACCGCGAAAACAATGACGAGGACGGTGAGGACGTACGCGTCGACGTTCCGCCAATTCCTGAGATCGCGGATCACGCGCCGCAGCACATGAACCATGGTCCTCCCCCGTCACCGGATCGATTTCCGACAGTGCATTCCATTCTCGGCCGGGCGCGCGCCGAGATCCACCGTGCGGCCGCGTTTCGCATTTCCCGATATTCCACGTGATCGTGATCAAGGGTGCGAACTCACTCCCCGCCGGGGCGACGGTCTATCCTGATCTGGCCTCGTCGGCGGGTTCGGGAGGTCTGGCAGGTGTCGACGGAGACGCGACCGGGACGGACGGGCCTGCGCGGGTGGGTGCGGGCGCACGGGGTCTTTCTCACAGCGCTCGCCGTGGGGGCGGGGCTGCGGGCGCTCGCCGTACTGGGGTATCGGCCGGCGCTGTGGTTCTGGGCCGACTCGTTCGCCTATCTCGGGGCGGCGATCTATCCGCGGCCGCTGGAGAGCCGGCCGTCGGGGTACTCACTGCTGCTGTGGCTGATGCGGCCGCTGTCGAGCATCGAGGCGGTCGTGGTCGTGCAGCACCTGCTCGGGCTCGGGCTCGCGGTCTGCGTGTACGCGGTGCTGCGGCGGCGGACCCGGATGCCGGGGTGGGCGGCCACCCTCGCGACGTTGCCGGTGCTGCTCGACGCCCACCAGGTGCAGCTCGAGCACCTGATCATGGCGGACCTGGCCTTCACGTTCCTCATCACGGCGGCGGTGGCGCTGCTGCTGTGGCGGGAGCGGCCGTCGTGGCGGTTCGTGGTCGCCGCGGCGCTGCTGCTCGCGGCGGCGACGGTGACCCGGACGATCGGGCTGCCGTTGCTCGTGGTCGTGTTCGGCTGCCTGCTCGTCGCCCGGACGCGGTGGACCGGCCTGGTGGCCGGGGCGACGGCGGCGGCCCTCGTGGTCGGCGGGTACGCGGCCTGGTTCCGCGCCGAGCACGGCGACCTCGCGCTCGCCCGGGGGAACGCGTTCCTGTACGCGCGCACGTTGACGTTCGCCGACTGCGCCGTGATCGAGCTCGACGCGGACACGCGGCGGCTCTGCCCAAAGGAGCCGGTGGCCGAGCGCGAGCCGCCCCCGGAGTACATCTGGAGCGGTGACTCGCCGCTCAACCGCGCCGGGCTGGACTCCCGCACCCGGGACGAGCTCGCCGGGCGGTTCGCCATGCAGGCGATCCGGGCGCAGCCGGTCGACTTCCTCGTCACCGGCCTGACCGACTTCGCGCACATCTTCACCTGGAACCGGCGCGTCTACCCCTCGCCCGGCTGGCAGAGCGCCTACACGTTCCCGGAATCGGTCCAGCCGTTCACCGACCGGATCGCCTCCCGGGGCCGCACCGCCACCGAGCTGACCACCCTCTACCAGGGCGAGAGCGGGCAGACCAGGGTGGTCGAGCCGTGGGCGGGCCTGCTGCGGGCCTATCAGACGCAGGGCTTCCTGCGCGGGCCGCCGCTCGCCGCGATCCTGCTGCTCGGCGCGGCCGGGGTGGTGCTGCCGCGGCGCCGCGCCGGCCGGGCGCCGGGCGTGACCGGGCGGACCGTGCTGCTGCCCTGGGCGTCGGCGACGGCGCTCCTCATGCTGCCGCCGCTGATCGCCGCCTTCGACCACCGCTACGTGCTGCCCGCCGTACCGGCGGCGTGCCTCGCCGCCGGGCTCGCCGCGGCGCGGCTATGGGCGGGAGAACGGCGAGCCGGACGTACGGCGGCGCACGTGCAGCCGGAGGAGGACCTCGGCGTCGGGCACGCCCGCGGCCATGCGCACCCGTGACAGGGTCCGCCGGTCGAGCCGGGCGAGCAGCTCGCCGAGGTCGGTCCGCGGATCGCAGGTGATGCCCACCCGCAGCCGCCGGTCGCCGACGAGCCGTACCCGCACCGCGCTGATCCCGGTGATCCCCTGCAGGGCGACGCCGAGCGTGGCGACGCCCGGCCCGCAGCGCACCCCGCGCCGCCCCCACCCGGCCGCGAGCACCAGCCAGCGGGTCGCGGCGAGCGCGAGCAGGAAGCACAGCACCGCCGCCACCGGGACCACCCACGGGTGGGCGTAGAGGAACATCTCCGCCCGCGGGTCGACGATCGGGACGGCCGGATGGCGGTCCCGCAGCCACAGCGCGGCGCCGCCGGCGGCGAGCAGGACCAGCCCGGCGAGGGCGAGGCCGACGCGGTTCCCCAGGTGTGAGCGCACGGTCAGCCTCTCCCCGCCTGCACCCGCAGCACGACCTCGCGCCGCGCCTCCGCGCCGATGCGCACGAGCGTGTCGCCCACGGCCGCCGCCACCTGCGGCAGCAGCTCCCCGGTACGGCCGGCCGTGCCGCGCACCAGCACCTCGATGCGGTCGGGGCGCACCACCACGCGCGCCGCGTCGACGTCGTCCACCGCGTGCACCGCCTCGGTGAGCGCCCGGCGCAGCCCGGCCCGGGTGAGGCCGACGGCGAGCAGCGGGTCGCGGGTGCGCAGCGGGATGAGCCGGGGGCGGCCGGGCGTGAGCGCGTGCACGACGAGCGCCACCCCGCCGAGGACGAACAGGCAGGCGAGCACGCCGACCAGCGGATCGCCCCAGGTCCGGGCGCCGATCGCGCCGATCCGGTCGAGCGGGCCCCACCGCGGCCGCCCGCCGAGCATGAGCGAGATCAGCTCGGCCGTCACCGCCCATCCGGCGACCGAGACGAGCAGCGCGACGAGGATCCCGGCGGGGGTACGGCCCGGCCGTAGCGCGCGCTGCGAGACCCGGGCGCCGGGCTCCTGCTCGGACTCGGGCGCGGGGGCGTTCCGCAGGCCGCCGCGCGGGCCGTCCGGCACGGCGCCGCCGATGAGCCGGGCGCGCTCCGCCCCCGCCCGCCACAGCGGTTCCCGATCCCAATCGCCCGAGGACTCCCGCATGGCCGCCCCCGCCCGCCGCCTCGTGCTGCCCGGACTCGTCACAGCAGCACAGGTACACGGCCACGGCCCGGTCGCGCAGCGCCTTGCCGCATCCCTTGCCGTTTCCGGGACCGCGCCCGGCGGAGACTTTGCGCTCCCGCCCGTCCCGCGCAAAGAAAATGCGAGGTCACCTCATGTAATTTTCCGGGTGCGCCTTTATGCTGCGGGCATGGCACCCCCCACCGTCCCGCCCACCGATCCGGCCGCCGGCCTGCGCCGCCGCTACGACCGGGCCACCGCCGGCCTCGAGCCGCCGCTGGCGATCCTCGACCTGGACGCGCTGCACGCCAACGCCGCCGACCTGGTACGGCGGGCCGGCGGCAAGCCGATCCGGGTGGCGAGCAAGTCGGTCCGGTGCCGGGCGGTGCTGGAACGCGTGCTCGCCATGGACGGCTTCTCCGGGATCCTCGCGTTCACCCTGCCGGAGGCGCTCTGGCTGGCCGGGCACGGGTTCACGGACATCGTCGTGGCCTACCCGACGGCCGACCGGCGGGCCATCGCCGCGCTCGCGGCCGACCCGGTCGCCGCCCGGGAGATCACCCTCATGGTCGACGACGTGGCGCACCTCGACCTCATCGAGTCGGCCGTGCGGGACGTACGGCCCCGCCACGAGCTGCGGCTCTGCCTCGACGTCGACGCGGGCTACCTCGCGTTCGGCGGCCTGCTGCGCGCCGGGGCGCTGCGCTCCCCGGTCCGGGAGCCCGCGCAGGCGGCCGAGCTCGCCCGGGCGATCGCCGCCCGGCCGGGCATGCGGCTCGTCGGGCTCATGGCGTACGAGGCGCAGATCGCGGGCGTCGGCGACCGGGTCGGCGGGCCGTACGGGCACGTGCTGCGCTGGGTGCAGCGGCGCTCGCAGCGCGAGCTGGCGCTCCGCCGGGCCGCCGTGGTGCGGGCGGTACGGCGGCACGCCGAGCTGGAGTTCGTCAACGGGGGCGGCACCGGCAGCGTGGAGAAGACCGCGCAGGAGGAGGCCGTCACCGAGATCGCCGCGGGATCCGGGCTGTTCCACCCGCGGCTGTTCGACTTCTATCGCTCGTTCCGCGGCCGCCCCGCCGCGCTGTTCGCGCTGCCGGTGGTGCGGCGGCCGGGGCCCGGCGTGGTGACCGTGCTCGGCGGCGGCTACATCGCCTCCGGGACGCCCGGGGCCGACCGGCTGCCCCAGCCGTACCTGCCGGGCGGGCTGCGCTACAGCCGGAACGAGGGGGCGGGCGAGGTGCAGACGCCCCTGCTCGGCCGGGCCGCCCGCGACCTGGCGGTGGGCGACCGGGTGTGGTTCCGCCACGCCAAGGCGGGCGAGCTGTGCGAGCGGTTCGACGTGCTCCACCTGGTCGAGGGCGACCGCCTCGTGGGCGAGGCCCCGACCTACCGCGGCGAGGGACGCGCCTTCCTCTGATCGCCGCCCGCGGGCGCGGGCCGGGCGGGCGGCTCAGCGGCGGCGACGGCGGCGGCGCAGCAGGACGACGGTCGCGCCGAGCGCGAGCACCACGCCGACGCCGATGAGCACCGGGGCGAGGTCCGGCGGCGGCTGCCGCCGCTCGTCCTCGGCGCCGTCCACCGGCCGGTAGGAGTCGCCGGTGATCAGCTCCCCGACCGTGGTCAGCAGCTGCTCGGCGTTCGCCTTCACCCGGGCGACGCTCCGCTCCGCGACCCGCCGCGGGCTCACCCGGTCCGCGATCGCGTCGATCGTGCGGGCGAGCTCGGCCCGCGTGCGCTCGATCTCCCGCTCCAAAGCCGCGGGATCGGAGTCCGCCATGACGATCCCCTTCTCCGTATTCCTCTGCGCGGTGCTCCGCGCGCCGTTCCTCCGCGCGGTCCTCCGCGCGTCCTGACACCCGGGTCCCTCGCCCGCGGTCCCGCCGCGGCGTCGCCGGCGGCCCTGACGGGGAGTCACTCCCCCACGACCGATGTGATCAGTCTTCCAGGTCCGAGCACCTCATGACACATCGGCCATGCCGCTAGGCTGGTGTCGGACCCGGTCCCGGCCGGCACAACGCAGGAGGCACCTCGTGACCGACATCAGGCTCGCGCCCGGCGACGCGGCGCCGGACTTCACCCTTCCCGACGCTCAGGGCGGCGAGGTATCCCTGCGGTCGTTTCGCGGCAAGCGGGTCATCCTCTACTTCTACCCCGCCGCGATGACGCCCGGCTGCACCAAGCAGGCGTGCGACTTCCGCGACAACCTCGCCGAGCTCACCGACGCCGGGTACGTCGTGCTCGGCGTGTCGAAGGACAAGCCGGAGCGGCTGGCGAAGTTCGCCGAGCGTGACAAGCTCACCTTCCCGCTGCTGTCGGACCCGGACCTGACCGTGCACAAGGCCTACGGGGCCTACGGCACCAAGACCATGTACGGCAAGACCACGGTGGGCGTGCTGCGGTCCACCTTCGTCATCGGCCCCGACGGCACGATCGAGCGGGCGTTGTACAACGTGAAGGCCACCGGTCACGTCGCACGGCTGAAGAAGGAACTCGGCCTCGCCGGGTAGGCTCGGCCACGCCCGCCGCGGGCGGCCGGAGGCCCGGAATTTCCGGGGTGCCCGAGAGCCCCCCTGACTGTAAGATCGAGGGGACCTGGCCCGTGCCGACGGCCCCCGTGTGGGCCTGTG
>ERZ795043.1303-NODE-1303-length-12857-cov-6.464224_pt1 | contig 12857 bp, 10 predicted proteins | sample MGYA00375127_ERZ795043 | MGnify/ENA primary metagenome ERZ795043 (study PRJEB30172, sample SAMN05518447) | compost metagenome | isolation source: Feedstock adapted compost from Newby Island compost facility, Milpitas, CA | place: USA:Newby Island compost... | reverse complement strand
AGATCGACTGGAAGACCTGGGCGCCGTCGACCCCTTGGACCTGGCTTGCTTGCGCCTCTGCGCTCGGCCCGCTCCACAGGGCTAACGCGATGAGCGCGACGAGCGTGGAGACCGAGACTAGCGGTAGGCGACGCTGCATGAAGTCCACCTCTCCGGCCAGCGGCCGTGAACGAGCGAAGATCCCTGCGGGACCGCAGGTGCCAACCTTGCTATGTGCTCGTAGCCTACCCTCGCCGGACCAGCCCCGCGTGGTCTCGTGCACCACAGGCCGCGGCCGGCTCGGAAGATGAAGGCCCAACGGCGCCAACCAGCTCGGCGACCCCGACCTGCTGGCTCAGGCTCGGCCCCCAAGGCCTCCCCTCGACCGTCCGGGCGACGTAGAGGGGCTGCCGGAGCTGGCGCGAGGCAGGGTCGAAGGAGAGCGGCGCGCCCTTCGCGAGGTCGAACTCGCCCTCCAGGAGGTACGAGGCCAAGCTCTCCGGCGTGAGCTGGCCCACCTCCGCGATCGCCATGGCCACGAGCGTCACTCCGGCGTAGGCCGTCCAGGCGATGGGGTCCATGGGGGCGCCGAAGCGGGAGGTGAACCTTTCGTTCAGCGCGCCGCTGTCGCCTTCGGTCAGGGTCGTTTCCCATGGAACGATCCGTTCGGCCCCCATCCCGCGAGCGAACCGGCGCACCGTCGCCAGGAAGTCGCGGGAAAGAGTGACCTCGTCGCTGTACGGGACCACCCGAAGCCCGCCACGGAGCCCAGAGGCCTGCGAAAGGAACGCGACCTGGTCGGCGGCGCCCACGAGCAGGAAGATCGCGTCGGCGCCGGCCTCCGAGGCCGAAGCGAGCTCGTCGCGGTACAAGGGTTGCACCTCTCTCACCACAGACTCGCCGACGACCTCGCCGCCGGCCCCCGCCACGGCCGACCGGAAGGCCTCCGCGATGTCCTCCCACGGCGGGCCGTCCAGCCGCACGACGTGCCAGCGCACCACACCCTGCTGCGAGAACCAAGCGGCTGCTGCGGCCGCGTAGTCGAGCCCGCTTGGGGCCACGTGGAAGGCGAACCCGCACCTCAGCGCAGGGTCGTCCTCGGCCACGTTCAGGAAGGGTACTCCCAGCTCCTCTGCCACGACGGCCAAAGCCTCCGCTTGCCCCTCGCCGAGGCCCCCGACGATCGCCTCGACGCCGTCGACGGCCACCAGGCGCCTGGCAGCTCGGACCGCCGCCTCCGGGCTGGGCGAGTTCGCGAAGAGGACGTCGATGTCGGGCACCAGCGCCCTGGCGGCGTCGTCCTCGGCGAGCAGCGCACCCGATCGTGCCGCCAGCCCCACGACGTCGTAGACAGAGGCGCGCGGCGCGGTCCTAGCGCCGGAAGGGCTAGGCACCACGAAGGCGACAGCACGGTGCTCGCGGGCGGACGGCGGAGGCGGGGCGGGCGCCCCGGCCACCAGCGGGACGCCGTAGGATGCGAGCACCGCCTGGATCTCGTCCCAACGGGCCGCGATCGCCGCGTCCAGCGAGTCGCGCAGCGCCTCGTCCCCCTGCCTGACGCCCATCGTCATGGGCAGGTACATCGGGGTGAACGGCGGGTTCGGGTCGATCTCCGGCTGGATCGGCACTACCACGAGCTCGCCCTCGTGCTTAGCAGCGTAGTAGCCGGCAGGCGAGCCCCACGACACGCCGACGTCGACCTCGCCCGCGAGCACCGCCTCGACGAGGCGGGACTGAGGGTCCTCCACGGGGGCGTAGCGCGTGCTGCCGTACTCGGCGACGATGTTCCCCGCCAGCCCTCGCGAGAGGAGGGCGTCGTGGGGCGGCATGCCGGCGTTCTGCAGCCCGATGCGCAGGTCGGCCAGCTCGGGGTCGTCGAGCGAAGACAGTTCGAGCTCGGAGTCGGCGCGGTAGACGAGGACGTACGGGCTCGTGTAGTAAGCGATCGTCGTCAGGAGAGGTGGCGTGCCGTCCGGCACGCCCATTACCACGTCGCAGTGGCCTTCGCGGAGCCGCAGGTCGATCATGTCCTGCATCTGCGGGTACCAGTCGAAGACGATGCGCGCCCCAAGCTCCTCCGCCAGGATCTTAGCGATCTGGTTCTCGTAACCGGCCCCGCTCCTGTCGCTCAGCGGCATCGCGTGAGGGTCGGCGCACACCACGAGGTCCCACGCGGCCTCCGGCGCCCCCGCTGCCGGGGCGCCCGCCGCGTCCTGGGCCAGCGCGGTCGCCAGGGACACCAGGGCCACCGCGACCGACGCCGCTCGCGCCAAAGCCCCGCGAACGGCCCACTGGGACGCTGCGAGAGCGAAGGTGCGGGCGGTCGCTCGGCGCGGCCGCCCGAAGCTCCTCCGTACCGGCGCGAGCGGCGTCACTGGCCCTGGCCCGCGCCTCCTCCCGCGTCTCCCTCCCCTCCGTCTTCGGCCCTGCCGTCGTCCTGCTCGCCGCCATCGGGTGCGCCAGCGCTGCCCGTCATCGGCGGCGCGATGTCGTCGGGCAGCGTGAACACGTAGAGCGTCGAACCGGCGCGCCGATAGCGGTCGGCGGCGTCGGGCGGCGCGTCAGGTGCCACGCCGAGCTGACCGGCGCCGCTCGAGGTGATCACGGCGACGTACTGCTTGCCGTCTGGGCCCATGTAGGTCATCGGGGCGTTGTTGAAGTCTGCGCCCAGCATGAACTCCCAGAGGACCTCGCCCGTCGTCGCGTCGACGGCGCGGAACTCGCCGTTCTGGCCGCCCTGGAACACGAGGTTCCCCCCAGTGGTGAAGACGGGCTTGTTGTCGTCGCCCATCGACTCGATGCCCCAGGCGTGCTCGCCCGTCACCGGGTCGACGCCCACGAGGCGGTTGCCCCACGTCCCCTGCCCGTCGGGGCCGAGGTAGCTGCGCACCGTCTCGCGCAGGCGGTACGCCTGGCCGGGCACGTACTCGCCCGCGAAGGCGCGCCAATCCCCGCACCGGTTGCGCTCGCTGAAGTAGATCAGCCCGGTCTCGGGGTTGTAGGCCTGGTTCTCCCAGTTCGTCGCGGCGATCAGCGGGCAGAGCCCCATCGTGACGACATCGGTGTAGACCTCGCGCTCGGGGTCCATGATCGGCCTTCCGGTCTCCATGTCGAACCCCGTCGCCCACGTGACGGGCGAGTGCATCCACGGCTCCAGGAGGAGCTCCCCGGTGCGCCTGTCGAATACGTAGAAGAACCCGTTGCGCGCGGCCTTCACCAGAGCCGGCACGGTCTCGCCGTCGATCTCGAGGTCGACGAGGATGTTCTGGCCTGGCTCGTCGAGGTCCCACGCGTCCTGCGGGGTCATCGAGTAGGCCCATATCAACTCGCCCGTCGTGGCGTCACGGGCCATCAGCGACGCGCAGTACTTGTTCGGGTACTCGAAGTAGCCTGGGGCCGACGCTGGGTCGCGCCGGTAGTCGGGGTTGCCGGGCGAGCAGTTGCCGGTCGAGTAGTAGAACACGTCGAGCTCGGGGTCGTAGCTGAACCAGCCCCATACGCTGGCCCCACCGATCCGCCACGAGTCCTGGTACCAGGTCGTGAGGCCCGGCTCCTCGACCTGGTCGTCCGCGTAGAAGGGCGACCAGCGGTCGCCGATGCCCATCTCCTCGGCCGGGCCGGTGTTGTACCAGCGCCAGACCTCCTCGCCCGTGTCGAGGTCGTAGGCGGCGACCCAGCCCCTGATGCTGTACTCACCGCCCGCGGGCCCGGTGATCACGTGGTCGTGGACGACGAGCGGCGCGAGGGTCGTGGTCTCACCGATCGAGAGGTCCGCCACCTGCCGCTGCCAGACGACCTCGCCGGTCTCGGCATCTACGGCGAGGAGCTGCCCGTCGAGCGAGTTGAAGAACACCTTGCCGTCGGCGTAGGCGAGGCCGCGCGTCTGTCCCCCGCAGCAGGCGACGGCCAGCGCTTGATCCAGCTGTGGCATCTCGACCGCGACAGCCCACTTCACGAAGCCCGGCCGGTTGAGGTCTATCGCGTAGAGGACGTTAGGCTTGGGCGTGACGAGGTACATCGTGTCGCCCACGACCAGCGGCGTGGCCTCGTGCGAGTCGAGCACGCCGGTCTGGAACGTCCAGGCGACCTGCAGCTCGTGGACGTTCTCGGAGTTGATCTGGGCGAGGGGGCTGTAGTTGAAGGCCGCGTAGTTGCCGTTGGCCATCACCCACTGGTGCGGGTCCTGCTGGAGCTCTAGGAGCTCCTCGTTGGCGAACGCCGCAGCCGCGGCTAGGCAGCCGACGAAGAGCACCGTCCTGAGGGTTAGCGCCAACCTCATCATCTCCTCCTCACCGGGGCCGGTCTCGCCCCGCCACCGTGGGCGCTCGGTGGGCGCGGACCGCCTGCGGCGGCCACGCGCCGCCATCCGTCACCGTTCGCGCTGGGCCGCCACCTGCTCCGGAGCGATCGGGCCGAAGGAGTTGCCGAACGAGTTGCGCACGAACGTGGCCACGCCGGCGATCTGCTGGTCGTCGAGCTGGTCGCGGAACGCCGGCATGCCGTGCTCGAGGCGGCCGTTGAGGATCACGTTGAGGAACTCCTGGTCGCGGCCGACGAGGCTGTTGCCGGCCAGCGCCGGGCCCACTTGCCCCTGTCCCTGCGCCCCGTGGCACGCCGCGCAGATGCTGGAGAAGACCTGCTGGCCGGTGGCCATCAGCTCCTCCATGGCGGCGTCACCCGCGGCGCCCTCGCCGCCAGCCCCTTCGCCGGCGGCCTCGGCGGCGTCGCCCTCGCCCCCCTGCGCCTGCTCACGGCCCTGCTGCTCCTCCGCCTGGTCGCGTGACTCCTGCGGCCGCTCCCTAACCGCGTCGCCGACGGGCGCCATCAGGAAGAAGACGTTGCCCAACGCCTGCCCGCGGACGTGCCCCTGCGCCTCGTCGCGGGCGTTGTAGTAGAGCGGCCAGCCGTTGTAGGTGACCTGCAGGCTGCCGTCGGGACGCTCGTAGGTGCCTACCAGGCCGGGGTCCACCCCTTCGCCAGCGGTGACCTCGCCCTCGACGACGTAAGGCAGCCAGTTACGGGTGCATGCCTCGTCGGTGCACGCGCTGACGCCGCCCTCGTCGAGCAGGTAGACATAGAGGCTCCGGCCCTGGGAGTCAGCGAGGTGCGGGCCCCACTGGGGGTGCTCGACGACCGTGAGCGTGGGCGCCGCAGCGTCCTGCGCGAGGGCGAGGAACAGCGTCATGAGGGCCGCTAGCTTGGCGACGTTCCTTGCGCGCCTCATCGGTCCCACCTCTCAGGTCTCGTCTCGTCGCTGGCGAGCAGCTCCGGTCGCGCCCGACCACGCGTTGCCAGGTGTTCCGAGGCGAAGCTAGGCGCATAAGGTTAGGAGCGGGTTTGATGTGCACAAACCTTGTGAGAGGGGCGACGTTCCGGTCACCGGCCGCACCGAGCGTTCCTTCGCCGAACGGTCCTGCGCGATGTCAGTCCATCACCATGAGACAGACCGTGCTCCGACGGCGAGACCGTCCGCGCCGCGCCGACGCGGCCGCAAACAGGGGGCTCACCTACCGTTCGCCGCCATGCGGCGCATGGCCCAGGCGGCGAACACCACCGCGACCGGCGCGGCACCGAAGGTGACTGCCAGGTCGGCGGCCATGGGGAGCTGCTGGAAGCGCAGCAGCACGTAGCGGAGGAGGTCGAGCTGGTAGCTGACCGGGTTCACGTAGACGAGCACCTGGATCCAGGTCGGGAGCTGGACTACCCAGCCGCCGCCGATCGCGAAAATCCCCAGCCGCCTGAGCTCCTCGCGCAGGTGCTGGGGGATCTCGAGGAACCCGACGCCGCCGATGACCCCGCGCAACGGGAAGATCGAGCCGGAGAGGAAGTAGAGCGGCTGGATCACGCCGTTCGAGATGCTCCCGAACCCCTCGAAGGTGCGCAGCTGGGAGGCGATGATCACGCCGAGGGCGGTCATGAACAGGCCGAGGAAGAACATCACGGCCCAGGCACCGAGCACCGACCAGACGGTCAGCCGCACGCCGATCAGCGGCGTGAACAGCAGCGGGATCGACCCCTGGATCACCGAGACCGTCGCCCCGCCCAACAGCTTGCCCAGCGCCACGGACAGCATCGGCGCCGGCGATACGAGGACCTCGCGCATGATGCCCACCTGGCGGTCCCACACCAGCGATATCGCGCACTGCAGCGCCGCGAACAGGACGTTCAGGACGATCACGCCCGGGAGGATGTACTGGGCGTAGGTGTAGCCCTCGATCTGACGTAGGGCGGCACCGAGGCCGAAGCCCAGGATCACCAGCCACAGCACGGTGCGCGACAGGCCGCCGAAGAGCTGGGAACGGTCGCGGGCGTAGCGGAGCATCTCACGCCGCCACATCACCCACACGACCGACGGGGCGATGCCGGCCCAGGAGGGTGGCGCCTTGGCGTGGGTCCTTCCCGTCGCCGCCTGAGCGGTCACCGCGTGTGCTCCCCTCCGCGCTTGGCGAAGCTGACCATCAGGTCGCGCGCCGTGGCCTCCTCGTCCCTGAGCTGCTTGCCGGTGAGCGCGATGAACACGTCCTCGAGGTCGCCCCCTTCGCCTGCGTGCTTCGCCACGAGCTCGCCGGGCGGGCCGATCTCCACTAGCCGCCCGGCGTCGATGATGCCGACCCTGTCGCAGGCCTCGGCCTCGGGCAGGTTGTGCGTCGTCATCAGCACGGTCAGCCCCTCGCGGCGCAGCGCGTCGATGCGCTCCCACAGGTGCCTGCGCCCCTGGGGGTCGAGGCCCAGCGTGGGCTCGTCGAGGAACAGCACGCCCGGCGAGTGCACGAGCGCCCGCGCCAGCTCGAGCCGCCGCTTCATGCCGCCGGAGAAGGTGCGCACGCGCCGGTCGGCCGCCTCGACGAGCGACGCCCACACCAGGGCCTGTTCGATGGCCTGGCGCCGCTCCCGAGGCGGTATGCCGTAGAGGACCGCGTGCAGCTCGAGGTTCTCGCGAGCGGTGAGGCGCTCGTCGAGCGCCGGGTCCTGGAAGACCATGCCCAGGACCTGCCGCACGCGCTGAGGCTCGCGCGCGACGTCGTAGCCCATGACGCTCGCGCGGCCGGACGTGGGCTCCAGGAGCGTGGTGAGCATGTGGATCGTCGTCGTCTTGCCCGCGCCGTTCGGGCCCAGGAGGGCGAAGAACTCGCCCTGGGCCACGCTGAAGGTCAGCGAGTCGACAGCGATCAGGTCACCGAACCGTCGCCCGAGGCCCTCGACTGTGACGGCGGGTTGCGAGCCGAAGGTCGACGCCGCACCACCGTGGGCGGACGTCGCGGCGGACGCCGTGTAGACCCCTGAGTCAACGGCGGGGGGCCCGCCGGCGGCCGCGCTGGCGGCCGGCGAGCCCCCACGTTCGGGCGGAAGGCTCATCGCCTAGAGGGTACCGCGAAGGCCCTCAGCCCCCGAACACCTCGTGAGCCTCGCGGAGGACCTCGAGCAGCTCGCGGCAGGCCGCGCCGGGGTCGGCGACGGCCGCCCGCTCGTCGTCGTCATCGTCATCGTCGTCGTCGTCCGCCTCGGCGTCGTCATCGTCGTCCTCGGGCTCGAGGCCGGTGAGGGCGACGATCAGCTCCAGGGCCTCCTCGTGGACCTCGGGAGCCATGAAGCCGAGGAACTGCCCGAGGTCGGCGGAGAGGTAGAGGTGACCCACCGCCATCACGCCCTCGAGGGCTAGCTCGTCCTGCCCGGCGTCGTACATCTCGCAGTAGCCGGCGAGCTCCTCGGGGAGGTGAGCCGCGAGGCTCGCGAGGTCGCGGCCGGGGAACAGCTCGGCGTCGACCACGGTCTCGAGCACGCCGATCATCCGCTGGACGGGCGCCTCGGCCTCCTCGGGGTTGCCGATGATGGGCTCCTCGATCACCGGCTCGACGTACACGAACTCGCTCAGGAACTCGAGCATCTCCTCGACGTCGGCCCGCTGCTGCTCCGTGGCCCGTCCGGCGACCTGGCGCCACAGGCCGCTGACGCGCTCGAGGGCGGCGTAGCCCATGGTGTAGGCGCCCAGCTCGCCCTCGACCGCCTCCTCGTAGCCCTCGGCGACACCGCCCTCGCCCAGCGAGAGCTCGACGATCACCGCCGCGACGAACGCGGGGTCGTTCCGCAGCTCGGCGGGGATCACCCTCTGGTAGGCGGTCTCGAGGAGGAAGCGGAGCGTGACGACCTGGTCGTCGTAGTCCTCGCCGTCCTCGACGGCGTCCTCGAGCGCCTCGATGGCCTCCTCGACCTCCTCGGCCAGCTCGGGGTCCACGGCCCGCAGCGTGCCGATGTAGCGTGCGAGGTCGACCTCGAAGCCCTCGACGATCTCGAGGTAGTCGTCGTCGAGGCCCTCCTCTTCCTCGCCCTCGTCATCGTCGTCATCCGCCTCGGCGTGCTCGTCGACGAGCTCGAGGGCGTCGAGGCGCTGGAGCGAGAGCTGGATGCCGTAGGCCTGGCTCACCTCGAGCGTGTGCTCGAAGAACGGTGCGCGCGAGTACTGCGCCGAGGCCACGGAGGCCAGCAGGAACAGTGCGGCAGCCAGGGCCGCCACGAGGACGCGCAGCCTAGTCACGAGGGACCACCCCGATCTCGGCGCTGTGGGCGCCGCGACCCGCCTCGATGCGCTTCACGACGCAGAGGCAGTCGGTGTCGATGACGGTGACGCTGTCGGAGAGACCATCGGCCGTGTAGACCTTGCTGCCGTCGGGCGTGATGGCGATGCCCCACGGGCGGCGACCCATCTGCTCGCGGATCGTCGCGATGACCTCGTTCGTCGTCGTGTCGATCACGTAGACGGCGCTCGTGCCGCCGCCGGCGACGTAGATGCGGTCGGAGGTCGGGTCGACGGCGATCTCGACGGGACGGGAGTCGAGGCCGAGGTTGATCGTCTCGATAACCGTGTGGGTCGACGTGTCGACGACGGAGATCGTCCCGCCGATCTCGGCCGACACGTAGGCCCGCGTGCCGTCGTTCGAGAACTCCACCACGCGCGGCCTGTTGCCCACCAGGAAGTGCTTGACGACCTGCAGGTTCTCGCGGTCGATCACCGTCACGGTGTGGGTCGCCTCGGCCGTGATGTAGACCCACTTGCCGTCGGGGCTGACGGCCACGCCCTCGGCCTCGACCCCGACGCGGAAGATGCCGAGCTGTTCGCCCGTCTGCACGTCGTAGCCGGCGCCCTGGGCGATCGCCTCCAGCGCGGCCCAGATCTGCGTGCCGTCGGGGCTGACGGCGACGCGCTCGGGGTTGCCGCCCGCCCGGAACTCGTTGATGACCTCGTTGGTCTCGACGTCGATGGCGACGATCTTGTCCTCGGGCGTCTCGATCTGCGGGTTGAAGTCCGAGACCGCGACGTAGATCGTCCTGCCGTCGGGGCTGACGGCCATGCCGCGCGGGCGCACCTCACCCGGGCGGCCCGAGATTGACAGGGTCTTGATGACCTCGTCCGTCGCGGTGTCGATGATCGTGATGTCGGCGCTGTACTCGTTGGCCACGTAGAGGCGGTACGAGTCCTGCGCCAGGGCCGCGCCCGTCGCCAGCGCCGTCGCCAGCGCGAGCGCAGCGACCCGGTATCGTGCGTTCCTTCTCGTTCTCATGCTCTCCTCTCGACCGCCGGCCGTCTGCGCGGCGGATGGTCTACCAGTCCTCGTCACCGGCGGCACCGGCTGGCCGCGGCGAGGTCGCCGATCTGGTCGAGGCGCTCGACCGGGTCGGTGCCGGGCATGTAGATGGCCGGGAGCTCCCCTACGAGCGTCACCAGCGTGAACGGGTCTGTCTCGGTCTCGCTTATCTTCACCAGGTAGAGCGACTGGCGGAGCTGCCCGTCCCAGGGCCGGAACGTGGTGCCGATGCCCTTCCACACGTCGAACACCGTGGTCTCGGCCTCGAGGTAGCCGAGCACCTGCTCCGCGGAGGTGCCGCCGCCGAAGAAGGCGGCCTCGTAGGCCAGCTTCACGGCCTGGTACACGGCCCAAGCCGGCGCCTCCATCGGCTGTCCGCCGAACTGCTGGCGGAAGCGGGCGTTGAGCTCCCTGGCGCCGTAGGCGTCGAGCGTGGCCTCCCAGGCGGTGGCGCGGTGGAGCGTCCCCAGCCGGGGCGCAGCCTCGCGCGAGGCGGCGTAGAACGCGCGCGTCTGGGCCTCGGGGTACGGGTAGCCCGTGACCTCCACCTGGACGCCGGCACCTTCTAGCGCGGCCAGCACGCGGAGCTGCTCGTCGGCCGGCAGCAGGAGCAGGACCAGGTCGGCGCCGCTGCGGCGGACGCGGTCGACGACGGGCGTCAGGTCGGCGCCGGGCTCGACGGCGACGTCGCCCACGGACCTGGCGCCGAAGTGGCGCTCCCTGAGCCCGCGCTGGACGCGCTGGAGCTGCGCGCTCGACTCGGGGTCGGTGCCGCGCACGAAGAACCACTGCCGGTACCCCGAACGCACGTACCAGCCGGCCAGCGAGTCGAGGTACATCGCCGCGCTCGGCTCGATGTGCACCGCGGTGGGCTGGCACTGCTCCTGCCGCAGGACGTCGGCCGACGAGCCGACGTTGAAGTACGGCACCCCCGCCTCCGCCGACCACGCCGCCAGCGCCGCCGCCTCCTCGAGGCTGAAGCCGCCGGCGATGGCGTAGGCGCCCTCGGCGACCAGCTCTTCGGCGGCGGCCACGACGGCCTCGCCGCCGCTGGCCTCGCGAGTCAGCACGGCGAACTCGATGCCCAGCATCTCGGCGTTGAACGCGAACTCGTCGTGCGCCATCGCCGCGCCCGACGCCGCGGAGGCGGCCACCGCGTCAGCCAGCGGTTCGCCCACCTTCAGCGGAACCACGACCCCGACGCGCAGGGGTCCCGTGGGGACGCCCTGGGCCTGAGCCACGCCCGCCAGCAGGAGGCACAGCGCTGCCCAGAGGAACGCCAGCGGTCTAGCGGTCACGGGGCGAAGGTGCTTTCTCGCGTACATCAGGTCGAACTCCTCACGCGATCGCTCGGGCCGCCGCCGTACAGGCCTTTGCCACGGTCGGCTCCACCGGAACGGTGTTTCGCGGGCGATGGTATATCATGCGTCCGCCCGCCCCCCCCCGTCGCGCCACCGCCGTCCCTGCGCATGTGAAGCGCATGGACCGCCGCACCGGACGGTGACAGCCTAATTTCGGCTGATAAGGCAGGGGTAAGTGGATGAAGATCCTGCTGCTCGAGGACCACGCCGACATCGGCCGCGCGCTCACCGAGGCGCTCAGGCACGAGCGCTACCAGGTCGAGTGGGTGACCTCCGAGGCCGCCGCCGCGCGGGCCGCCGCCGAGCAGCGCTTCGACCTCGCGGTCCTCGACGTGATGATCGGCCCGCGGGAGGACGCCGGCTTCGAGCTGGCCGCCCAGCTCCGCGACGCGGGTTTCGAGGGCCAGGTGCTGTTCGTCAGCGCCCGCGACGCCGAGGCCGACCGCGTGCGGGGCCTCGACCTCGGCGGCGACGACTACCTCGTCAAGCCTTTCGGCCTGGCCGAGTTCCTCGCGCGCGTCAGGGCGCTGCTGCGCCGTGGCGCCCAGAACCGCCGCGCGGTACTGGAGAGACCACCCCTGCGCGTCGACCTCGCTAACCGCCGCATCACCTGGGAGGGAGAAGACGTGAGGCTCTCGGCGCGAGAGTTCGAGATGCTCGAGCTGTTCGCGCACTACCCCGATAGGGTGTTCACCGTCGAAGAGCTGCAGGAGCGCCTCTTCCCCGAGGCGGGCTCCGGCCCGCGGGTCGTGCGCGTCTACGTGAGCCAGCTGCGGCAGAAGCTGGCCGGCGACGTGATCGAGACCGTTCCCGGGGGTTACCGCCTAGGTCTCGGTTGAATACTCTCGGCATGAGCCTCAGGCGATCCGTCTTCCTGGCCGTCGTCGCGGCCGTGCTAGCCGCCACGGTCCTCGAGGGCGTCCTCGACGTCGCGTTAGAGGGCCTCGAGGAGCGGTTGCCCGTCGGTGACGGTCGGGTCCCGGTGGGCTTGCTTCTGGACCTTCTCGACGTGCCCGTCTTCGTGCTCTTGGGTCTCGGTCTGGGCCAGCTCTTGTCGAGGCGCATCGCCAGGCCCTTAGCCCAGCTCACCCGGGCAACGCGCGAGCTCGCGGTCGAGGGCCGCACGCAGGCGGTGAACGTGCCGCCGGGCCGCGACGAGCTCTCCGAGCTGGTCCGCAGCTTCAACGCCATGGCCAAGGCCGTCGACGAGCACGTGGAGAGGGAGCGCGCCTTCACGCGCTACGCCTCGCACGAGCTGCGCACGCCGCTCTCCGCCATACGGCTGCAGGTCGAGCTGGCGCGCCTGGGCCAGGTGCCGGCCGAGGAGACGCTGACCGTCGTCGAGAAGAACATCAGGCGCATGGAGGAGGTGCTCGAGGCGCTGCTCTCGCTCGCCCGTTCGTGGGAGCACGCCTCCGAGCGCAGGCCTCTGGCGCCGCTGATCGAGGAGACGCTCGCCGCCCTGCCTGAGCAGAACCGTTCGCGGGTGCAGGTGCGTGGGCTGTTCGCCGGCGCGCACGTGTCGCACCCGAGGATCGTCCAGCAGGCGATCTCGAACCTGATCGACAACGCCCTTCGTCACGGCCGCGGCCGAGCCAGCGTGGCGGTGGCGGTGGGCGAGAGGCGGCTCACCGTCAGGGTCAGCGACGACGGCCCCGGCGTACCCGACGAGGCCCTCCCCCACCTAACGGAGCCGTTCTACAAGCTCGACCACTCCGGCGACGGGCTGGGCCTGGGCTTGGCCTTCGTGGCCCACGTGGCCAGGGCGCTGGGCGGTGAGCTGGCCCTCTCGAACACGGGCGGCGGGCTCGAGGCCACGCTGAGCCTGCCGGTCGTGGCGCCGCAGGCCTGAGGCCGCGCGCCGCGGACACGGGGCGGGCTTCACCGCACCGCCGGCGCCGGCCGCTCGTCCGCGCTCGGCCCCTCGCCGCCGTTG
>ERZ795043.1301-NODE-1301-length-12876-cov-128.781608_pt1 | contig 12876 bp, 8 predicted proteins | sample MGYA00375127_ERZ795043 | MGnify/ENA primary metagenome ERZ795043 (study PRJEB30172, sample SAMN05518447) | compost metagenome | isolation source: Feedstock adapted compost from Newby Island compost facility, Milpitas, CA | place: USA:Newby Island compost... | reverse complement strand
GGTGGGTCATTTTCTTTTCGGCGCTACTGGGTCAATTATATTCCGGCGGTGACAATCAGAGGCAACAACAAATATGTTCTTTCGATTTATCCGAAATATCATTCCATCATGTTTCCGGATTCCATCCTAAAAAATGAAAGTGTGGACATCTTGGAAGACGTCTCTTATACGAACAGTATTCATAAAATCTATGTAACCAGAATGAAAGTACATCCTTTAAAGCGAGGCGATATACTTGTCATATATCGCACTAGAGATGAAGGGAAGAGCGCTGAGTACAGTTCAGTAGTCAGTTCCATTTGCGTGGTGGAAGATGTTCGGTACCAATCCGATTTTGAAAATTTTGAGGATTTTTATTCGTACGCGACAAAGTACAGTGTGTTTGATCGAACTGAATTGAAAGAGTGGTTTGACGCTGGTGGAAGTTATACAATAAAGATGACTTATAATGCCGCCTTAAGCAAACGGTTGATAAGGCGCAAACTCATTGAAGAAATCGGAATTGAAAGAGATATGTATTGGGGGTTTTTTCAAATAACGGATGATCAATTTATCCGCATACTTAAAGAAGGTGGAGTTCTTGAAAGTATTGTTATCGATTAAGCCGGAATTTGTGGAACAAATTGCGAGAGGCAAGAAAATGTTTGAATACCGCAAGCAAATTTTCAAGAAAAAAGTGGAATCCGTTATTATTTATTGTACAAAACCTGTAGGGAAGATCATCGGAGAATTTACGTTTGACCAAATATTGGTGGATACGCCTCAGGCCTTGTGGAAAAGGACCTGTGATAAATCTGGAATATCAGAAGAGCACTTTATGAAATACTTTTCGGATAGACAAATGGGGTACGCGATTCACATCAAAGAATTTTGGGAATATGAAAACCCGGTGGAACCAGAACATGTTTTTGAGCATTTTGCAGCTCCACAATCGTTTCGTTATGTAGGAGAAAAAGAGTGGGAGGAGCTGCGATCCGTTATTTAGGCATGCATTTTAAATGATCAGCATCAGCACCGCGACCGCCGCGCCGACGCAAAGCCACAGGGAAGGATCTTTCGGGCAGTCCAACCGTCTTTTCATCGACCGTCACCTCCCGAGGCGGATCGTCGCAAGTTCATTTTACCTCATATACGCGGAAAAGGCCGGCGGGAGTTTCAAATCCCGATGGTTTCCAATTTGGTTGAACCGGTGAATGATGAATCTCAAAAGTGAAACGGGACGAGCCAGTCGAGCAGGATCGCGGCCGCAAGGGAAAGTGCCGAAAAAACGGCCAGCTGCCGCGGGGTCCGATAGAAAACCGCGCACGCAACCGCGTACATGACCAGCTCTTCCGGATACGCGAGCCATATTGAGAAGGGACGGTAAACATCAAATCCGAGCGCAAAATCGAGCAGCACCCCCGCGGGCAGCGCCGGCAGCACCCAGGCGAGACGGGCGTCATGCTTTGCAAGCCAAACCACGGCGGCGCCGGCGGGGGAAAGGAGGGCCACGGCGCCCCAATACAGGAAACAGGTCATCGGAAAAAAACCGAACAGCCGGGCGGAATAGGCGTAGTAGCCGAGCAGCATCCCCGCGAAGAACAGGAACGTGTTGACCGCCGCCCGGGCCATCGTTTTGCTGAAGGCGGCGATCAGGATGGCGATGAGCGCCCAGATGCCGGCCCGCGTAAACAGGTCCGCCAGGTGGTGCAGGACGATCGTCCGCCAGCTGCCGTCCACCGCGACGGTGTCCAGACATTTGGCCGCGAGGCCGAGCAGGATGCCGGAAAGCTGCGAGGCCGGCGCGTCAAACCGGCCGATTGTCCGCCGGATGGTTTTGTTGGGCATCGGTTCACCCCGTTGAGTGTTCACCATCAATAATATATCATCAAAAATCGCGAATGGAACAAATGGAAAAGATAATGAAAGGCGCCTGCGGATGGCGAGATCCCGCAGGTTTTTTGCTTTTGAATTGACGGGCTCATCTATTTCGAAATCTTAATTTTTCGAGATACGAATGAAATTTTTCGGCATTATCCGCCGGGCGCCGAATTCTTAAAATGAAAGATGCAAGTCATCCATCCCGAATGCAAACGCTAACAACAGGAGGGGACAACATGCATTCCATTCGCAAGGGAAAAAGTAACGGCCGCTGGCTGGCGCTCGTCCTGGCGGTGATGCTGGTCGGGCTGACGGCTTGCGGCGGAGGCGGCAACGCCGGTGACGGAAACGGCGGCAAGGCCGGCGGCTCCTCGCCGGGCGGGGCGTCCGATCCGAAAATCGAACTGACGCTGTGGAACATCTGGACGGACCCGTCCGCGGAGCATCAGTCCAGCCTGAAACAAGTGGAAAAATTCATGGAAGAACATCCGAACATCGTCATCAAGCAGCAAAATATTCCGCACGATCAGTACAAGGTGAAAGTGAAGGCCCAGGCCGCCGGCCGGGAGCTGCCCGACCTGCTTCAGGTGTGGCCGGGCGCGGAGCTGGCGCCGCTTGTGGAAGGCGGGCTCGTGCAGCCGATTGACGACATCGTCAGCCACTGGGACGGTCTCATCATCAAGGAGTATCTGAAAGATTACAGCGTCGACGGCAAAGTCTACGCGATTCCGGCGCAGGTGGTGCCCACCCACGTCATCTACTATGACAAGGACCAGCTGGCCGAAGCCGGCTATGAGACGTTCCCGGCCACGTACGAAGAGTTCAAGGCGCTGATCGCGAAGCTGAAGGAGATGGGCCTCATTCCGATCACGCTGGGCAACAAGGGGCAATGGGTGCTGCAATCCTGCTACATCAGCACGATCGGGGACCGTCTGACGGGCAGCGACTTCCTGCACGCCGTGCTGAACACCGGCGAGCGGAAGTTCACGGATCCGGAATTCATCCGCGCGCTGGAAATCATCAAGGAACTGGCCGATCTCGGCGCATTCAACGAGGACTTCAACACCATTGACAACGACCAGCAGCGGGAGTACTTCATCACCGGCGAAGCGGCCATGATGATCGACGGTTCCTGGGGCCTCGGACCGGTGCTGGAGGCCGCTCCCGACAAAAACATCGGCGTGGCGGTCTTCCCGGCCGTCGAAGGCGGTCTCGGCGATCCGAGCGCGGTCTCCGTCGTGTCGGGCATGGGCATTGCCGTCAACGCCGACCTGTCGGGTGAAAAACTGGAAGCCGCCTACACGTTCCTGAAAGGCTTCTACACGGAAGAGTACTTCAAAGAAATGCTGAAAGCCTCCATCCTCGTGCCGGCCGACATCGAAGCTCCCGCGGAAGTCAGCCCGGTGCTGATGGAAGTGGCGGAACTGGCCGGCCGGAAAGTGGCGCCCGTCTACGACGCCACGCTGCCGCTGGAGATCACGGACATCATCAACGCCGGCCTGCAGGAGTTGAGCTTCGGGTTCGTGACGCCGGAAGAGCTGGCCAAAAAGCTGCAGGACGCCGTGGACAAAAGGTCCTGATCCGGGTTCATCATCCGATGCCGGAAGGAAATCAGGGCGGTCGCATGCCCTGATTTCCGTTCCTTATCGGCATCCATCGGCGGATCCGGCATGCCGGCCGGCGGATCCGTCTGGCCCAAACGGCCCGTGAATCAGCAGCAGGGGAGGAAAAGCGGATGTATCTGTTGACCCGCAACAAGTGGCCGTTCCTGGCCGCGCTGGCCCCGGCCGTAGCCGTTTACGCGGTGTTCGCCGTCATCCCGATTTTCGTGTCCTTTTATTATTCGCTGGTGGAGTGGAACGGCTTTTCGGACAAGACCTTCGTCGGGCTGGCCAACTTCGCGGAGGCGTTCGCGGACTCCGTTTTCTGGAGTTCGTTTGTCAACAACCTTTATGTGGTGGCGGCGTCGGTTTTCGGCCAGGTGCCGATCGCGCTGTTTTTTGCGCTGCTTCTGAACCGGAAGTGGAAGGGGAGCAAACTGTTCCGTACGGTCGGCTTTCTGCCGGTGGTCATTTCGACGGTGGTCGTCTCCCTCGTGTGGGGGATGATCTTCAACGCCCGGCGCGGTCTTGTCAACCAATTGCTGTCGGCGGTCGGGCTGGAGGAATGGCGGCAGAACTGGCTCGGCGACCCGAAGCTGGCGATGCTGGCGGTGTGCGTCACCATCATCTGGCAGTTCGTCGGGCTGTATCTGATCATTTTCCTCTCGGCGCTGCAGAACATTCCGTCCGAAATCGACGAGGCGGCCAGGATCGACGGGGCATCCGGCCTGAGGCACACGTTTTTCATCACGCTGCCGATGATCTGGGACACGATCATCGTTGCGGTCATTCTGTGCATCAGCGGCAGTCTCCGGACGTTCGACCTGATCTACGTGATGACGTCCGGCGGGCCCGGGCATGCCACCGAGGTGCTGGCCACGTACATGTTCGACAAGACGTTCTCGTCCACCCGGTACGGCTACGGCAGCGCGATTTCCGTCTGCATCTTTTTCTTCAGTCTCGCCATGATCGGGCTGTCCAATTTCATTTTGCGGCGCAGGGCGATTTGAACGGGAGGGGTTTGCATGCCGGTACAAAGCGCGACCGCCGGGAACACGGCAGCCAGAATGCGCAGGACGGCCTGGCGGGCGTTTGTCTATTTGCTGCTCATCGTCTACGCTTTGGTCAACGTTTATCCGATTTTCTGGATGGCGCTGAATTCGTTCAAGACCAATGCCGAGTTTTCCCGCAATCCCTTCGGGTTCCCGCAGGACATGTTTCTTGACAATTACCGCATCGCCTGGGAGACGGCCCGGCTGGAAACGTATTTCCTCAACAGCATCTTTGTGTCGGTCGCGGCCATGGCCCTGACGGTGCTTAGCGGATCGCTGGCGTCCTACGTGTTTTCCAGATTTTCGTTCAAATGGGGGAAGTGGGTGTACTGGTTTTTCGTGCTCGGCATGCTGATTCCGATCCACGCCACCCTGGTGCCCCTGTTCATCCAGATGCGGCAGATCGGGCTGCTCAATACTTATGCGGGCATCATCCTGCCGTACATCGCCTTCAACCTGCCGATCACCGTGTTCATCCTGACGAGCTTCATGAAGTCCTTTTCGCCGGAGATCGAGGAGTCGGCCATCATGGACGGATGCGGCGTGTTCCGGGTGTTCTGGAACATCATTCTGCCGATGTCCGGCCCCGCGCTGGCCACGGTGGTCATCCTGAATTTCATCAACAACTGGAACGAATTTTCCTTCGCCCTCGTGCTGATCAATGAAGAATCGCTGAAGACGCTGCCTCTCGGCCTGGCGAATTTCTCCGGTCAGTTCACCACCAACTACGGCGCCCAGATGGCGGGGCTGACGATGGCCATCCTGCCCGTCATCCTCATCTTTCTGCTCCTCGAAAAATACGTGGTCAAAGGGATGACAGCCGGCGCCGTCAAGGGATAAACTGAAGACAAAAACGAGAGGCGCCGCGTCATGAAACGGGTGAAGAAGGTCTCCGACTGGTCGATTCAGTGGAAATTCGTGCTCATTTTCATTCTGTTCGTGCTGGCACCGATTCTGGCCTTCAACCTGCACATGTATTCGCAGGCCAACCGGGCCGTCCAGCTTCAGGCCGTCAACAACACGAAGGAGCATCTGGAGAAGGTCAACCGGACCATCTCGGCGGTGCTGAAGGACATCGAAAGCATCTCCATGTTCCTGATCTACGACGACGACGTCCGCGCCTACCTGAAGCTGTCGGACGGACCGGATCATTACGCCCGCCTGCGCGGGCTGGAAGAACAGCTGAACGGATACGCGGTGTACCACCTGATGTCCAAGCCGTATCTGCATTCGCTGTCGCTGTCGGGCCTTCACCACCAATTTCACGTCGGCGTCCATCCGGACGAATTCGAATCGCGCGAGGCGGCGTGGCGACGGGAGGCGGTTGCGAAGAGGGGGGCCAGTCTGTGGACGAACGTGTACCCCGTCAGGGACGGCTGGAACCGCGAGGCCGAAGTGATCAGCCTGTTCCGCGCCATCAACGACATCAACAACGTGACGGCGCCGATCGGCATGGTGGCCATCCGCCTCGACGTGAAGAAGCTGTATGACTACATCCGGACGGATTTCCGCGATCTGGCCGAAATGATCGTCGTGGACCGGGAAGGCACGATCGTCATGCATCCCGATGCGCGGCAGGTCGGCGGGACCCTGAAGGGTTCGCCCCTCTCCGGTTTGCTCGCGGCGGATCCCGGCCGCCTGGCGGTGGACTACCGGGAAGACGGTTCCGATTACCACGCGGTCGCCGTGCCGGTGACCGGCACGCATCTCGTCACGATCGGCATGGTGAACGAGACCAGCGTGGCGAAGGGCATCACGGGCATCCGGCAGTCGATTCCCTGGATGATGGCGATCATGATCGGCCTGGGCGTCATCGCCATGTTCGGCGTGTACCGCGTCATCATCAAACGGATTGCGGATCTGATCAGGCGGACCCACCAGGTCGAGCGGGGGGATTTCACGGCGCGGGTGCCGGTGACGTCGGAAGACGAAATCGGCGTGCTGGGAATCCGCTTCAACCAGATGGTGCTGCGTTTGAAAAACCTGATCGAAAACGAGTACCAGATGGAGCTGAAAAGCCGCGAGTCCGAGCTGAAAATGCTGCAGAGCCAGATCAACCCCCATTTTCTGTACAATACGCTGGACATGATCCGCTGGACGGCGAGGCTGGAGAAGGCGCCGGAGACGGGCCGGCTGATCGAACTGTTGTCGAAAATTTTCCGCATCAGCCTGAGCCGCGGACAGATGTGGATTCCGCTGAGCGAAGAGCTCGCCTATTGCCGGAGCTATCTGGAACTGCAAAAACACCGGCTGGGCGGACAATTGGATTACGAGCTGGATTGCGAGCCCGCCGCTTCCGGCGAACCGATCCTGAAACTGACGATTCAGCCGCTGATCGAAAACAGCTTCAACCACGGCTTCGCCGACATGAACATGAAGGAGCTGAAACGGATCCGGGTGCGGTGCTTCCGTGACGGGGAGAGGCTGGTCATCGACGTGATGGACAACGGCAAAGGCTTGACGGCGGCGCAATTTGCCGCGTCCATGCAGCAGGGATTTGCCCTGCGCAACATCCGGGACCGCTTGCGCATCGCCTACGGGGATGAAGCCGAGTTGGCCGTCGTGGAACGGCCGCCTGCCGGCGGCGGGGGCGATCCTTCCGGCGGCGGACGTGCCGCTGACGGCCGGTCCGCCGGTTCGTCCGGCGGCCACCTTGGCGGCGCGTGGGTCCGGCTGTCGTTTCCGTGCCGCTCTTTGTCCGGCGGCCGGGTTCAGGAAAGCGCAGGTGATTGACGCGTCATGGAACTGAACGTGCTGATCGTGGATGACGAGCCGATCGTTTGCAGAGGGCTGAGGGAGACGGTGCCCTGGGACGAGTGGGGCGTGCACGTCGTGGGGGAAGCCCACGACGGCGGGGAGGCGCTGGAGGCGCTGGCCCGCCACGACGTGGATCTTGTGCTGTCGGACATCCGGATGCCCGGCATGGACGGTCTGGAACTGAGCCGGGCGGTCAGCGAGCGGTACCCGGACAAGCGGATCGTCATCCTGAGCGGTTACGACGAATTCGAGTACGCGCGGCAGGCGATGCGGCTCGGGGTGAAAGATTACCTGCTCAAGCCGGTCAATCTTGACGAGCTGATGACCGTCATCCGGAACATCCGCCGCGAGCTGGAGGAAGAGCGGGCGCAAAAATGGCGGTCGGCTGCCCGGCGGCTGCTTTCGGCCGCCGCGGCCGGGGAACGGGTGACGGCGTTCCCGCCGGAACTGGAGCTTGTGCCGGGCCTGCGATGCCGGCTTGCGGCCGGCGCCGTCGCCGGGGATGCCGGCATCCGCCCGGCGGGCCGGGAACGGGAGCGCGCCGACGGGGTCGGCCCGTGGACCGGGGCGATCGAGGAATGGCTGCAGGGGGACGGCTGCCTGGCGGCCGTCGTTCCCGCGGGCCCGAACCGCTTTGTGGCGTTTTGCGGCATGGCCGGCGACGGCGATGACAAGGCCGCGTTCCGCCGGATGGCCGAAACGTTCCGGCGGCAGTCGGGATTTCGCATGTGGTGCTGCCTGTCGCCGCCCGTCCGGGATCCGGACGGGCTGCGGGACGCTCTCGGCCGGACGGTGAAAGGTCTCGGCGCATTCCCGGTCGTGGGCGATGCCGTTTTCGGGACGGACGAAATTCCGGAGCCGGCGTGGCTCGATCCGGATGAAGAAGCGCTGCGGTTCAGGCGCCTCGTCGAAACGGGGAGCGACCGCGGCACGCTGCGGCGGCTGGCGGATGAACTGTTTGGCCGGCTGCTGGAACACCGTTACGGCCTGGATGATGCCGCCCGCTTTCTGCAGCAACTGGAAGACCGGCTGCTTGCCGGCCTGCCGTCCCGGCGTGAATTGCAGGCTGCCGGCGGCCCCCATGCCGGAGGATTCGGTTCGTTCGAGGAGCTCAGGGCGCTTTTTCTGCAGGATCTGGAGTCCGTCGCGGTGCGGGATGATTCGGGCGTCTGCACGGAACAGCGCATGCTGGTGGACAAGGCGCTCCGGTACATGAACGAGCACTACGCCAAGGATCTGCGGGCGTCGAAGGTGGCCGGCTGGATCAACGTTTCGCCCAACTATTTCAGCCAGCTGCTCAAAAAGGTGACCGGCAAGCATTTCAACGACCTGCTGCATGAGATCCGCATCGAGCGCGCGAAGCGGCTGCTGGCCGAGACGGACTACCGGATCTTCCAGGTCGGGCGGCTTGTCGGGTACAAGGAGTACAAATATTTCGTGTACTCGTTCAAAAGGCTGACGTCCGTTTCGCCGTCCCGGTACCGGATGATGGCGTATCAGGCGAAACGGAAAAACCGGGCGGATTCCGAAGGAAGCGCCGCCCGTCATTTGGAAGCACGGGAGGCACGGATGGAATGAACTCGACCGGCATGAGCGGGAAAGAAACGACGGTGAAGCTGTCGGGCAATTGGAAACTGCAATGGTTTGAACCCGGGGAAAGGCCGCCGCTTGAAATCGCCTCCCCCGGGTTTACCGACTATTTCTGGATGGAGGTGCAGGTGCCGGGGGACGTCCATTCCGCGCTGGTCCGCAAAAAGGTGATCGACGATCCGTTCGTCGGCCACAACGACCTGAAATGCCGGTGGGTGGAGGACAAGGAGTGGTGGTACCGCACCGCGTTTGATCTGGACGAGGAGCCGGATGCGGACGAAATCGCGGAACTGTGGTTCGACGGGCTCGACACGTTTGCCACCGTGTACCTGAACGGCCTCGAGATCGGCAGCACGGAAAACATGCTGGTGGAACACGGGTTCGACGTCACCGGCCTTTTGCAAAAAGGCCGAAACGTGCTGGCGGTCCGGATCGATCCGGTGCACCGGCGGGTGAAGGACAAGGAGAAGACCTACTGGTGCGGCTTCGAGAAAGACCGGATCTGGACGCGCAAGGCGGCCATGAACTTCGGCTGGGACTGGGGTCCGCGGCTCGTGACGGCCGGCATCTGGAAGGACGTGTACATCCGGACCTGGAAAACGGCGCGGATCTTCTCCGTGTTCCCCCGCACGGTGTCGGCATCGGAAAACCGGGCGGTCGTGGCCGTGGATGCGGAAATTTTGCGCCGGGCGGACGGCCGGGCGCCGCTGGAGGTGGAAGTCGGCCTGACGGGGGACGGGCGTACGGTTGCGGCGCGGACCGTCCTGGCGCCGGACGGCCGGGCGGGCACTGCGGCCGCCGCACACCTTGTGACCGACGGCTGCCCGCCGGTTGCCGGCGCGAGGCTGCAGGCGGCCGCGGTCACCCTCGAAGTCGAACGGCCGAGACTGTGGTGGACCCACGACACGGGCGAACCGTACCTGTACCGGCTGGCCGTCACGCTCAAAGATGCGGACGGACGGGTCCTTGACCGGTACGAGCAGGATGTCGGCATCCGGGAGCTCGTGCTGGAGGGGAAGCATGAAAGCGGAGAGAACCTGTTCTGTTTCCGGCTCAACGGCGTCCGCCTGTTCGCCAAGGGCGCCAACTGGATTCCGGTGCACAGCTTCATCGGCGCGGCGGCGGACGAACGGTACGTGAAGCTTTTGGCGCTGGCGCGGGACGCCGGGATGAACATGCTGCGCGTGTGGGGCGGCGGCATCTACGAGAAGGACGTGTTCTACCGCGAGTGCGACCGGCTCGGCATCCTCGTGTGGCAGGACTTCATGTTCGCCAACGCCCTGTACCCGGACTACAACCGCGATTTCATGGCCAACGTGCGCGACGAAGTCGCCAAGGCGATCCGGCGGCTGCGGAAGCATGCGTGCCTTGCCCTCTGGTGCGGCAACAACGAGATCGACTGGCTGTATGAAAAGGAACAGGCGGCCGGCCGGGCCAACGCCCCGCTTTACGGCAAACGGATCTGGCACGGGCTCATTCCGGACTTGCTGCGCAGGCTCGACCCGACCCGCCATTACCAGCCCAGTTCGCCCTGGGGCGGCAACGACCACAACTCGATGGAAGCCGGCAACCACCACAACTGGCAGGTGTGGCACGGCAACGTGGAACCGTGCCGGTTCGGGGAACCGCTCCTGCAGGACATCTCGGTGGAAGGCGTGTCGTTCAAAAACTACAAAAAGGACACCTCGCGGTTTTCCAACGAGTTCGGCATGCACGCTTCGTCCAACCGGCACACGCTGAAGAAATACATCCCGGAAGGCGAGTTTTACTGGAAAAGCGACGAACTGGCGTACCGCAACAAAGACATCTACCATGAAAAGGGCCTGCTCCTGATGGAAGGCTACACCGGCGTGCCGCGGGATCTGGACCAGTATATCCGCTATTCGATGCTGACCCAGGCCGAAGGGCTGAAATACGGCGTCGAGCATTTCCGCCGCCGGAAGCCGTTTACGGGCGGCGCGCTCATCTGGCAGCTGAACGACTGCTGGCCGGGCACCAGCTGGTCGCTGATCGATTACGAACTTTTGCCCAAAGCGTCGTATTACTACGCCCGGAAATTTTTCGCTCCGGTGGCGGTATCGATCGATCACGATCCCGGCAAGCCGGCGGCCGTCTGGCTCGTCAACGACCGGCGGGAAGCCGTGGAGGACGAGCTGGTGCTGGAAGTGAAGACGTTCGAGGGAAAGACGCTGCGGACGGAGGCGATGCGGATCGCCGCCGGGCCGGGCGAGGTGCGGCAGGTGGCGGTTTTTGCCGAAGAAGACCTGCTGAACGGTGGCCGGCCGGAATCGGCGGTCATCCGGCTCCGCTCGCGCGGCGGCCTGTTTCCGGACAACGTGTATTATCTGCGGGATTTCAAGGAGCTGGCGCTTCCAAAGGCGCGTCTCGCCGTCCGGCGCGCCGCCGGCGGATCGGCGATCACGGTGGCCACGGACAACCTGGCGCGGTTTGTCATGCTCGACATGCCCCAGGAAGAAGTGGTCTGTTCGGACAACTTTTTCGACCTGCTGCCGGGGGAAAGCCGGACGATTGAGCTCCGGCACCTGTCGGGCGCCCGGATCCGGTTGGACGACATCCGGGTGTCGGCGCTCAACGGGGATGAACGGCTGGATTGATGCAAAGAGCAGACACGGTGCTCAAAGCCGCCATGAACCGGTCGTTTCCGATCCATGGCGGCTTTTTTTGCCGGATAACGGTCAGAACGCCGCTTTCCAAAAGCCGGCGCGCTGATCTATGATGGGAGCTGTTGTTTCGATACGGTTTGCTGCAGGAAGTGGACATCCGAACCATGGACTGGAAAACCGCCGCGGCCATTCTCATTTTTTTCGTGACGCTCGCGCTTGTGATCGGGCGCCCGAAGGGACTCCATATCGGCTGGTCCGCTTCGGGCGGCGCGCTTCTGGCTCTTCTGACCGGCGTCGTGACCCTGCGGGACGTCCTGGCGGTGACGGGCATCGTCTGGAACGCGACGCTGGCTTTGCTGGGCATCATCCTGGTGTCGCTCCTTTTGGATGAGATCGGCTTTTTCGAATGGGCGGCGCTGCACATGGCGAGAATCGCCGGCGGGCGCGGCCGGCTTCTGTTCATCCTGATCATCCTGCTCGGCGCGGCCGTGTCCGCCTTTTTCTCCAACGACGGCGGCGTGCTGATCACGACGCCGATCGTCCTGGCCATGATGCGGGCGATGAACGTGGCGGACCGGCATATCGTGCCGTACGTCATGGCAAGCGGGTTCATTGCCGATGCGACGAGCCTGCCGCTGACGATCAGCAATCTGGTGAACATTCTGGCGGCGGATTATTTCGGGATCGGGTTTTCCGCCTATGCCGCCCGGATGATCGTGCCGAATCTCGTGTCCCTCGGGGCGGGCCTTGCGGCGTTGTTCGTCTTTTACCGCAAATCAATCCCGGCCGTCTACGATGCCGCGGCGGTGCGCCCGCCGCGCGAAGCGGTGAAGGACGGGACGCTTTTCAAATGGTCCTGGGCGATCCTCGGCGTGCTGTTTGCCGGCTTTTTCATCGGCGAGCGGTTTTCGGTTCCCGTTTCTTTCATCATCTGCGCGGCCGCCCTCGTGCTGCTCGCCGTCACGTGGAAAAGCCCGGCGGTCCGGACCCGCGACGTGCTGAAGGCGGCGCCGTGGCATATCGTCGTGTTCGCCGTCGGCATGTACGTGGTGGTGTACGGCCTGCAGAACGCCGGCCTGACCCGCCTGCTCGGGCAGCTCGCGGCGGCCGCCGCGGAACACGGCATGTATGCGGCGACCCTCGGCATGGGCTGGATGGCGGCGGCTTTGTCCTCCGTCATGAACAACCTGCCGACGGTGATGATCAACGTGCTGGCCATCGATGCGGTTCCAGCTTCCGACGCCGTCCGGGAGGCCCTCGTCTACGCCAACGTCATCGGTTCCGCCCTCGGGCCGAAAATGACGCCCATCGGTTCGCTGGCCACCCTGCTTTGGCTGCACGAGCTCGCCCGCAAAGACGTCCGGATCGGCTGGGGGCCGTACATGAAAACGG
>ERZ795043.1298-NODE-1298-length-12901-cov-5.317764_pt1 | contig 12901 bp, 12 predicted proteins | sample MGYA00375127_ERZ795043 | MGnify/ENA primary metagenome ERZ795043 (study PRJEB30172, sample SAMN05518447) | compost metagenome | isolation source: Feedstock adapted compost from Newby Island compost facility, Milpitas, CA | place: USA:Newby Island compost... | reverse complement strand
ATTCCGCCATCAGCATGGCGGCGACGCCGGCGTCGACGTTCTCGAACTCGTAGGTGATGACGTCGGCGCGGCGCGCGAGCTCGCGGGCGGCTTCGAAATCGTCGTAGGCGGCCACGATCTGGCCGGCGACCTGGCCGCACGGCGCGTCAGGCGTCGGGTCGAGCGCGACGAACCGGTAACCCATCGCGCTGCCCGCAAGCGCCATCATGCGGCCGAGCTGGCCGCCGCCGAGCACGCCGATCGTCGCGCCGGGCAGAATCGTTGGCGCCTTCTCGCGGACACCGCCGGCCGCCGGGGTTTTCGGCGCCCCGGCGACCGTCTCCATGCCGTTCGGCCTCACCTTGCGGCTCGGCTCAAAACCCAACGCACCCGCGCTCACAGCGTCTCACTGCTTTCGATGACTTCCCGCTCGATCCGCTTCCGCCGCTCCGCAATGCGCTTCGCCAGCTCCGGATCGAAGGCGGCAAGAATCTGCGCCGCGAGCAGGCCGGCGTTCGCCGCGCCCGCGTTTCCGATCGCGACCGTCGCGACCGGCACGCCGGCCGGCATCTGCACGATTGACAGAAGCGAATCGAGCCCGTTCAAGTTCGAAGACTTGACGGGCACGCCAATGACCGGCAGCGTCGTCTTCGCGGCGACCATGCCGGGCAGATGCGCGGCGCCTCCCGCGCCGGCGATGATGACTTTCAGGCCGCGCGCCGCCGCCGTCTCGGCGTATTCGAACATCAGATCCGGCGTGCGGTGCGCCGAGACGACCCGCTTCTCGTACGGGACGCCCAGCTCGTCCAGCATGTCGCAAGCCAGCTTCATCGTCTCCCAGTCCGACTTGCTGCCCATGATGACGCCTACCAGTGGTGCCATGCGAAACCTTCTTTCCGCCTTATCGTGTATTCCATCGGCTCGCTGTCATGCAGCCGCCGATGTCATCCATGTCATCATCTTCCCCCGCCCGCGCCGCCGGCATGAAAAAATCCGTCGCGTCTCCCTGCGGGATGGTTCACGCCGACGGACCTCGAGCCTGCGGATACTGCGGAAAGCGGGGCGGAGCCTCGCGCATGCCGCCGGAACATCCGCACCGCCGGCGGACGCGGCCGGCCGGGACAGATTCCGGACAAGACAGCACAAGGCTGCCCCCGTCTGGGGCAACCCGCGTTCTTGTCGCCGCTGGCTCGTAGTCCGGAAATTTACGGTTTCCGGGTAGAGACGTCCGGGCCGTATTCCCGGACTTATACGAGCGGAAGATCTATATTTGGTTAATAAGTGTTCAGCCATCTACAGTGTAACAACGAAACAGGCAGATGTCAACCAAAAAGACGAACATTCAATAATGATAAATTACGAACGTTCGGATTTTTGGTCACCACCCCCGCCAAACAGCTGTCATGTCATGTCACCAAAACGCACACACGCACATCATCCGGCCATATTTAAGCTGGAAAACCCCTTTCCGTTGTGCTACGATCGAACAAGCACAGGTGAAGATTTCCCGGATCCGTCCGAACGGTTTGCGCAAATCGCGTCCGCAGCCGCGTGTGGGTGACCGCCATCGTGCGGCAAGCCGCACGCCGGTAGCCGCGCTCCGGGAGCCGCGTGCAGCACATGCTTGCGCTCATGCAAGCGCATGCAGCGTCTTGCCCTTACAACCCACGGAAACCGCCGATTCCGGCTGTCTGCGGATCATCACGCGGCTTCCCCACGGAGGAGAGACTGTCATGGATTATCGGAACATGACGCTGGACGAACTTAAGGACGATTTGATCCGCAGCGCCCGAAGCGGCTATCCCGTCTTCATCGCGGGCGCGCTGTACTGGTTAGCGATGGGAATGTTCGGCCTCTTCTTCGAGGGTCAGACGCTGTCGCTCATCTATCTGCTCGGAGTCGGGAGCATTTTCCCGCTCGGGCTTCTGCTCGGCAAGCTGTTCAAAGCCGACCTGATGTCGAAGAATCCGCTCGGTGCGCTGAGCGGCATCGTCGGCGGCATCCAGGCGTTCTTCATCCCCTTGTGGATCGTGATCTATATGGAGCGGCATGAACTGATTCCGTTCTCGATCGGGCTGCTGGCGGGATCGCATTTTCTTCCTTATGTATGGATTTATCGGAGCCGCATGTACCTGTTCCTCACGCTCGCGATGGCGGCCCTGTCGTTCTTCCTGGGATACGTCTTCGACCAGTTGGCGTTTACGGCGCTGCCGTTCGCGATGGCTGCCATCTATCTGTCCACCGCCGGAGGGCTGGCGGCTGAATCCCGCCGCGCCGGCTGACAGCCGGACGCATCAGTCCGATTCCCGCATCAGCACGCCGGCAGATTCGTCGTCCTGTTGATTGTAGAACGTCACATGAAGCCGCGTGCGGTCTTTTTCCAAAATAGGCGGAAAACGCACAAAATCGTTGGTCCATCGCAGCAGCCAGTTTTCGGATCGGGCAGTCTCGGCAAACCAACGTGGATAGAGGCCGAATGCAGCGGTTAACGGATCGTGGTTCCGTTGGAAAGAGCCGGCAATGCGATGGATGGCGCGCCAACGGAACATGGTTCCGTTAGACGTGGTCAACCATTCCGCGCTGACCGGACAATGCCGGCTTCTCGTACAGGTTGGCGCTCCAGCCGTCGCCGTCGAACCTTCTTACGAACGCATACCCCGCATCGCGATAGTACCGGTTGAGCCGTTCGTTGTCGGCCATGCAGTCCAGCCGGACGAACCGCTTGCCGCTCCCGGCGATCCGCCGCTCGCCATCCCGCAGCAGCTCAAGGCCCAGCCCCCGGCCCTTGCAATCCCGGCGGACCGCGAGCCTGTGGATGTACCCGGCCTCGCCGTCTTCCAGCTCCCGCCAGATGACGGGATCGGACCACATGATCAGATACGTGCCGACGGCTTCCCGCCCCAGCTCGGCGATATACACCTCCGCGTCGCGGATGGCCGCGATGGCGCCGTCCAGCGAAAACCGCGACGGATGCCATTGGTCGATGCCCTTCGCTTGAAGCCATTCGGCGGCATCCAGCCAGAGCGAGAGCAGGATCGGTGCGTCGTCGATCGCCGCCCGTCTGATCAGGAGCCGCATATCGGCGTGATCCCGCTTCATCAACCCGTCACCTCCATCCATCATCCTATCACATTCCCCGGCCGCTCACCTCCCGTACTGCGAAAAAAAGATTTTCACCCAAGATTCGACAAATTCACCGCCAGAAGCACTATCTTCCCTTTCTCTGGACCTACAAATGTTTAGCGTTTGTTCAGCGATCCGGAGTATAATTGACGGGCAATACCTCAGCCGTAGTCCCGCAGCGATTGTCCGTCCACCGGAAATGATGCGGGTTCAATTAGTCTTCAAGTCTCATGATAACCTTTTGAATGGAGTACTGCCGAAAAAAGGTGGACGTCCCATGAAAGATCGCCGGATTGTCTTCGTCACGCTCGCGGCCTCCGCCTTGCTGGCGATGGCGGCGGTGCTGGCCGCACGGATGCAGTCCGATCCGAATCCGCGCTTCCGCCTACAGGGGAACGAAAGTCCCCTGCTTCGTTTCGTCGCCGAACATCTGATGGATCCGTCCGGCGGCATCTACACGAACCTCAGGGACGATCTCGCGCTGCCGCCGGACACGGCGGGCAACCACCAGATGCTGTCCGAATCGACCGGGCTCATGATGGAATACGCGCTCAGCGTGAACCGGCGGGATCTGTTCGACTCGCAGGCGCACTTCCTTACCACCCGGCTGATGACCGATGATGGCCAAATCCGCTGGGTGTACGAAGAGGAAGGCCCATACCGCGACGTATCCGTCAACGCCGCGATCGACGACCTGAAGATCATCGCGGCGCTGCTTAAGGCGTCGGAGCGCTGGGAAGACGAAGGCTACGGGAAGCTGGCCGACCGTCTGTCCGGCGTCCTGCTCAGACAGGGCACGGCGGGCGATCTGCTGCCGGACTATTACGACTGGCGGCACGGCGAACTGGCCGACGAGATCACCTCCTCGTACCTCGAGCTCGGCGCCCTGGGCAGGCTGGCCGAACGCGATTCGGCGTGGCGGCCGATTCGCGATCGGGCGCTCGAACTGCTCGAGTCGGCGCGCCTGCAAGGCGGGCTGTTCCTGAAGACCTACCGAATATCCGAAGGACGATGGCTCGAACAGGATGCGTTCAACATGATCGACGTGCTCTACGCGGCCGGCCATCTCGCGGCGGCCGGCGTCGGCATCCCGGACACCCTGGACATGATCGGGCGCAAATGGAAGAAGGACGGCGAGCTGCACGCGGCTTATGACCGCGAGTTAAACACCGTCGACGCCTCCATTTCCCCCGCGGTCTATGCGCTGGCGTACCGGCTGCTCCTGGACGCGGGGCGTCTGGATACGGCGGCGTCGATCCTCGGGGCCATGCGCGGGCTGGCCGTCCGGGACGAGCGCTCGCCCTGGTACGGCGGCTTCGTCGATCCGGACACGCTGGAGGCCTATTCCTTCGACCATCTTCAGGCGCTACTCGCGGAATCAAAAGCGGAATCGGAGCGGAATGACCATGACGCAAACCCATAATCTGACCAGCCGGACGGAACGCATCCGGGAAGGGCATAAGCAGAAGGCGGCCGCATCGCGCAAAGTCGCGGCCGAGCTCCGGAAAGCTCGTTCAGAGCTGTATCTGTTCATCCTGCTGCAATTCATCGTTCTGGTCATCGTGTTCCTGTACATGGCCTTCACGATCACGATACACCCGCTCAACTATCTGTGGGTTGTCGTCTTCCTGATGATCACGATCATCGGGTTCCTGCGGGGGGTGATGGCCGCGCTGATCAGCTCGATGTTCGCCATTTTCGGCTATGGCTCGATGATCCTGTACGAGCTGTACATCGCGCAGACGACCGCGGCGATGAACGTGAACGACATCGTCTGGCTCGTGTTCTTCCCGGCCGGCGCCTTCGCGTCCGGACTCTTCGGCCGGCGGATGGACGATCTGCTGAAATCCTGGCATCAGCTGCGCAAAATGGCGGAAGAGCACGTCACGGTCGAGCGCGTGACGGGCTTCCCGAACGAGCGGCAGTTCCGTTCGGACCTGAACATCGAAATTTCCCGCTCGCTGCGCTACAAGCATTCGATGACCGTGCTGCTCATGGAAATCGCCTATTTTCCGGAGCTGGTCCGGGCTTACGGCAAGGAGGCCGCGGACCATCTGCTGCGGCAGGTCAGCGGCCAGATCGAATCCGTCCTCCGCGACGTGGACAAGAAAGCCTATCTGGGCAACGGCCTGTTCGGATTCGTCCTGCCGGAGACGGGCATCGAGAGCGCGGACATCGTCATCCGGCGGCTCCATGACCGCGTCAAGACGTGCCGGGTCGGCTCTGGCAAGAGCGAGAAGCAGATCGAGATCCAGCTCCGCTACGGCTATTCCGGATGCCCGCAGAAATACCAGACCGCGCACGAACTGCTGGAAGACGCCAACAGGATGCTGAATCTGTATGCGAGCTGACATCGCGCGCATCCTGAAGCGAATCGCCCCGGCCGTCATCACCGTCGCCGTCTGCTCTCTGACGGCCATGACGGGCATGGCCGGCGCCGCGGACCGGACGGCGGAGGACGGCGGGGACGGCATGCCCGCCCGGGCGCTCATCCTGCACAATTCGCCCGAAGCGCCGCCCGGCGCCGCGATCCTGGAAAGCCTGCTCGCGCATTTCCGCGCGACGGTAAAGACGGCGCATGCCTCGGCGCTGGATGAGGCTGCGGAAGATGCGGATTTCATCATCCATTTCGGCGCGGATCCCGAAGCGGCTTACGCCTTCGCCCGCGCGCGGAACGTGCCGTACATGGCGTTCGTTCCGGCCATGGCGGACGATTCTCCGGCCGGCATCCTGATCCGGTACCGGAACAAGGAGTACGCGGCGACGGCCATTGCCGCCGCCCGTATCGACGCCGGCGCGGGCGCCGAAGTGATCGCCCGGCTTTCGGACGGCCGGGACGAGCGGCCGCTGATCGTAAAGGACGGCCGGCTGTGGCTCGTCGCGGCGGACCCCGCGCACGAGCTGGTCGGCTGGCTTGTCGCGGACGTGCTGCATGATTTTCTCGGTGAATGGCATCCCGAAGGGGCGACCGGACTGCTCGTCATCGAAAATGTAAACCCGCTCAGCGATCCGGCCCATCTCCGGCGGCTGGCCGATCTGCTCGGCGAATACCGCATTCCGTTCGCGGTCGCCGTCGAACCCGTCCGGCGCTCGCCGGTCCCTTCGGAGCGGGCGTCGATCGCCGACAACCCGGAGCTCGCGGACGCCCTCCGGCACATGACGGAGGCCGGCGGCACGATCGTGCTCGACGGAAGCCGGATCGACCCGGAGGATCCGGAGACATCCGCCCGGCTGGCCGCCCGGGACATCGCCGCGCTTCAGGAGATCGGCAGCTTTCCGGCCGCGCTGTACGCGCCGGAAGCCCATGCGGCAACCCTCGCGGGGGCGTCCGAGCGGATCTTCTTCTCGAACGTGATCGAATACTCGGCGCTCCGGACGGACGGCACCCGTTATTCCGGCGTTCCGTACGCCATCCTGCGCGGCGCCGACGGACAGGCGTTCCCCGAGTCGGCCGGCACCGCCGGCGGCGAAGCGGCGGCAGGCTCGCTGCTCGCCCGCGCCCGCGGGCTGAAGATCGTGCGCGACGCGCTGATCGGCTTCGGGCTGGACGCCGCGCTGCCGTACGAAACGGCGGCCGGTCTGGTGGAGCAAATCGCGCGGGAGCAGCTCTACTGGACGGATATCCGGTACACCGCCTGGCGCGTCGAGACCGGCTTCATCCGCCTGTCCGGCCGGGGCGACGGCACGATGGACGCGGTCATCGCGGACCGCGGCAAGCTCGCGGAACTTCAGAAGAGCGAGCGCAAGACGCATGGCTTCGAATCGGTCACCTATTATTCGACTTGGTCGCTCGTGCTCGTCGTGGCCGGTTTCATCGCCCTGTTCATGCTGTTCATCGTGATCATGCAGATGCGGCGGAACCGGAGGCTGTTCATGGAGAGGGAGCTGGAGTAGTTGTCCGGAAACGTTCTTTTTCTCCTGTCGCTCGGAAGCATCTGGATCATGCTGCTCTATCACATGTTCCTGATGCTGGGCGGCTATCTCTATTCGGAACAGATGGAGAGGCTCCGCGCGCAGCCGGGACGCCCGCGAACGGATGACGAATGGCCGGCGGTGTCGGTGCTCATCCCCGCCCACAACGAGGAGGTCGTCATTCGATACACGCTGGACGCGATGCTCAGGCTCGATTACCCGCGCGACAAAATCGAGATCATCGTGATCGACGACGACTCGCGCGACAGAACCGGCGAAATCGTGGACGAATACTGCGTGCGGGATTCCCGCGTCCGCTGCCTGCATCTGAAGCCGCCGAACGCCGCGAAGGGCAAGTCCAACGCCCTGAACCAGGGGCTGAAGATCGCGCGGGGCGAGTACATCGTCGTCTACGACGCCGACAACACGCCGAACAGCGCGGCCGTGAAATATCTCGTCGAGGCGGCGCTGGAAGACCCGTCGATCGGCGCCGTCACGGGCAAGTTCCGGGTGGTCAACGCGAAGAAAAACCTGCTCACCCGCTTCATCAACATCGAGACGATCAGCTTCCAGTGGATGGCGCAGGCGGGACGCTGGTACTGGTTCGGCATCAGCACGATTCCCGGCACGAATTTCCTCATCCGCCAATCGCTGCTTGAGGAGATGGGCGGCTGGGATGTCAAGGCGCTCACGGAAGATACGGAGATGAGCATCCGGCTGTACGAGAAGGGGTACAAGATCCGCTTCTTCCCGCTCGCCGTCACCTGGGAGCAGGAGCCGGAGACGTGGAAGGTGTGGCTGAAGCAGCGCACCCGCTGGGTCAGGGGCAACCAGTACGTCATCGTGAAGAACCTGCCCCGCATCCTGCGCAGGCGGCAGGGGCGGATCGTGTTCGACCTGATTTATTTCTTCTTCACCTACTTCGTGTTCCTGATCGGCGTCGTCCTGTCCCACCTGCTGATGATCCTGAACCCGGGATCGTCAATCTGACGCGCGGCGGCCAGTTCCGCATGGTGGAAGCGGTGGACGGCTACACGCTGCGGCATGAGTTCGCGATCGAGGGCCAGTCGCCGGGCGACGAGATTCTTCTGCTCGCGCGGCTTGACAACGGCGAGGCGGAGCCGGGCACGGGCGAGACCGTGATCCGGCTGCGGAACCACGGCCTTCAAGCGGGCGACTGGATCCGCAACAACTCCCGCGGCTGGATCGCCGCCCGCGTGTCGCGGGTCGTGGACGAGCACACCTTCGAGATCGAGACGCCGATCGCCGGCCAGTCCGCAGACGACGAGCTCGAGCGCTACGCGGCGAAGCGCGTCGTCCGGGCGCTGGGCGAGAAGGACCAGACAAGCTGAACCGGGAGACGGCAAAGGCCCGCGGAACGAGCGAAGTTCCGCGGGCCTTCGCATGGGGGGCGCAGCGCGACGCGCCAGCCGAACTGCCGGCTTCATTCGGCTTGATCGGAATTTAACCCGGCGTCATCCGGCATCATCTCGGGCACATACCGGATCACATCGGGAGGACCGATCAGCTTCTGCTCGTAAATGACATTCCCGTTCGCATCCAGACCTTCGATCCACGTGATATTGCTTCTCGGTTGCTCCGGCGTTCGCGCATACCAGATCCTCAGGCCGTTCTCTTCCGGGAACAGCTTCGCTTCGTACACCTCGTCCCGCTCGTCCCTTACGCGCATGCTGACAATGTCCGGGTCGAGCAGGAAGCCCATGAAGATGTCGATGCTGCTGTCATGCGGACCGATGCCGAACGTGCTGATGAGCACGCGGGCATCGGTGTCCAGCAGATTCTCCTCCGGGGTGTACCAGACCGACGTCCCGTTCCTCCAGCCGTTCACTCCCCACTCGACTTCGTCCACCCTCACATCGCCGCGCAGCGTTCCATCGGCCGCCGTCAATTTCCGGGACAAAATGAGCCGCCGCTTCTGGCTGCCCTCGACCTCCTCCACTTCAAGCACGACGGACTCGCGCCCCGGCTTCAGGGCATCGATCAGGAGCTGCCATTCGTCCAGGGTCGGTTCGGCGACCTTCAGAATCGTGATTTTGCCCGAATCCGCATACTGAAGGAGGCTGTCCTTGTCCTGGTTCGCCGATCCTTCCGCCGCGCCTTCGCCGCCCGATTCCGCCTTTTCCCGGTCTTTCGGCGCCTCACCGCCGTCCGCCCCGGGCTGCTCCCGCTCGTCCGCTCCCGTGTGCCCTTGCGGCGTTCCCGCGCCATCCGTCTCCGCCGGCGCCTGCGGCGATCCGGCCAGCACGTCCTGTCCGCCTCCTTCTGCGGATACGCTGCCTCCCTGGTCGACGGTTGAGATGCCGGAGCTGCCAGAGTTGCCGATGACCACACCGGGCAGCGAGAACCGATCTTGCCGGACCGCGATGAGCAGGACGGCCGCAAGACAGCATGCCGCGGCGCCCAGGAGCGCCATCCGGCGATAGGGTGCAGCCTTCATTTCCTTCGCGTTCCGTACGGCTTCCCGCCGAATCCGATCGGCGAGCTCGGGCGTGAACATCCGCACCCGCAGCGGTTCGTCCCTGAGGTCGGCGTACCAGGCGGGCTCAGGTTGCCTCATGCAACATCTCCTCCTTTCCCAACATGGCGGACAGACGTCTGCGGGCCGCGAACAGACGCGATTTGACGGTTCCGACCGGAATGTCCAGAATGTCGGCGATCTCGGCGACGCTCAGCTCGTACTTCGCCTGCAGCACCAGCACCTCGCGGTATTTTGCCGGCAGCCGGAACACCAGCCGCCACACCTCGTTGGCCGCTTCGCGCTCGATGAACTCTTCCTCGGCCGACATGCCGCTTCCGCGGCCGCGAATCCGGTCGACAAGCAAGGCCCGCCGGAAGAACGCGGAGCGGAGATAATTCATGCTGACATTGTGCGTAATTCGGAGCAGCCAGGTCCTGATCGACGCCTCGCCCCGGTATTCCCCGAACCGGCGATAGACGTTCAGGAACACATCCTGGGTGATGTCGTCGGCCATGGCGCGATGCTTCACGAGAAGGAAGGCGAAGTTCCAGACCGTCTGCCCGTATTCGGCCATGAGCTGATCCAGGGTGTGCGCGTTCAGGCCCGTCAGATGCCGCCAATGATCGGACAATGCTCTCACCTCACCCATATAGACAACGCGGGAGATGAAATGGTTCATTTTTGCAGCCCGTACAAACTTTTTTGGCTATCGATTCATATGCTGCGTTGGACAAGAACAACAAAGCCTCTCCTCCGCGGCGGCGGATGGGAGAAGCTCTGGTTTGCGCGCATCGTTTTATTTTTTTGACACCAAATTCATGGCATATCCGATTACCTGATCTCCGAGAGGCAAGTCAAACACTTCATTCGCGGACATCTCTTCCAACCGCACGATTTCACCGGTGTCCGGACTCCGGACCGCCCGAAGATGAACGGGAGACGACCAGCCTTCCACGTCCGCGTCCTCCACATGGAGAAAATAAAGGACGGGCTTTTGTCCCGGCGGCTCGTCATAGATGGAGCGGACCCAACGGCCTTCCCATTCAAACGGGACGGTCTCATGGCCGGTCTTCGTCAGAAACCGGGCGTACGGTTCCATGGAGGGGACGTAAGTTTCAACCGCCTCCCCGCCCGCTCCCTCTAATGCTTCTCCGGTTGCCGTCGGCATACGATGGCCGAACGACATCCCCGCCAGAAATGCGGCGAGCAGCACAACGATCAGGACGGTGATGCCGGTTCGCTTCGGGGTGGTGTCCAGAATCGATTGGAAACGGAATTTCATGCTCCTGATTCCACCCGTAAAATTCGTCGACCATGAGGTCAAATGACCGTTCGCGGCTCCGGCGACGCGAAGGATCGTTTCGCAATATCGTTGGCGCTGTCTGAAGTTTTCGCCCCGCAGCGCCCGTTCATCGCAGGACATTTCGCAGAGCTCGGCGATCGCCCTTGCCATGAGGTATACGGCCGGATTGAACCAATGCACCGCGGTCGCCAGCAGCACCAATCCCCTGTACCACAGGTCGTTTCGCTTCAAATGAACCAGCTCGTGCTTCAAAATGAGCGCAAAGTCGCCGGAAGCGGGTGCTGAGGACCGGACCGATGGCGGCAGCAAGACCACGGGCCGCAGCAGCCCCACCAGCATGGGTACGGGGACGCAATGGCAGATGCGGACGCTCACCTCTCGTCTGATCCCCAATTCATCCTTGATGTCCTTCAGCATGCGGAGGACATGCGGGTCTGCCATGTCCTCACTCCAACGCCTCGCCATGTTCATAAAGCGGAAGTGCCTGACGGCATGGAAAGCGAGGACGGCGGCGGCCCCTGCCGCCCACAGGTAACCGGCCAGCATGCGTAACGGAAACTCCTGCGTCTGCGTATCCCGACTGTCCGGCAGAGGCCCCGCTGCGAATGCCGATGAGGCGCCATGGGGCAGCGTTTGAATATCCGGTATGGACAGCGGCGCGTCGATACGGAATAAAGCGGCTTCCATTGGCGGCCTGAACGGGATCACGAGCCCGAGCACCACGATCAGCCACACGTAGTAAAGCCATTTGACCGCGTACCTTCGGGCCAGCAGCGGGGTGGCGGCAGCATACAGGAGAATCAGCACCGCCATGGCGACGGAACGGCCGACCAAGGTCTCCAACACATCCGTCATATCATTTCCTCTTCTCCTTCTTCTCTTCCAGCCAGTTCATCAATTCCCGCAGATCGCTGTCGCTGAGCTGTCTGTCTCCGTAAAGCGTGTTGACAAGGCTGAGGAAAGAGTTCCCGTGGTACTGCCTGATGAAATTTCCCGTTTCGAACTTCAGATACTCATCTTTCGTAACAAGCGGAAAATAGATGCGCTCCTTGCCGATTTTGTCCGTCCGCAAAAAACCCCGTTCCACCAGCCGCGACAAAAGCGTCATGACGGTCGGCGCCTTCCAGTTCTTCTCCCCGAGCTTCTCCATGACCATGTGGGTCGTAACCGGAGGCTCATGCGCCCACACCGCCTTCATGACCTCAAATTCCGCGTCCGGAAGCTTCTTCATCCTCTCACCTCCCCATCAATTTCTACAGTTGTCTAATTAATGTTTTACACTTGTCTAAAATAATGTCAAGCGTCATCAATCAAGTTTTTGCCTCGGCCGCATTTTCTGTTGGGAGAGAATGCGCGCTGAAAGCGTAAAGCCCGCCAAATCGGCGGACTTGTTCTGCTTGTTTGATGAAGCTGGAAGAAGATATCCAGATAGGTTCAGCGCTTATGCTGTCCAGTTCTCGCATCAAAGGAGCGGCCGTTCCTCATAGGTACGATCAAAACCATCTTCTGCGGAAATGTTCACGTCAGGCCATTCAAAGGCGTTTCAATTCCTCATAGGTACGATCAAAACTATGGCATAAGGAGGGGATATTATGTCTGATCTGAATGTGTTTCAATTCCTCATAGGTACGATCAAAACGAAAAGAAACTAGCCGACTTTGTATGTCGGCTATGCGGTGGTTCCAATTCCTCATAGGTACGATCAAAACATCCAGCACAGCGGCAACGTCGTCGGTACGGCGCAGTTTCAATTCCTCATAGGTACGATCAAAACTCGAGGTCTTCGCGCATCTTTTCCGCGCGTTTGTTGGTTTCAATTCCTCATAGGTACGATCAAAACTATGATCGCACGCACGTCTCGCGGTCTGGCATACATCTGGAGTTTCAATTCCTCATAGGTACGATCAAAACGCCGTCGATGGCGGGCCATGTTCACGACATTTCGAGGTTTCAATTCCTCATAGGTACGATCCAAATGGCGGCCTCCGCGTATATCTGATCCACTTCCCACGGGTTTCAATTCCTCACAGGTACGATCCAAACTCATCGCCCCCTATTTCAATATTCATCCGCATGACCCGTTTCAATTCCTCACAGGTACGATC
>ERZ795043.1296-NODE-1296-length-12918-cov-4.302340_pt1 | contig 12918 bp, 10 predicted proteins | sample MGYA00375127_ERZ795043 | MGnify/ENA primary metagenome ERZ795043 (study PRJEB30172, sample SAMN05518447) | compost metagenome | isolation source: Feedstock adapted compost from Newby Island compost facility, Milpitas, CA | place: USA:Newby Island compost... | reverse complement strand
CGCGGAATGGTTACTGAAGCTGGTGTATTTCAAGCTGTTGCAGACCACTACCGCGATCGGGAGGAAAAACCTTTTACCAACGTCGTCGTTGACGAGGCCCAAGATCTCGGCGTTGCTGAGTTGCGCTTTCTAGCAGCGATTGCTCCAGCTACCCCGAACGCACTTTTCTTCGCCGGCGACCTTGGTCAGCGGATCTTTCAGCAGCCATTCTCCTGGAAATCACTGGGCGTGAATGTGCAAGGGCGCTCTACGACGCTCAAGATCAACTACCGCACGTCCCATCAGATTCGGGAGACTGCGGATCGACTGATGGACAATTCCATAGCTGACGTCGACGGAGAGAAAGATGATCGCCTTGGAACGATTTCTGTTTTCAACGGCCCTGAGCCAACAATCGCCTTGGCGGAGGATATAGAAGCGGAGCGACGTCTCACTGCAGAGTTCATACGTACAGCCCGCAATGATGGTGTCCTGCCGGAGGAGATCGCGGTTTTCGTGCGGAGCCGCGAACTGATCGCCCGTGCGCGAGATGCTATCAGAGCTGCTGGCGAAGATGCTTTTGAGCTCACGATGTTCAAGGAGGGGCCGCCGGGTGCTATTCGGGTAGGGGTGATGCACCTGGCAAAGGGTCTCGAATTCAAGGCCGTCGCGGTCATTGCCTGTGACGAGGATCAGCTGCCGCTGCGATCTCGGCTCGAAACAGTCGCTGATGAGGTCGAGCTCGATGATGTTTTCGCGACCGAGCGCCAACTGTTCTATGTAGCCTGTACCCGCGCCAGAGACCGACTGCTCGTGGTGGGATTGCGACCGGGGTCTGAGTTCATACGCGATCTGAGCGGCGACTGATCAAAGCTAACTCAATGGGAAAGAGTGACGTACACGGGCAATTTGCCCGCACAGGCACGCCCGAGGTCGCCATAACCATCTCGCCGGCCCCATCAACGCCAACGCGCACGATTAGGCTTCAACTGTTAGCATCGGCAACTTCTCCCTCCAGCCAAAGGTCAGTGTCCGCAAATTGACCGCCCGCCTCGACAACGCGCCAGAATGTGTAGTCGGCCCAATGAATAATTGTGTTCTCAAGGCTCCGCACCAGGAGTTCACCCTCGCCAGAATGAGCGGCTGCGATATGTGCAACCTCTTCCGGTAAGCCCATTGTCAGGCAGATATAGATGCCGTAGCCCGGGTGACGCAAAGAGGGCAGGCCCGTAGCGCGCGGGTTCCTCTTCCAACGTCGGATGTTCTCCGGATCGAATTCCCAGACCTTACCGATGTCGTGGCACAAGCCGCCCGCGATCAGAATGTCGCGATTGTAGCTAAATTCGGGAAACAACGATGACATCTCCTCGGCCGTCTTCAGCGCGAGGCGGGTAACGGAGCGCAGGTGATCGGCTTGCGTGCCGGTCCGCAACGGCCGAGAGTCGTAATTGCCCGACGGCTTCATGTCGCTGATGGCCGACATATTGGCCGACTCGACTGCCGCAACCCAGGCGTCAATCACCTTGCTGCGCAGGCTCGAATCCTCAATCCAGGCGATCTCAGGCAATTCCGCCAGGATGCGCTGTCGCTTCTCATCGGTAATCTCGATGCGCTTACCGCGCAGTTCCACTGTTCTGGTCGCCACGGCTCGTCTCCTCAAATGCAAGTTGGGAAAGCTCAAAAATCAGTGCCCACCGAACAGGCGCGGCAGCCACAACGCCATGTCGGGATAAAGAACAATCAGGAGAATCATCGTGATGAGGCTGGCGATAAATGGGATGACGCCAATAATCACGTCCGAGATGGAACCGCGGCCACGCACACCTTGCACGACGTAGAGATTGACGCCCACGGGCGGCGTGATCATTGCCGCCTCGCAGAGCAGAACGATCAGGATTCCGAACCACACAGGATCGAATCCAGCCTGCACGACCACCGGAGTGATAACCGGCACGGTCACAATCATCATCGGCAGCGGCTCCATAAAGCAGCCGAGGACAAGATAGAAGAGAATGATCGCGGCGAGCATGCCACTGGGGCTGAGACCAAGCCCCGTGATGAAGCTATTGAGCGCGTTAACGAGCCCGATAGCCGACAGCACAAAGTTCAGAAACCAGGCCGCGGCGACGATCAGCATAATCATGCCCGTCGTCCGCATCGTGCCGTCGATGGCCTCAAGCAACATCGGGATAGTCAGTCGCTTGTTTACCGCTGCGAGGACCATAGCGGCGACAACTCCGAGAGCAGCGGACTCGGTCGGAGTGGCAAAGCCCGCGTAGATGCTGCCGATGACCACCAGGAAGATCATGAGAGGCGGGACGAGGTCGCGCAGGCTCGCAATTCGTTCGGTCCAGGACGACTCAATTGCCTTGCCGCGCCATTCCGGCTTGACGAGACAGCAGATCACAATGGTCGCCATGAAAATAACGCCGAGCGCGATCCCTGGTACGAATCCGGCCAAATAGAGGTCAGGCACAGACGTTTCCGTGAGCCATCCGTAGATAATGAGGTTGATCGACGGGGGGATGAGAATTCCAAGCGTTCCGCCAGCGGCAAGGGAGCCGAGGAACAGCCGCTCGCTGTAGTCGTACTTGCCGATGACCGGCGTCGCGACAGTGCCGATGGTCGCCGCTGTCGCCACACTCGAACCGGAAGTAGCGGCAAACATCATGCACGCGCCGATGTTTGCATGCATCAGGCCACCGGGAAGCCAGGCCAACCAATAGCTCATGGAGGCGTAGAGCCGATCGGCCATTCCCGAGCGCAAAAGAATTTCCCCGAGGAGCACGAAGAGCGGAACGCTGACGAGAAGAAAATTGCTGGATGCCGACCATACGACCTCGCCTAGAGCAAGGTGAATCGGCAGAACTGAGTACAGCTGTCCGAGCGCTAAGGCGAGCACCAGGAGGGCTGCTGCGACCGGCAAGCTCAGTCCAAGGAGAAGCAGAAGCAGACCTAGGGAAGTAGGGACCATATTACACCCTGGCTCCTGTGGACTGCGGCACCGTACCGAGCGCCTCGGCGATCTCGTCGTCGACTCCTGCAGGAGCAGCAATCGCGGCCAAAGCGCCAAAATCTCTCCTCAACGCGGCTACGACGGCCAGGACGATCTGTTCAATGCAGACAACCACGAACCAGCACAGGCCGATGAACCAAATGCCCTGGGGTATGACGAGCGGCGTCCCAAGCGGCGTATTCTCGCGTGCGCCGAGTGACCAGGACGTTTCCACCGTGTCCCAGACAAAGCGGCATAGCACAATTGCGACGGCGCCTAGCGCGAACAAGGCTATCAAATCGAGAGCCGCACGAACCCTCCGACCCGTCAAATTGCGGATGATGTCAATGCGCACGTGCGCGCGCCGCAAGAGGGCGTAACTGAATGACCAACTCGCGCTCGCTGCAAGCGCGTACATAGAGAGCTCTGTCCCAATGCTGAAAGGCATCGAGGCAAACTTCCTGGCGACGATCTCGATGCTAAGCAACACGGATGTCGCGATTAGCAGAAGTCCGCCAACCCGCGCCATCCAAAGCGAAATTGCTTCAATTCCTTTGTGGAAACGGTGCATTCGCCTGTTTCCGCCGTGCTCGTCCCGACTGACACCGCTCAGTCGGATCACTTCGCCTCTGCAGCAAGTCCCACAATCTTGCCGACGGTGTCTGTCCATTCCTTTGCACAGGCGCTACCGCATCGTTTCGCCCACTCCGTCAGCACACGCTCCCGCAACAGTTTCTGAGCCGCTGCCTTGTCCGGGTCACTGAGCTCAACCACCGTCATTGCCGGATTGGCGAGAATGCCGTCCTTGCACGGCTGACGGCCCGCATTGCAATTGATACCATCCTGAATATCCGCCTTGGCTTGAGCCCACATCCGATCTTCCATGTCGGCGAACTCTTTTTCGAGGAAGGCCTGCGCTTTGGGGTCGAGCGCGGCCCAGCTCTTCATATTTGCTCCGAAGAAGGTCATCGACCACCCCATCGGCAGCAGGTAGAGGTGGTCTGACACCTCCCACCAACGAGCGGTATTGCCAGCGGAAGTCCCAGTTATCGCGCAATCCACAACGCCCCGTTGCATCGCCGGAATCACTTCAGCAAACGGCAAATTGATGGTCGACCCGCCGAGAGCTTCGACGAGATCCGACATGGCGCGGTTGAAGGTGCGAACCTTCTTCCCTTTAAGTGACGCGATGCCGTCGATTTTGCCCTTGCAGTAGAAGACCTGAAGGGCAATCGGGCTCATACTGAGCAACCGTGTGTTGAATTTCTCCGCCATCACTTCTGCCAAGATCGGCCGGTAGGCTTCGACAGTCTTGCGCTGTGTATCGATGTCGAGCGTGATGCCGGGCAGGTCCAGAGCGTCGAATCGCGGATCTTCGCCGGCCATGTAGCTCAGCGTACCCTCGGATATATCGAACACACCCAGCCGAAGCAGCCGCAGCACCTCAGGCCCCCGAATGCCGAGCTCTTCGATGGATCCAAATGTCGTGGTGATTGCTCCACCTGTTTTCTTCGGCAAATCCTCGGTGAAGAAAGGCTTGTAGATGTACCGGAACATGTTCTGGGTCTGATTGCCCCCGGACACCTTCAAGTTAATCTTTGGGAATTCTTGTGCGAATGCCTGTAGCGGCAGGAGCATCGCTGCGAGAATGCTTGCTGCGCACAATCTCCACATAGCTCTCCCTTTCACTCGCGAGTGACGTTTGCAGAGGCCATCCCAGCACCATTGGGATGGTACCGGACATTGCGCTGGTTGATCAAATTGGATTATTTTCAGCCAAACAATTGGAATTTCCAATGCGTATCACGCTCGCGCAGCTAGAGGCCTTTTTTTGGACCGCGCGACTTGGCTCGGTTCAGCAGGCCGCCCGCCATCTCAATCTTGCCCAGCCGACAGTGTCGTTGCGCCTGCGTGATCTCCAGCGTGAGCTGGGTACAAACTTGTTCGAGAGATGGGGGCGTGGTCTGCGCCTTACCCACGACGGCGAAGCACTGATGCGAAGTGCCCGTGCAGTTCTTGATGAGATCGGCCGCGTCCGTGAGCGGGTCGGCAATTCATCCGAAGTGAGCGGCACCGTGCGGGTGGGGGTCGCCGAGACCTTCGCCATCGTCTGCCTACCACCGCTCCTAAGGGCGCTTAATCGCGACTATCCGGCATTGCGGCTGGAGCTGGCTGTGGCCACAAGCTCCGATTTGGAGCGAGGGGTTCGTGAGCACCAGCTCGATCTGGCATTCGTGGTACACCCGGCAAGCAACTCAAGTTTGAAGCTTACGCCATTTGGTGTTCAGGAGGTCTGTTGGGCAGCCTCGCCTGACTTGAGATTAGGTCCGATTGTGCGCCCGGACGATCTCCGGACTGTCCCAATCATTACCAACCCGCCGCCATCAGCCATGTATCGTCAAATTATGGATTGGTTTGGCGCGGCCGGACTGGAGCCTATGCGGCTCGATATCTGCACCAGTGTAACCGTAATCGCTCACCTGGTCGAGACGGGAATGGCGGTCGGTTTTCTGCCTCGCAAGCTGATCGCCCCTGCATTGGACCGCGGCACGATCGTTCAGCTCGGCGCAATACCGGCGATTATGCCGCCGCGAGTCTATGCAGCCCAACGGATAACAGAAGATACGCCAGCAATTAACGTCATCATCCGGACGGTTCGGCAGGTGCTTTCGCAGATAGATTACTTAATGTCTAAATAAATCATGGCAGCCTTTTTCGGATTAACTACCAACTTTCGTGAGAACGTTCACGATCTGGTTACCGAGTCCTCAAGTTGAACTGCGCATCTAGGATAGTATTGAAAAAGATCAACCAAGTTGTTGGGGAGCTTTATTAGAAAAATCTTATTGCATCTGTTGCTAACTGGATTACGGCGGAACATTATACGCCCAACCGCCCTTCAACGAGACAGCGCGGTGAAAGTCCGCCCCTTATTTTGGACAGTAGCTTCAGACTCAATCTGCCGCGTACCCTTCTTGTACCGCTTTTTTCGGTTGGACGAATTGCTCAAACTTGTCCACCTCCCATTCGCGAAAATCAAGAGATGTTCAAGAAAACGCTGGAGTTGGAACGACTTTGGCGACACGCGTTGCACAATGCTGTCCCTTGGGGCCGACCTTTGGTTGAGGGAAAGCGATCATTCGAGAGCTAGAGAAAATTTCGAGACTCAATCGGATTTAAGGCTGGCCGCTATCAGGGCACGCAGGCCATTTCTTAACTTCGACCGCGAGATGTGCCGCAAACTCGTATCGTGACGATATCTTCACGACACCGCCGTTTTTCTCGATGCGCTCGCGAATTTCGGGAGCATGTAAGCTTTCATTGCTGGCGGCATTCAGCTTCTTGACTATGGCCGTCGGTGTGCCGATCGGCGCGACAATGCCAGTCCAATCCGTGGGACTGAGGGCGAGTTGCGGGAATCCTGCTTCGATCTCAGTCGGAACCAGTGGCAAGGCCAGGTGGCGCTCAGAGCCGGTGTAGGTGAGCTCCTTTAGCTTCCCTCACTACACAAGGGATATCAGACCAGCTCCGCCACCGAAGAACGCCTGGATCCAGCCACTAATGAGATCGCCTGTGAGCTGCGAAACCTCCCCGTAAGCCACGGTTTGAAGCGATCCGCCCGAGGACGCGATAAACATCCAGGACCTCAGGAGGGTTTTCAAGTGTAAATGGTGTCCGGCCAGTCACTTTGGCTAGCAAGCAAGCAGCAAAACGAGAGAATACCACCGTCGCGGAAACAGACAGATATTGCCGCCGAACCCTGAACGCCGGCGGCGGAGGAGAATCTGGCTTCGTTCTCCTGCTCAGAAGCGCGCGCAGATGGCGCCGCTCCGGTGAGGAGAGGGGAACCTGGTTATGGAGCGCGCTTAGACCGGGACAATGATGGGATTGGTTGTGAGTAGTTGCGCGTCACAGTTATCTTGTTCGTGACGGCGTTCGCGGCCTCTCGCCTTCGCAAGCTGGGATAGGCGCATCGTCCGCCGTCTCTGCAGCAACCGCAATCGTCCCATTATTCCGCAGACTGGCGCAAGAGCTGGGAGGTCGAAGTTGCGGCCACATGTGGGGCTCCTGTCATGCGTGCGTGTCGGATCCCGGACTGACCCCTAAAGATCCGCAACGAGACCTCAGTCCTCTTGTCAGACTCGTTTTCTAACTTCGTCAGCCACGCGCTCCGGGGTGATCCCGAAATAGGCGTATAGATCCTCAACCGAACCCGACGCCCCAAAGCGATCCAAGCCTACGAAGCCGCCATCCTCGCCAATGTATTTCTCCCAACCCTGCTGGACTGCCGCTTCAACAGCTACGCGCACGGTCGAGCGATCTACAACGAACTGCTTGTAGTCATCCGGCTGTCGATCAAACAGTTCCCAACACGGCATCGACACAACCGCCGTCGCGATGCCCTCGGTTTCCAGCAATTGCCTGGCTTTCAGCACAATTGCTACTTCTGAACCCGTTGCGAAAATCGTAGCTCGCCTCTTTCCGCAAGCTGCCTCCTCAAGGACGTACGCACCAAAGCTGCACATGTTCTCTGGCACGAAAGAGGGGCGCACGGCCTGAATTGGCTGTCGCGAGAATATAAGAGATGATGGGCCACCACGATTTGCGATGGCAATCTGCCAACACTCAGCCGCCTCCATCGCATCCGCCGGGCGAAGAACAAGCATATTGGGCAGCGCCCTGAGATTCGCCAAAAATTCAACAGGCTGATGCGTAGGGCCGTTGGTTCCGACGCCAATGGAGTCGTGACTGTAGACGAAGATGACTGGCAGGCTCATCATAGCTGCCATTCGGATCGCTGCACGATTATAATCGGAGAACACAAGATATGTTACGCCGCATGGCAATACCCCACCATGGGCCGCCATGCCGTTCATCATGGAGCCCATAGCATGTTCCCGTACACCATAATGAATGTAGCGACCACCGCGATCTTTCGATGTAAAGGCCCGCAGGTGTCGTTTATGTTGCGTAGCCCCCTCCAGATCAGGCGCGCCGGAAATCAATTCCGGAATTACTTTGGCTACCGCCTCAAATATATCTCCAGATATTTTGTATCCATGGTCCGCACAACCTGTTTCGGCTGCTCGTCGTTTGAAATCAACCAGTGTCGCCTCCCAACCATCCGGCAGCCGACCCTCCCGCAGGCGATCTAATAGGCGGCGTTTATCCTTACCAAGCTCCGCAACTCGATCCTGCCATGCTTTATATTCAGGAGTACTGCGATCACCCGCGGCAAGCCAGGCGGCGCGGATATTGGCGGGAATTTCAAAAGGCGGATGCGGCCAATTCAAACTAATTCTGGCAGCATCCGTGTCTTCCTTCACTATCCGTCCGCCGTGTGCAGCCCGTGTCCCTTCAATCCTAGGGATACCACGACCAATTACAGTCGTACAACGAATTACCGAGGGACGCGGATCTTGTTTTGCTATCAGAATTGCTGCAGCCACAGCATCGGGATCATGTCCATCAACCTCCTGAACATGCCAATTGCTGATGCGGAAGCGACCCAAGACATCATCCGAGAGTGCCAAATCTGTACAACCGTCGTCGGTGATGGAGTTGTCGTCCCAAAGAAAAATGAGCTTCCCGAGTTGAAGGTGACCCGCGAGAGAAATAATCTCGTGCCCGACACCCTCTTGCAAACACCCATCTCCTACGAGAGCAAAGGTGTAGTGGTTGACAACTTCCGACCCAAGCCAGTTGCTCAAAAAGGCTTCCGCGACTGCCATACCCGCAGCATTGGCTATTCCCTGACCTAGCAATCCGGTAACAACTTCAATGCCCGCGGCGGGATTCCGCTCTGGATGGCCCGCTGTGTGCGATCCAAGCACTCGGAATCGCTTTATCTCATTGATGCTCATCCTCTCATAGCCGGTCAGGCACAAGAGAGAATAAAGCAGCATCGATCCATGACCGTTCGAAAGCACGAAACGATCGCGGTCGAACCAGAGAGGATCTTTGGGATTGAACTTGAGATGCCTCACAAAAAGAGCCGTAGCGATTTCGGCCGCGCCTAGCGGCGTCCCCGGATGCCCTTCACCCGCTCGCTCGATTGCATCCATCGAAAGGAACCGGATCGCATTAGCCATCTGGCGCAAATCCACATCACTCATTAAGAATCTCCGTATCTCGCGAAATGCGAGTCAGCAATCTGACTAGCTACGCTTGCAACCAACGCAAACCGGCCGCGTCTCACTCGTTCATCGGCATCCACGTTAAATTCGGAATGTCCTCATATACTGACACGCGTGCTGCGACTTCAGAGCCAACATCGGAATATCGAATACCGTCCTGATTAGAGAACTATTCCCGCGGAACGTTGCGCGGAAATGACCGCCCGCTGAACCCAATCTATTCTGGGTGACCATTCTTTCGCCAGCGCGCAGCACCCATCACTAATATAACGTGAACGAGGGCACATAAGAAATCAGAGCCAAAACAACGAGGCCCACCAAATAAAACGGGACTAGCTCGCGCGCCACTGAGCCAATAGGTTGCCCCGATATCGCGGCACCGATAAACAAAGTTGTTCCGACCGGCGGTGTGAACAGGCCGATACTAAGGTTCACTGTCATCATAATACCTAGTTGAATGAGGTCCATTCCAATTGCCCCACCCACAGCAACGAAGGTTGGGCCCAACAACAAAATAGCCGCGGGAAGATCAAGAAACATCCCCACGACGAGCATGATCAAGTTCATCGTGAGGATAATAAGCCAAGGCTCTTTAATTACGTCTAATGCGTACTGCGCAGCTGCGTTGGGAATTGCTTCAGTAATCAGCACGTATCCGACGAGACTAGATGCGGCAATTATCAGCATAACGACGCCGGTTGTGACGGCGGTGCCTACTAGCGCCGCATAAAGTCGCTCCAACGTCAAATCTCTGTATATCACCACACTGACAAACAGCGCATAGGCAACGGCGATTGCGCTTACCTCGGTTGGCGTGGCGATACCGAAGCGAAGCAACACGATAATAAGCACGGGCAACACCAAGGCCGGAGTCGCGGATATCGTAGTTTTAATTACATCTCGGGCCGCTATTGTTTCGGCAAGTCGCGGAAACCGCCGGATTCGCCCACTGACATAACAAGTCAGCATGAATCCAGCACACAGCATCAACCCAGGAACAATTGCCGCTAGAAATAATGAGGCGATCGACGCGTTCGAAACAGTCGCATAGATAATGAGAGGAATAGACGGCGGAATCAGCCCCGCGATCACGGCAGAAGATGAAGTCGCTGCAGCTGCAAATGACGCGGGGTACCCCTCCCGCTTCTGCCAGGGAATGAGAACAGATCCCAGCGCCGACGCTTCGGCAACCGCAGATCCTGAGACCCCTCCGAAGATTGTGGATCCGACGACTGTTACCTGAGTCAGCCCCCCATGAAATCGGCCGACTAGCATCGTCGCAAAGCGTACTAATTTTTGCCCAAGCGTCCCGCTCATCATTAACGCGCCGGAGAGGATAAAGAAAGGGATAGCTAGTAGCGGGAAGCTTTGAGTGGGTTGGAAAAGCTTTATAACGGCGATGACGCTGGGCACTCCGCCAACAGCCGTTACCGCAATCCCAGAGCTGATAACTAACGCGTAACCAACGGGAAATGCGAGTACCAGCAAGGCCCCGAAGATTCCCAGCATCACCAATGTCATACTTCCTCCCTCTGTACGGGCCCTCGTACCGCTCGTGGTTCCTCGCTGAACAAAACTTCACAGAACGTGGTGACTGCGGTGACTCCAACCCCAACAAAGCCAACGATCAGAGCAAGATATGCCCATCGAGCAGGGATTCCGGTAACTGGATAGACTTCCCCACCAGTGACCTCGATAACGGCGATACCAACATATGCTAGGTAAAAGAACGTAGCCGATACGCAAACCTGCATTACCAGAAGGAGTAGGCGTGCTGCATTTGGCGTTAGCATATCTAGGACAAGGGTCACAGAAATATGGGCTCCGCGCTGGGCGGCAAGAACGATCCCCCCCATAACTAGCCACGGAAAAAGTATGTTCGGGAGCTCCGTGGACCACCGGAGACTTCGGGTAGTGAAGTACCGAACGACAACTTCCATTCCAATCGCCAGGAAGAGAGCGACTAGAGCAGAGAGAGCCACGGCCGTTGCGACGATCGTCACACAGCGGTCTAGCGCGCGGATGACGGAGGCGAACCCTCTCGCCTCCGACTTGTTTTGTCTACCGCTCACATCCATCACTTCTTGGCCGCCGCCGCGGCTTCCTTTTGCACTAGGTCGACTAGCTCCGGGAACTGCGCCCGCCATTTATCGTAAACTGCCTTGGTCTTCTCTACGAAAGGCGCTGGGTCGACCTCGTTAAACTTAACCCCCGCAGCTTCCATTTTACCACGCAGTTCATTGTCGGACTTTAATGACAGTTCGCGATTGACCTTTCCCGCCTCGGCGGCAGCTTCAAGGATCGCCTGTTGGTCCTCTTTCGAAAGCGCACTGAAAACTATTTTGCTGGCCAGAAGGGGCGTAGATTCGTACTTGTGCCCCGTCAGCGAAATATATTTTTGCACCTCATAAAGTTTGGAAGAGTGTATGTTCATCAAGGGGTTTTCCTGGCCATCAACGACCCCCTGTTGCAACGCGATATAAAGCTCCGAAAACGCCATTGGGGTCGGATTTGCACCTAGAGCTTGAAAAATGTCTACGGTTATAGGATCTGGTGGCGTCCGCAGTTTGATACCGGCCAAATCTTCTGGTTTAGTGATAGGTCGCACATTGTTACTCACATGTCTAATGCCATTATCCCACATGGCTAGTAGGACAAGCCCCTTCTCCTCGACATATTTTGCGAGCTGCTTGCCAACTTCTCCATCGACCACCTTCCATGCCTGGGGAAGTTCTTGAAACAAGAATGGTAGACCAAGCACTGCAAATTGCGGAACCACTCCCGCAAGAGGCCCCTGCGAATTGGCACTGAAAGCGAGTGTGCCTAGTCGCATACTCGTCAACGCTTCGACGTCTTCGCCGTATTGCGCATTCCCTCCAACCTCAACCTTAATCCGACCATTGGTCTTTTGGGCAACGAGTTCAGCGAATTTCAAAGACGCTTCAGATTTCGGATTTCCGGGTGCCGCATTGTGAGCGAGCCGAAGCACTTGTTGGGCCCATACCGGAGTTATAGCGATCGTCACCCCTATCGCCAAACCGAACCCCAAGCTGGCTAATTTTTTCCTCATTCGTTCCTCCTTTGGGCTATGGTCTTATTCAATTCTAAAGCCAGGCTTTTATCCGCTGCGCCATTGCTTCAGCTGTAATACCGTACCGCGCATGGAGCGTCGGAAGCGCACCTGCGGCGAGGAATTCGTCTGGCAGCGCAACCTGCCTAAACTTCGGAGTTACACCTGAGCGAAGCAGTAAGCCCGCGACAGCCTCGCCAAGCCCCCCTACAATCGAGTGATTTTCTGCCACGACCACCAGTCGCGATCCGCGCTGCACCTCGCCAAGGATCGTTTCTTCGTCAAGCGGTTTAATCGTAGGAGAATGAAGAACAGCAGCACTTATCCCATCCGAGGCCAAGCGCTTTGTTGTTTCCAACGCCCGGTAGGTCATCAAACCGCTTGCAATAATAAGGACGTCACTTCCTTCCCGAAGAATCTTCGCTTTTCCAAGCTCGAACTTATAGTCGTACTCATCAAGCACCACAGGTACGTTCCCACGCAATATGCGCATGTACACCGGACCTTCGTAATTCGCTATGGCCGGTACGGCTTGCTCGATTTCAACCGCGTCGCAAGGATCGACGATTGTTAGGTTCGGCATACCGCGGAAAATTGCTATATCCTCGGTCGCTTGATGACTGGGGCCATATCCCGTAGTTAAACCCGGGAGCGCACATGCAATCTTTACATTAAGCTTTTCCTCTGCGATGGCCAGGCAGATAAAGTCATAAGCGCGCCGGGACGCGAAGACCGCG
>ERZ795043.1291-NODE-1291-length-12993-cov-5.209074_pt1 | contig 12993 bp, 11 predicted proteins | sample MGYA00375127_ERZ795043 | MGnify/ENA primary metagenome ERZ795043 (study PRJEB30172, sample SAMN05518447) | compost metagenome | isolation source: Feedstock adapted compost from Newby Island compost facility, Milpitas, CA | place: USA:Newby Island compost... | reverse complement strand
TGCTCGACTGGACGGGGAACTGGCACATCCTGTTCCTGATCAACGTGCCGATCGCTGTCGTGCTCGTGATCCTGGGGCTCATGCGGCTGCCGGAGTCGGCGGACCCGAGCACCGGACGGCTGGATCTGCCCGGAACCGTCATTCTGTCGCTGGCGATTCTGTCGCTCATGTACGGCCTGACGAACATCGACGTCGATTTCTGGGCAAGCTTCAGGGAATGGAACGTCTCCGGCTTCATCGGAGCGGGAGTGGTTCTGTTCATCATCCTGCTTCTGTACGAGTCGGTGCTTGAACGCCGCAAGAGCGGCGACCCGATCCTGCCGATGACGCTGGTCAGACAGCCGCGGTATCTGATGGTGCTGCTCATCGGCATGCTGTCCGGCGGGATGCTGGCGGGCATGATTTTCATTCCGGGCTTCACGGAGAACGTGCTCGGCATCGAGGCGGAGAAATCCGGCTACTGGATGACGCCGCTCGCGCTCGCCTCGGGCGTCGGCGCGGGGATGGGCGGCATGCTGGTATCGAAGCGCGGTCCCATTTTCACCGTCATCCTGTCCGGGATCGTGACGGCCGTCGGTTTCGCCCTGTTCCCGCTGTGGACGGAGCTGAAATGGCAGTTCATCATCTCCAGCATGATCGCCGGCGTCGGCATCGGGGTCATCCTCGGCGCGCCGCTGAACATTCTCGCGACCGAAGGCCTCGAGGCGAACAAGGGCACGGCGCTGGCGTCGCTCTCGCTGCTCCGCCAGATCGGCATGACGATCATGCCGACGATCTACGCCGGCTTCATCGCGCGCGGCTACAACAACATGGGCGAGCTGTTCCGGACGGAGTTCCGGGACATTCTGAACGCGAACGTGGAGAAGGCGAATCTGTCCCGGGAGGCGCTTAATGAGCTGGAGGCCATCGGCCGGCACATGGCGGCCGGCGGCGGGGAATCAATGAACGCCGGCCAAATCGGGGAGATGATCGACCGGATCCAGGATCCGGCGCTGCGGGAAGTCATCAGAGACAGCGTTGCCGAGATCACGCGGATGGCGGCGGAGAACGGCTACGGAGGCCTGTACTGGTCGGCGGCCGTGCTGGGCGTCTTGGTCATCGCCGCGGCGTTCATCCTGGCGCCGATGCGGCGGAAGATTGCGGCGCGGGCCGCGGAACGCTGAGGAACGGGAATGCAAGGAAGGACATCCGGATGCGGGTGTCCTTCTTTGCCGTTTCGGCCCGGCTTCCGCGGCCGATCTGAATTTGCCGGGCCGCCGGTCGCGGACGGATTTTTGCTCCGGGTGGAAAAGATGTCTTGACAAGTTGGAGTGCAGATCGGTTATACTGATAGCGAAGTGGTAAAGACATCTTAACAAAGTAAGGGCGGGGTATGGTAAAATATAACGAAAGCAAGGGGAGAGATCAAAACAGGGATTGAGGTGCGAACTGATGCTTGAACATTCAAGGCTGGAGAAGGACAGCCCGATTCCGCTTTATTACCAGCTCAAGGAACTGATCCGCAACGCGATCAGGGAGAAGGGGCTCGTCCCGGGCGATCCGATTCCCTCCGAGCGGGAATTGGTCGAGCAGTACCAGATCAGCCGGCCGACCGTCCGGCAAGCGATCAACGAGCTGGTCAACGAAGGGCTGCTGGTCCGGGAGAAAGGCCGCGGCACGTTCGTCGCGAAGCCGAAGCTTGATCAGTGGTTCCTGACGAACATGCTGAGCTTCACCAAGGAGATGTCGCTCAAGGGGCTGTCGCACTCCACCCGGGTTCTGGACCTCAGGGTCGTTCCGATCGAACCCCGGCTGTCCGAAATTTTCGGGGAAGCATGCCGGGAAGTCGTCCGCCTCGAGCGTCTCCGCTTCGTCGAGGGAACGCCGGCCGTGGTGGTCACGACGTACATCCCGAGGGATATCGCGCCGGACATCGAGCGCGAGAATCTGGAGCAACGCTCCCTGTACGAATTGATCGAGACCAAGTACGGCCATGAGATCAGTTACGGCAGGCGCGTGGTGGAAGCGGTCAACGCGAGCGGCGAAGACGCGGCTTTGCTCCAGGTCGAGAAGGGTGCCGCGATTCAATTGATCAAGACGACGGGCTATCTGTCGGACAACCGCCCGTTCGAATATTCGATTGCCCGCTACCGGGGCGATTTCAACAGCTTTACCGTAACCTTGCGATACCAACGCTGACATTGGAGGAGACGCGGATGGCCGGAACGTTGATACTGGCCCATGACATCGGCACGACGGGCAACAAGGCTTCTTTGTACACCGGGGAAGGAGAGCTTCTGGGAAGCTCGTTCGCGCCGTACGGGACGCACTACCCGCAGGTGGGCTGGGCCGAACAGAATCCGCTCGATTGGTGGGACGCCGTGTGCGTGACTTCGAAAGAGCTGCTGGCCAAGACGGGCGTCGGTCCCGGACAGATCGCCTGCGTGACCTTCAGCGGACAGATGATGGGCTGCGTCCCGGTGGACCGCGGGGGCGCTCCGCTCCGGAACGCGATCATATGGGCGGACATGCGCGCCGAGCGGGAAGCCGCCGAGCTGTTGGCGCGGATGAGCATGGAGGACGTTTACCGCAGGACGGGCCACCGCATCAGCTCATCCTATTCCGGCGCCAAAATCATGTGGCTGAAACGGCATGAACCGGACGTCTACCGCAAGACGCACAAGGTGCTGCACGCCAAGGATTATCTGATCGCCCGGTTGACGGGCCGGTTCGTGACCGATTATTCCGACGCCTCCGGCATGAATCTCTTTGATCTGCGCGGCAAGTGCTGGGACGAAGCGATTATCGACGCCTGGGGGCTGGATGCCGACAAGCTGCCCGATCCGCAGCCGTCCACCCGTGTCGCGGGGGAAGTGACCGCGGAAGCGGCCGAAGCGACCGGGCTCGCTCCGGGAACGCCGGTGGTCGTCGGAGGCGGGGACGGCTGCTGCGCGGCGGCCGGGGTCGGCGTCGTCACCGAAGGCGACGCGTTCAACTACATCGGTTCGTCATCGTGGATTGCGATCGCGTCGGATGAACCGATTTATGACCCGGAGATGAAAACGTATACATGGGCGCACCTCGATCCCGCCAAATATTCGCCGAACGGCACCATGCAGGCTGCCGGCGCATCCCTGCAATGGATCCGGGATCAGCTGTACGCCATGGAACACGAACAGGCCCGGCGGAGCGGCGCATCGGTGTACGATTTGATGAACCGGGACGCCGCCGTGTCGAAGCCGGGAGCGGGCAGGCTGCTCTATCTTCCCTACATCATGGGGGAACGCTCGCCCCGCTGGAACCCGAAGGCGAGGGGCGCGTTCGTCGGGCTGCATATCACGCATACCCGGGGCGACATGGTCCGGGCGGTGATGGAAGGCGTCGCGTTCAATCTCAAGATCGTGCTCGACACGTTCCGGAAAGCGGGCAAGACGATCGACCGGATGTGGATGTTGGGCGGGGGCGCCAAAGGCCGCGTATGGCGGCAGATCATGGCGGATGTCTGCGGCGTGACGATCCGCATCCCGCATCTGCTGGATGAAGCCACCTCGATGGGCGCGGCCATGGCCGGTGCCGTGGGCGTCGGACTGCTGCGCGATTTCTCCGCCGCCAAGGCATGGGTGAGGGAAGTCGAAACCGTGGAGCCGAACGAACGGAACCGCCGGATCTACGAGGACATGTTCGCGGCGTTCAACGATGCTTACGGCCAGCTCTGCCCCGTCTATGACAAACTTGCAGATTAGACATCTATTTGGACAGGAGTGGACGAAATGAAAGAGTACATGCAGCCGTTTGTCACCCATTACGACTTCGACACCGGCGCGCTCAATCCCGAAGGATTGCGCGTCGTCCGGCGCATCTCCGACATGCTGGACATGTATCAGGACCGCGAGGCGGCGCTCAGGCTCGCGGAGGAAAACCCGGTTGTCTACGAAGTGTACAACGTGGTCGTGCCCGAGAACGAAGAGCATATCCAGCATTGTACGACGATCCTGTATCCCGGCAAGGTCGGCAACGAATTTTTCATGACGAAGGGACATTATCACGCCGTCATCAACCGGGCAGAGATTTACTTCGGCCTCAAGGGCCGCGGGCTGCTCGTCATGCAGACGCAAGACGGCCGCTTCAGCGCCCTCGAGATGAAGCCGGGGACGATCGCCTACGTCCCGCCCTGCTGGGCGCACCGGACGGTCAACACGGGTGACGAGCCGTTCGTCTTCTTCGCCGCCTATCCGGGCGATGCCGGGCATGACTACCACGGCATCGAGACGGAGGGATTCATCCGGTGCGTCATGGCGGAAGCAGGCGGCTACCGGCTGACGCCGAATCCGAGGTACGCGAACAGGTCTGTTTCGGAGGACTGACCGTGCGCGCGGCTGTGCTGCTGGATCTGGACGGAACGCTGTTCGCGAGCGAAGAGCTGGCGCGCCTCGGATTCGAGCGCACGCTCGACAGGCTCGAGCGGGAAGGGTGGCGGCCCCCCGGGCCGAGACAAGCCGGGCTGTACCGCCAATTGATCGGCATGACGGCGGACGAGCTGTTCAAGGCGCTGCTTCCGGGATCTTCGCCCGAACTGCGCCGGAAAGCCGCGAAGATGCTGGAAGAAGCCGAGATGGAGCTGCTCAAGACGGAGGGGAGCCTGTTTCCCGGCGCCATCGAAACCTTGCACGGGCTGCGCGACAGCGGCCATCCGCTGTTCATCGTCAGCAACGGCGGCGAGGCCTATGTGGAGACCGTCGTCGACAGGCACGGGCTGCGCGGGCTGATTGACGAGGTGTACTGCGCCGGAAAACACAAGACGAAGGAAAAAGCCGAGCTTGTCGGCATGGTCCTGAGACGGAAAGTCGCGTTGGCGGTGATGGTCGGCGACCGGGCGTCGGACATCGAGGCCGCGCGGAAGAACGGCATACCATCCGTTGGATGCGCTTACGGATTCGGCCGGCCGGATGAGCTGGAAGGCGCGGATGAAATCATCAGCGACATCTCGGAGCTTGAGGACGCGATTCGCCGGATCGAAGGCAGGAGAGGGGGAACGGACGCATGCCGAGGGTGATCATCACGCCGCGCTCGTACGGCATGTACTCGCCGGATATCTGGGACCGCTGGGAGAAGGCAGGCGTTGATGTCCGTTACGAGCCCGGGCCGTTGGCGGAAGAGCGGCTGTCCGAGCTGCTCAGGGACGCGGACGCGCTGCTGGTCGGGACGGACGCGGTGACCCGGCGGGTGCTTGAGGAGGCCGGCGTCAGGGTCATCGTGAAGTACGGCGTCGGTCTGGACAATATCGACGCGGAATATGCCGCGCGGAAAGGCATCCGGGTGCTCAATACGCCGGGCGTCAATACGGAGGCGGTCGCCGATTACACGTTCGGGCTCATGCTGGCCCTTGCCCGGAAAATTCCGGCCAGCCACGCGGATTTGATGCGGGGCGAATGGAAGAAGACGACGGGCCTCGAGATCTGGGGCAAGACCATCGGCATCCTGGGCACGGGCGCGATCGGCAAGGCCGTTGCCCGCAGAGCGAAGGGCTTCAACATGCGGATCCTGGCGTGGGACAAGTATCCGGATCCGGCGGCCGCGGAGGAACTCGGCTTCGAGTATGCCGATCTGGAATCCGTTCTGCGCCGGAGCGACGTGATCAGCCTGCACGTGGCCCTGACCCCGGAGACGAAGCATTTGATCGGCGCGCGCGAACTGGAATGGATGAAGCCGAACGCGCTCCTGGTCAATACGGCGAGGGGCGGCATCGTCGATGAGGACGCCCTGTTTCGGGCCCTGAAGGAACGGTGCATCGCCGGAGCGGCGCTGGACGTCTTCGGACAGGAGCCTCCCGTCCTTCCGGATTGGCTGCGCCCGCTGGACAACATCATCGTCACGCCGCACAACGCGGCATCCAGCGTGGAGGCGGTCATCCGCATGACGGAGCAGTCGACCGAGCGCATTCTCGAATTCTTCGCGGCCGGAACGAACGCCGATCCGTGAATGGCCCCGCGCGGGGACGGATAATCGGAATTATGCCACGGGAGTTGTAAGGACGACTTATCCAGCAACGTAAGATGTCAAGACATCATGATGTCATGAAGTATTCAAGTTATCCAGGGTATGGTTCTCAGCGGGATATTCGTTGCCATATCATCAGGACTTCGTGAAAGGGGTGATGGAAGCAGCCACGTTCGCGCGTCTGAGAAGGGGGTGTCCAGGGTTCCGCAACACGGGGGGACAATCGTTCGAACACTCCTGGCTTCATGCGGCATCCACGCAGTCCCGGGCAAGAACATCCGCACAACACGAGATCAAGGAGGAATCTTGACCATGAAGGCAAGGAAATGGAGCATTGCGCTGTCGTTGGTGCTGTCGATCGTACTCCTGATCACGGCCTGCGGCGGCAACAACAACAAAAACAACAGCAGCGGCGGCGGAAGCAACCAATCGTCGCAAACGACCGATTCCGGCTCATCCGGTTCGGGAAGCTCCGGTCAGGAGAGCAAGACCTATCAGATCGACGTCATCGTGAAGGCGACCGACTCCGATTTCTGGCAATCGGTGCTGGCGGGCGCCGAAGCGGCGGCGGCCGCCTCCAACGGCAAGATCAGCGTCAAGACGTACGATCCGCCGTCGGAGAAGGACATCGACCAGCAAATTTCGATTCTTGAAAACGTTGTCTCCCGCAAGCCGGACGGCATCGTGATCGCGTCCACGAGCTCCGACGCCAGCGTGCCGATGATCGAGAAGGCGATGGATCAGGGCATTCCGGTCGTGCTGGTCGACAACCGCGTGAACACGGACCAGTTCGTCAGCTTCTTCGCGACCGACAATATCAAGGGGGGCGCGCTTGCGGCCGACCTGCTCGTGGAAGCGATCAAGGCGAGCGGCAAGGAACTGAAGGGCAACATCGGCATCATCAGCTCGATGGCGGGCGTTCAGGTGCTGATCGACCGGAACGAAGGCTTCATGAACCGGCTGAAGGAGATCGCGCCGGACATCACGCCGCTGGAAACGCGCTATGTCGACGCCGACATCACGAAGGCGCTGGCCGCGGCGGAAGACATCCTGACGAGAAATCCCGACGTCCTCGGCTGCTTCGCCGACAACAACGCGACCGGCGTCGGCGTCGCCCGGGCGATCACGGAGCGCAACCTGATCGGCAAGGTGCCCGTTGTCGCCTATGACGCGGACAATGAAGAGATCAATGCCCTCCGCTCCGGCGCCATCTACGCGCTGGTCGTGCAAGACCCGTTCGGCATGGGCTACAAAGGGGTCAACGCGGTCGTCGATTATCTTGAAGGCCGCGAAGTGCCGAAGGAAGTGGACACGGGTGTGACGGCGGTCAAGGCCGACAATCTGGACACGCCGGAAATTCAGAAGCTGCTCTTCCCGACCCAACAATAACAGCTTCCATATCCTCCTTGGAAGCTCCGGCTTCCAAGGAGGATGATCTTCTAACGGAGGTGAGCGGCCTTGCCGCAACCTTTTATCGAGATGACCGGCATCGTCAAGCGCTTCAAGGGGGTAACCGCGCTCAAGGGCGTCGATTTCGACGTGCTGCCGGGGGAAATCCACGGTCTGCTCGGCGAGAACGGCGCGGGCAAAAGCACGCTCATCAAGATTCTGACCGGCGCCTACCGCCCCGACGAGGGAGTCATCCGGGTGGGCGATCGCAGCATGTCCCATGTTCCGATCAAGGAGCTCGCCAATCTGGGCATCTCCGTCGTGTACCAGGATCTGAAGCTGGCGCACGGCGTCTCGATCATGGAGAACATTCTGATGGGCAAGCTGCCGAAGCGGGCCGGCATCTTCGTGGATCGCAAGGCGGCGCTCGCCCGGGCGAAGGAGGCGCTCGCCAAGGTCGGCGTCGAGATGGATCCCCTGACGAAGGTGGGCGACCTGAAGGCGGCGGACCAGGAAATCGTCGCCATCGCGAAGGCGCTGTCGACGAACGCGAAGCTGCTCATCCTGGATGAGCCGACCGCGCTGCTCGCGGAAGACGATGTCCAGCGGCTCTTCTCGATCCTGCGCGATCTGTCGGCGAAGGGCGTGGCGATTCTGTACATCTCGCACCGGCTTGAAGAGATCTTCGCCATCTGCAACCGGGTGACGGTGCTCCGCGATGGCAGCAAGATCTGGACGCGGCCGATCGGCGAGATCACCAAGGACCAGCTGATCGAAGCGATAGCCGGCCAGATGCACGCGGAGGGCGATCTGTACACCGAAGCGAAGATCGGCGATCCGCTGCTCAAGGTCCGCAATTTGAGCAAAGCTCCGTATTTCCGCGACATCTCGTTCGAACTCAGGAGCGGCGAAGTCGTCGGCCTGTTCGGGCTCGTCGGCGGGGGAAAAAGCGAACTGCTGAAGAGCATTTACGGCGCTTATACCCCCGACTCCGGTGAAGTCCTGGTGATGGGAGAGACGCACGCGAAGCCGTCGCCGTCCCGGTCGATCCGCCGCGGCATCGGATTCGTGCCCGAAGACCGCAAGACCGAAGGATTCCTGCCGCGGATGTCCATCTGCGCGAACGCCAATGTCCCTTCGTACGGGAGGACGCTCGCCGGCAGAGGCTGGATTCGACTGCGGGAAGAGAAGCGGCATGCGCTCGGTCTGGTGGAATCGTTCAACGTGAAATACGATTCGCTGGAACAGGATATCGACGGCCTGAGCGGCGGAAACCAGCAGAAGGTCGTCGTCGCCAAATGGATGGGAATCCGCATGAACATCCTGCTGCTGGACGAACCGACCGCGGGCATCGACGTGGGGGCAAGGCGCGATATTTTCAAGTTCGTGCGGTCCCTGGCGGATGCCGGCAAAACGGTCGTTTATTGTTCCTCCTATCTTCCGGAAATCATGGAGGTCGCGGACCGGATCCTGGTCATGAGCCAGGGCCGGATCTCCGGCGAATTCCGCCGTCACGGCGGAGCATTCCGGGAAGACGAGATCATGCGGGCGGCGTTCAACTAGTTCCTTTCCGGAAGTCGACGGGAGGTTAATATGGAGGGATCCCGATGAAGGTCAGAGATCAATCGATCCGATCGGCGAAGGCGCCGATTTGGAAGCGAATGTCGCAATACACGCTGGTTCTCATCATGCTGGCGATGTGGATTGTCGTCTTTCTGTTCGAGCCGCGCTTCCTGTCGGCCGAAAACCTGACGAACCTTGGCCGGCAGACGGTCATCATCGCCATCGTCGCGATCGGACAGACGTTCGTCATCATCACGAAGGGCATCGACCTGTCCGTCGGATCCACCGTCGGGCTTGCAAGCATCATATCGGCCCAGCTGCTCGTGGACGGCATGCCGGCCGTTCCGCTCTTCGTGCTCGTCGTCCTGATCGGAGCGCTGGTCGGTCTGATCAACGGCATGATCATCTACGACATGAAAATCACCCCGTTCATCGCCACGCTCGGCACCATGACGGTCCTTCGGGGAGCGACGCTGATGGCGAGCGGCGGGAAGCTGATAAGCAACGTGCCGAAATCGATCACGAAAATCGCGGAGTCGACGTTCCTCGGCATCCCCTGGCTGATCTACATCCTGCTCATCATAGCCGTCATTGCGGCGATCGTCATCCGGTACACCGTGTTCGGCCGATCGCTGTTCGCCATCGGCAGCAGCGAGGAATCGGCCCGTCTCTCCGGCGTCAACGTCAGAACGACGACCTACGGCGCCTATGCCGTATCGGGCGCGTTGGCTGCCGTCGCCGGCTTCCTGCTGACCGCGCGTCTGGCCAGCGGCATCCCGACGGCGGGCGACGGATACGAGCTGGACGCGATCGCTTCGTCCGTCATCGGGGGCGCCAGCCTGTTCGGCGCGCAAGGCAGCATCGCCGGCACCGTGATCGGCGCGCTGATCATGTCCACGCTACGCAACGCGGGCAACCTGCTCGGCATCGAGCCGTTCTGGTTGCAGATCGCGGTCGGCGCACTGCTCGTGCTGGTCGTCTTCTTCGATCAGATCCAGAAGCGGAAGGCGTAACGACCGGTCAACACGACAAGGAGTGGAGACCTGCACATGAAACCGTTTGAACCGGCAAAGCAGCCGACAATCTATTTCATCGGCGTCACGACCGGCAGATCCGCCATCATGAAGGTGTTTCCGAAATGGGCCGATGCGCTCGGCCTGAAGGATGCGGCCATCCGGGGCATCGACATCGAGCTGCACGCCGAGCCCCGGATCTACCGGGAGGTCGTCGCATTCATCAAGGAAGACGAGCTTTCGGTCGGCGCCCTCGTGACGGCCCACAAGCTCGACGTGTTCTCCGCGGCCCGCGACCTGTTCGACGACTTCGATCCGTACGCGCAGGCGCTGCAGGAGCTGTCGTGCATATCCAAGCGGGACGGCCGGCTGGTCGGGCACGCGAAGGATCCGATCTCAAGCGGCCTTGCGATGCGGGCGTTCACGCCGCCGAACTTCTGGAAGGATCACCGGGGAGAAGCCTTCCTCATGGGAGCGGGAGGCAGCGCCGTCGCCATCGCCTCATCGCTGATCCGACAGGAAGACAACCGCCCGTCCAGGATTACGGTCAGCGATCTGTCTCCCGAACGGCTGGAGCACTTCGCCGCCGTGATAAGGCGCATGAACGCGGATCCGGCACTGTTCGACTATGTGCTGTGCGACCGGGAAGGCGCAAATGACGGCGTGCTGGCGCGGCTGCCGTCCCATTCCCTGATCGTCAACGCGACGGGTCTCGGCAAGGACAGGCCCGGATCGCCGATCTCGGATGAAGCCTCCTTCCCGGCCGACAGCCTGGTGTGGGAGCTCAACTACCGGGGCGACCTGCGCTTTCTCGAACAGGCGAGGCGCCAGGCGGAAGCGAAGCGTCTCAAGGTGCACGACGGTTGGATCTATTTCATTCACGGTTGGACCCAGGTCATCGCCGAGGTGTTCCATGTCCCGATCGGGGAGCAGGAAGTGGAGCAGCTGGCCCGGGTGGCTTCGGAATTGCACTGACGAAGACTGCATGCGGGAGGCGGACAGGACATGCAATACAGACAAGTGCCATCGATGGACATTTCGTTTTCCGCGGTCGGCCTCGGATGCTGGGCGTTCTCGGGCGAATCGGTCTGGGACGGCTACAGCGAGGATCGGTCGATCGCGACGATCCGGCAGGCGATCGAGGCGGGCATCACCTTTTTCGACGTGGCTCCCATCTACGGACACGGACAGGCGGAAATCGTGCTGGGCCGCGCCCTGAAAGGGATCGACAGGGATTCCGTCACGATCGCAACCAAGTGCGGACTCGTGTGGGACAGCCGGTATCGCGTGCGGAACGATCTGTCGGCGGCCAGCATTCGCAGGGAGATCGAAGATTCCCTGCGCAGGCTTGAGACGGATTACATCGACCTGTACCAGATGCACTGGCCGGACCCGGCGACCCCGGTTGAAGAGACGATGGAGGCGCTGCTCAAGCTTCGGGAAGAGGGGAAGATCCGCTATATCGGCGCGTCCAATTTCAGCACGGAACTGAGCCTCCGGGCCATGAAGGTCGGTCCGATCGCCTCGCAGCAAGGACTGTACAACATGATGGAGCGCAACGCGTCTTCCTATCACGAGCTGGAGCTGACCTATCGCACCGAGGACGAGGTTCTGCCGTTCTGCCGGGAGCACGGCCAGGCGTTCTTCCCGTACAGCCCGCTCTTCCAGGGACTTCTGACGGGTGAGTTCCGGCCGTTCAGCGAGCGGGACATCCGCAACCAGAATCCGAAGCTAAAGGGCGACGTGCTGCGGCGCCATCTGGCGGTTGTGGAGGAAATCGGCCGGTATTGCCGGGAAGCGATCGGCAGACCGATCAATGAGGTGGCGATCAATTGGCTCCTGCACCGGCCGGAGGTGACGTCCGTCATCTGCGGCGCGCAGACGCCGGAGCACATCCTGCGCAATGTCCGGGCCGTCGAATGGCAGCTGACGGACGGGCAGGTGGAGGAACTGAACCGGATCGTCGAGCGGGGATTGGCATGAAGCTTCAGCTTGCGCTGGACATGGCAGATCTGGACGCGGCGCTCCGGGTTTTGCGGGCGGTGCACCGGTACATCGACATCGTCGAGATCGGAACGCCGCTGGCGCTCCGCGAAGGCGTCCGCGCCATCGGTGCGGTCAAGCGGCATCATGGCGGCCTGCCGGTGCTGGCGGATTTCAAGATCATCGACGGCGGCGGCGAGGAAGCCCGGATCGCCTTCGACGCCGGCGCCGATTTCGTCACCGTCCTGGCGCTCGCCCACGACGAGACGGTCCGGGCGGTGGTTGACGCGGCAAGGCGGGCCGGCCGGCAGGTCGTCGCGGACCTGCTCGGCGTCGCCGACATCGGGCGCCGGGCGGGCGAGCTCCTCGGCATGGGCGTCGATTACCTGTGCGTGCATACGGCCTCCGATCTCGGGCACACCGGCGGGAATCCGCTGGACGGGCTGCGCGCGCTGCGGGATGCCGTGCCGCCGTCGCGCCTTGCCGTCGCGGGCGGCGTGTCCCCCGCCCTGCTTCCGGAGATTGTGCGGGAGAACCCCGCCATCGTCGTCGCCGGACGGAGCATTGCGGCCGCCCCCGATCCCGCGGCGGCGGCCCGTGAAATGCGCGCCATGATCGGGAGCGGGATGCGGACGTGAGCCGGGGCGGACGCAGGGACACGATCGCGGACGAGCTGGCGCCCATCCTGCGCGGAATGCGCCGCGGCCAGCTGGATGGCCTGACCGAAGCGCTGTTGTCGGCGCATCGCGTCTTCGGCGCGGGAGCGGGCCGCTCGGGCCTCATGATGAAGGCGTTTGTCATGCGCCTGATGCAGATGGGGCTGCGGGCGCACGCCGTCGGGGAGACGACGACGCCCGCCGCCGGACCGGGCGACTGGCTGGTCATCGGCTCCTCGTCCGGCTCCACCGCCACGATGCTCGCCATCGCGGATAAGGCGAAGACGGCGGGCGCCGGGCTGGCCCTGCTGACGGCAAACCCGGATTCGCCGCTCGGAAGGATGGCCGATCTGGTGGTGGAGATTCCGGTCCGGGCGGCCGGGAACGCCGCGCGTCTGCGGCTCGGATCGCCG
>ERZ795043.1290-NODE-1290-length-12996-cov-416.367128_pt1 | contig 12996 bp, 7 predicted proteins | sample MGYA00375127_ERZ795043 | MGnify/ENA primary metagenome ERZ795043 (study PRJEB30172, sample SAMN05518447) | compost metagenome | isolation source: Feedstock adapted compost from Newby Island compost facility, Milpitas, CA | place: USA:Newby Island compost... | reverse complement strand
TACTGACATTTTCTCGGAACAGTTACACCCTGACAATATCACAGAACAACAACAGGGAGCCAAAAAACATTTGACTGGGATTTCCCCATATGGTACCATTAAAAAATGTCAGTATTAAGATGGGGTATTGTCTTTATCCGCACAAACCGCACCGTTTGCACCATCCGCGCCATCCGTACCTCGAGGGGTGTTTTTGCCGCCATCATGTATAAGGGTGTTCTTTTGGGCCAATGACTGGGAGAAGATGCCGGTTCCGGATTGGCCGTTTGTTTGTTTTTAAGCGGAACAAACTGGAGAGGTGAGGTTGAAGTTGGCAGGACAGATGGTTCAGTACGGCCGCCGCGCGCGGCGCAGCTACGCCCGCATCAAAGAGGTGCTGGAAGTTCCGAACCTGATCGAGATCCAGAAGCAATCCTACCAGAAGTTTCTGGACGAAGGGCTGCGTGAAATCTTCCGCGACATCTCGCCGATCCAGGACTTCACGGGCAATCTGGTCCTGGAGTTCATCGACTACAGTCTTGGCGAACCCAAGTACACCGTCGAAGAGGCCAAGGAACGCGACGTCACGTACGCCGCCCCCCTGCGCGTCAAAGTCCGCCTGCTCAACAAAGAAACCGGCGAAGTCAAGGAACAGGAAGTGTTCATGGGCGATTTTCCGCTCATGACCGAGACGGGCACCTTCATCATCAATGGCGCGGAGCGCGTCATCGTCAGCCAGCTGGTGCGTTCCCCGAGTGTTTATTATAGCACGAAAATCGACAAGAACGGCAAAAAAACTTACAGCGCGACCGTCATTCCGAACCGGGGCGCCTGGCTCGAATTTGAAACCGACGCGAAGGACATCATTTACGTGCGGATCGACCGGACGCGGAAAATTCCGGTCACGGTTCTGTTGCGCGCCCTCGGCTTCGGTTCCAACGCGGAAATCCTCGATCTGCTCGGCGACGACGAATACATCCGCAACACGTTGGAGCGGGACAACACCGATTCCCCGGAGAAAGCCCTCATTGAAATCTACGAACGGCTTCGTCCGGGCGAACCGCCGACGCTGGAAAACGCGCGAAACCTGCTGATCGCCCGCTTCTTCGATCCCAAGCGGTACGATCTGGCGGCCGTCGGCCGGTACAAGATCAACAAGAAACTGCATATCAAAAACCGTCTGTTCAACATGCGGCTGGCGGAAACGCTGGTCGATCCGGAAACCGGCGAAATTCTGGCCGAAGCCGGACAGATGATCGACCGCCGTCTCCTCGACCAGATCACGGACAAACTGGAAAAGAACGTCGGCTTCCAGACCCACAAGGTCGCCGGCGGCGTGTTCGAACTCGACGAAATCCGGCTGCAGTCCATCAGCGTCTATTCGCCGTCGGAAGACGGACGCGTGGTCAAAATCATCTCCAACGGCAACATCGACAAGTCGGTGAAGCACATCACGCCCGCCGACATCATCGCGTCCATCAGCTATTTCATCAATTTGATGCACGGTATCGGCGACGTGGATGACATCGACCATTTGGGCAACCGCCGCCTGCGCTCCGTGGGCGAACTGCTCCAGAACCAGTTCCGCATCGGCCTGTCCCGGATGGAGCGGGTCGTGCGCGAGCGGATGTCCATCCAGGACCAGAACGCCATCACGCCGCAGGCGCTGATCAACATCCGGCCGGTCACCGCGGCGATCAAGGAATTTTTCGGGTCGTCCCAGCTGTCCCAGTTCATGGACCAGACGAACCCGCTGGCGGAACTGACCCACAAGCGGCGCCTGTCCGCTCTGGGTCCCGGGGGTCTCACGCGGGAGCGCGCCGGCATGGAAGTGCGCGACGTCCACCATTCGCACTACGGCCGGATGTGCCCCATCGAGACGCCGGAAGGCCCGAACATCGGGCTGATCAACTCGCTGGCGACGTATGCCCGGGTGAACGAGTACGGCTTCATCGAGACGCCTTACCGGAAGGTAGACCATACCACCGGCCGGGTGACGGATGAGGTCGTGTACCTGACGGCGGACGAAGAGGACAACTTCATCATCGCCCAGGCGAACGCGAAGCTGACGGAAGACAACCGCTTCGCCGAAGACATGGTCGTCGTCCGGTACAACAAGCAGCCGGACAACATCCTGACCATGCCGAGCGACCGGGTGGACTTCATGGACGTGTCGCCCAAACAGGTGGTGTCCGTGGCCACCGCGCTCATCCCGTTCCTGGAAAACGACGACTCCAACCGCGCGCTCATGGGTTCCAACATGCAGCGCCAGGCCGTGCCGCTGCTCGTGCCGGAAGCGCCGCTGGTCGGCACCGGAATGGAGTACCGGGCGGCTCTCGACTCCGGGGTTTGCGTCGTGGCCAGGCACGACGGCATCGTCGAACGGGTGACCGCGAACGAAATCCACGTGCGACGCGTCATGACGGTCGACGGCCAGGAAGTCCAGGGCGACGTGGACAAATACAAGCTGCTGAAATTCGTGCGCTCCAACCAGGGCACCTGCATCAACCAGCGTCCCATCGTCCGCAAGGGCGACCGGGTCAAGGCCGGCGACATCATCGCCGACGGCCCGTCCACCGACCAGGGCGAACTGGCGCTGGGCCGCAACGTCCTCGTGGCGTTCATGCCTTGGGAAGGGTACAACTACGAGGACGCCATCCTGCTGTCCGAGCGGCTGGTGCGGGAGGACGTGTACACGTCCATCCACATCGAGGAATATGAATGCGAGGCGCGCGACACCAAGCTCGGTCCGGAAGAGATCACGCGCGACATCCCCAACGTCGGGGAAGACGCGCTGCGCAACCTGGACGAACGCGGCATCATCCGCGTCGGCGCGGAGATCAGCGCGGGCGACATCCTCGTCGGCAAGGTGACGCCGAAGGGGGTCACCGAGCTGACGGCGGAGGAGCGGCTGCTCCACGCCATCTTCGGCGAGAAGGCCCGGGAAGTGCGCGACACGTCGCTGCGGGTGCCGCACGGCACCGACGGCATCGTCGTGGACGTCAAGGTGTTCACCCGGGAGAACGGCGACGAGCTGCCGCCGGGCGTCAACCAGCTCGTCCGGGTATATATTGCCCAGAAACGCAAAATTTCCGAAGGCGACAAGATGGCCGGCCGCCACGGGAACAAGGGCGTCATCGCCCGCATCCTGCCGGTGGAAGACATGCCGTTCCTGCCGGACGGCACGCCGGTGGACGTGGTGCTCAATCCGCTGGGCGTGCCCTCGCGGATGAACATCGGCCAGGTGCTGGAAGTGCACCTGGGCATGGCCTGCAAGCTGCTGGGCATCCACGCCTCCACGCCGGTGTTCGACGGCGCCACCGAGTACGACGTGTTCGACACCATGGAAGAAGCCGGCCTGAAGCGCGACGGCAAGACGATCCTGTACGACGGCCGCACCGGCGAGCCGTTCGAGCGGGAAGTGACCGTCGGCGTCATGTACATGATCAAGCTGGCGCACATGGTGGACGACAAGATCCACGCGCGCTCCACCGGCCCGTACTCCCTCGTCACGCAGCAGCCGCTGGGCGGCAAGGCGCAGTTCGGCGGCCAGCGTTTCGGCGAGATGGAAGTGTGGGCGCTGGAGGCGTACGGCGCCGCGTACACGCTGCAGGAGATCCTGACGGTGAAATCGGACGACGTGGTCGGCCGGGTCAAGACGTACGAAGCCATCGTCAAGGGCGAAAACGTGCCGGAACCGGGCGTGCCCGAGTCGTTCAAGGTGCTGATCAAGGAACTGCAGTCGCTGGGCATGGACGTCAAGATCCTGAGCGAGAACGAAGAAGAAATCGAAATGAAGGAAATCGACGACGAGGAAGACAACACGGGCGACAAGCTGCACCTGAACCTCGAAAGCGCAAGCGCGGAAGTCGGCGCGGAATGACGCGAATCCGCCGGTTCCACCAACCATTTAAGGAGGGCTTGCTCCTTGTTGGACGTCAACCACTTTGAGTTCATGAAGATCGGCCTCGCCTCCCCCGACAAGATCCGTTCCTGGTCGCGGGGCGAGGTGAAAAAGCCGGAGACGATCAACTACAGGACTCTCAAGCCCGAGAAGGACGGGCTGTTCTGCGAACGGATCTTCGGCCCGACGAAGGACTGGGAATGCCATTGCGGCAAGTATAAGCGCGTCCGCCACAAGGGGATGGTGTGCGACCGCTGCGGCGTCGAAGTCACCCGCGCGAAGGTGCGCCGGGAACGGATGGGCCATATCGAGCTGGCCGCGCCCGTTTCCCACATCTGGTATTTCAAGGGCATTCCGAGCCGGATGGGGCTGACCCTCGACATGTCTCCCCGTTCGCTGGAGGAGATCATCTATTTTGCATCCTATGTGGTGACCGATCCGGGAGACACGCCTCTGGAGAAAAAACAGCTGCTCTCGGAAAAGGAATACCGCAGCTACCGGGAGAAGTTCGGCTACGCGTTCCAGGCCGGCATGGGGGCGGAAGCGATCAAGAAGCTGCTCATGGACATCGACCTGGACCGCGAGATCGAGATGCTGAAGGAGGAGTTGCGCACCGCCCAGGGCCAGCGCCGCAACCGCGCCATCAAGCGGCTTGAGGTGCTGGAGGCGTTCCGCAACTCCGGCAACCGGCCGGAGTGGATGATCCTGGACGCGCTGCCGGTCATTCCGCCCGAGCTGCGCCCGATGGTGCAGCTGGACGGCGGGCGCTTCGCGACCAGCGACCTCAACGACCTGTACCGCCGCGTCATCAACCGGAACAACCGGCTGAAGCGGCTCCTGGATCTCGGCGCGCCCGACATCATCGTGCAAAACGAAAAGCGGATGCTGCAGGAAGCCGTCGACGCCCTGATCGACAACGGGCGCCGCGGACGGCCGGTCACCGGCCCGGGGAACCGGCCGCTGAAATCCCTCAGCCACATGCTGAAGGGCAAGCAGGGCCGCTTCCGGCAAAACCTGCTGGGCAAACGCGTCGACTATTCCGGCCGTTCCGTCATCGTCGTCGGCCCGAGCCTCAAGATGTACCAATGCGGGCTGCCGAAGGAAATGGCCCTTGAGCTGTTCAAGCCCTTCGTCATGAAGGAGCTGGTCGCCAAAGGGCTGGCCCATAATATCAAGAGCGCGAAGCGGAAGGTCGAGCGCGTAAGCCCCGAAGTGTGGGACGTGCTGGAAGAAGTGATCCGCGAACACCCGGTGCTGCTCAACCGTGCGCCGACGCTGCACCGGCTGGGCATCCAGGCCTTCGAACCGGTGCTCGTCGAAGGACGCGCCATCAAGCTGCACCCGCTGGTGTGCACCGCGTATAACGCCGACTTTGACGGCGACCAGATGGCCGTGCACGTGCCGCTGTCCGCCGAGGCGCAGGCCGAAGCGCGCCTGCTCATGCTGGCGTCCGGCAACATCCTGAACCCGAAGGACGGCAAGCCGGTCGTCACGCCGTCGCAGGACATGGTGCTCGGCTGTTACTATCTGACGATGGACGATCCCGACGCGCCGGGCACGGGCATGCGCTTCGCCCACCCGTACGAGGCCATTTCCGCCTACGAGCGGGGCGAGCTGGGCATTTCGCTGCACGCCCGCATCATCCTGCCGGCCAAGACGCTGGGCAAAAAGACGTTCACGCCGGAACAGGAAAAGGCGCTCCTGGTCACCACCATCGGGAAGCTGATCTTCAACGAGATTTTCCCGGACACGTTCCCTTACATCAACGAACCGACCCGGGAGAACCTCCTGAACGGCACGCCCGACAAATACTTCATCTTCGATAAGGGCGTCGACCTGGAACGGAAAGTGCGCGAAATGCCGCTCACCAGCGCCATCGGCAAGGATTATCTGGGGGCGATCATCGCGGAATGCTTCCGGCGTTACCAGACGACGCAAACGTCGATCATCCTGGACCGCATCAAAGAACTGGGCTTCACCTACTCGACCCGCGCGGGCATTACCATCGCCGTCGCGGACGTCGTCGTGCCGGAAGAGAAACAGCACATCCTGGAGGAATCCGAGAACAAGGTCAAGGTCATCACGACCCAATACCGCCGCGGCCTGATCACCGACGAGGAGCGGTACGACCGCATCATCGAGATCTGGTCCAAGGCCAAGGACGAACTGACCGACGCGCTGATGAAGTCCATGGACCGGTACAACTCGCTGATGCTCATGGTCGATTCCAAGGCGCGGGGCAACAAGTCGCAGATCACCCAGCTGGGCGGCATGCGGGGCCTCATGGCCACGCCGTCCGGGCGGATTTTCGAGCTGCCGATCAAATCGAACTTCCGCGAGGGGCTCACGGTTCTGGAGTACTTCATCTCGACCCACGGCGCGCGGAAAGGTCTGGCGGACACCGCGCTCCGGACCGCCGACTCGGGTTACCTCACCCGCCGTCTGGTCGACGTGGCGCAGGACGTCATCGTCCGCGAGGAAGACTGCGGCACCGACAAGGGGCTCGTGGTCACGCGAATCGAGGACGGCAACCAGATCATCGAGGATCTGTACGACCGGATCGAAGGCCGTTTCGCCTTCGAGACGATCCGCCATCCGGAGACGGGCGAGATCATCGTCCGCCGCAACGAGCTGATCGACGCCGAGAAGGCCGACGCCATCGTGAAGGCGGGCATCGAGAAGGTAACCATCCGCTCGGTGCTCAGCTGCCGAGCGCGGCACGGCGTCTGCCGGATGTGCTACGGCCGCAACCTGGCCACCGGCAAGGTGGTGGAAATCGGGGAAGCGGTCGGCATCATCGCCGCCCAGTCCATCGGCGAACCCGGCACGCAGCTCACCATGCGCACGTTCCACACCGGCGGCGTGGCCGGCGAGGACATCACGCAGGGTCTGCCGCGGGTCCAGGAGCTGTTTGAAGCCCGGAATCCGAAAGGCCAGGCGGTCATTTCCGAGATCGACGGGGTCGTCAAGCACATCCGCGACGAGAAGGACCGCCGGGAAATCGAAGTGGAAGGCGAGACGGAGACGAAGATCTACCCGGTCACCTACGGCTCGCGCATCCGCGTCGTGGAAGGGCAGCGGGTGGAAGCGGGCGACGAGCTGACCGACGGCTCCATCGACCCGAAGGAAATGCTCCGGATCAAGGGCATCCGCGGCGTGCAAAACTATATTTTGCAGGAAGTCCAGCGGGTGTACCGAAACCAGGGCGTGGAGATCAACGACAAGCACATCGAAGTGATGATCAAGCAGATGCTGCGCAAGATCCGCATCGTCGACCCGGGCGACACGAACCTTTTGCCGGGCACGTATGTGGACATCCACGACTACGAGGACGCCAACCGCGAGGCCATCCTGCAGGGCAGGGAACCCGCGGTGGCGCGGCCGGTGCTGCTCGGCATCACGAAGGCGTCGCTGGAAACCGATTCGTTCCTGTCGGCGGCCTCCTTCCAGGAGACGACCCGCGTGCTGACCGACGCCGCCATCAAAGGCAAGGTCGACCGGCTGCTCGGCCTGAAGGAGAACGTGATCATCGGCAAGCTCATTCCCGCCGGTACGGGCATGGCCCGCTACCGGAACGTAAAGGTTGTGTCACGGATCGAACAGGCCGAGGAAACGGCGGAGGAACTGGAGGCCGTTTCCGCGGAGTGACGGGGGCGCGGCGTGCGGCGCAGCGGTTTTCGCGCCCCCGCTTTTTCCTTGACATGCCTTGGGTGAAGTGGTAGTATCTTTGAGTGTGCCTACCTGCTGCAAATCCGCCGAACGGTAACGGGCGAACGGACGCGGGAGGTCCGAACCGGGATGGAGCTTGGCGTGCGCTTTCCGGAAGGCAGGGTCAAAGTCGGCACCAAGCAAACGGTCAAGACGGTGGAACAGGGAAAGGCCATCGAAGTGTTTGTGGCGCGGGACGCGGACTCGCGCCTCGTCACCCGCATCGTGTCGCTGTGCAAGCTGCACGGCGTGAAGGTCAACTACGTGGACACGATGCGCCAGCTCGGCAAGGCGTGCGGCATTGCCGTAGACGCGGCGATGGCCGTGGTGGCGAAAGAGTGAACCGGGTTGCAAAGCGTGACCGATGCCGGCCCCGTATGCCGCGTAGCCCCAGAGGACGCGGAGTGCGGGGAGGCATTTTGTCGCAAAAAAATGAATCGCCTGGATCTGTGGACATTGGGAAGCCATGGACCGACGGCTGAACCGGCGGCGATTCGGTACCGGACGGCGTCCGCCCGCGGGCGCTTCGTTCCGGATGAATGGAAGGGGGTGGCAGCATGCCGACAATCAACCAGCTGGTGCGCAAGGGACGCAAGCAAAAAGTGGTCAAATCGAAATCTCCCGCCCTGCAATTCGGATACAACGCCCTGAAGCGGATCACGACCAATCAGAGCTCTCCGCAGAAGCGCGGCGTGTGCACGCGCGTGGGCACGATGACGCCGAAGAAGCCGAACTCGGCGCTGCGCAAGTACGCGCGGGTGCGCCTCTCCAATCGCATCGAGGTGACCGCGTACATCCCGGGGATCGGCCACAACCTGCAGGAGCACAGCACCGTGCTCGTCCGCGGCGGCCGGGTCAAGGATTTGCCGGGTGTCCGTTATCATATCATCCGCGGCGCGCTGGATACGGCCGGCGTCAACAACCGGATGCAAGGCCGTTCCAAATACGGCGCGAAGAAACCGAAAGAGAAGAAATGAGCGCCCGTCTCCGCCGCGAGCCGCAAGGCGCGTTGCGCGGACGCGGCGGGCTGAGGCACCATGAAAGCGGAAAGGAGGATACGCGATGCCCCGCAAAGGACCCGTGCCGAGACGGGACGTGCTTCCGGATCCGATTTACAACAGCAAGCTGGTTACGCGGCTGATCAACCGCATCATGTACGACGGCAAGAAAGGCGTCGCGCAGCGGATTTTGTACGAGGCTTTCGATATCGTTCGCGAGCGGACGGGCAAGGACCCGCTGGAAGTGCTGGAAGCGGCCCTGAAGAACGTCATGCCCGTGCTGGAAGTGCGTGCGCGGCGGGTCGGCGGCGCCAACTACCAAGTGCCGGTGGAAGTCCGGCCGGAACGCCGGACGTCTCTCGGCCTGCGCTGGTTGGTGAACTACGCCCGCCTCCGCAGCGAGCGGACGATGCAGGAACGCCTCGCCGCGGAGATTATGGACGCCGCCAACAACACCGGCGGCGCGGTGAAGAAGCGCGAAGACACGCACAAGATGGCGGAAGCGAACCGAGCTTTCGCTCATTACCGCTGGTAATCCGGCGGCGCTGCGAGCGATCTGGAGATGAAAGGAGACCAATGAATGCCTAGGGCGGTTCCTCTGGAACGCACGCGCAACATCGGGATCATGGCCCATATTGATGCGGGCAAGACGACCACCACCGAACGGATCCTGTTCTACACGGGCCGCGTGCACAAGATCGGGGAAGTGCACGAGGGGGCCGCGACGATGGACTGGATGGAACAGGAGCAGGAGCGCGGCATCACCATCACATCGGCCGCCACCACCTGTTTCTGGCGGGATCACCGCATCAATATCATCGACACCCCCGGGCACGTGGACTTCACGGTGGAAGTCGAGCGGTCCCTGCGCGTATTGGACGGCGCGATCGGTGTGTTCAGCGCCAAGGAAGGCGTGGAGCCGCAGTCCGAGACGGTCTGGCGCCAGGCCGACCGTTACGGTGTGCCGCGAATTGCGTATGTCAACAAGATGGATATCATCGGCGCGGATTTCCTCGCCGTTGTGAAGGATATGCGCGAGCGCCTGGGCGCCAACGCGGTGGCCATCCAGCTGCCGATCGGCGCCGAGAACGACTTCGTCGGCATGATCGACCTGATCGAGCGCAAAGCGATCGTCTACAAGGATGAACTGGGCAAGGAGCGGGAGGTCACGGATATCCCCGCGCACCTTGTTGACCAGGCCGAAGAGCTGCGCAACGAGCTGATCGAGAAGGTCGCCGAAGTCGACGAAGAGCTCATGATCAAGTATCTGGAAGGGGAAGAAATCACCGTCGAGGATCTGAAGGCGGCCCTGCGCAGGGGCGTCTGCGCGGTGAAGATCTTCCCGGTGCTGTGCGGTTCCTCCTACCGCAACAAGGGCGTGCAGTCGCTGCTCGACGCGGTGGTGGACTACCTGCCCGCGCCGAACGACGTGCCGGACATTCGCGGCACGCTGCCGGACGGCTCGGAGACCAACCGCAAATCCGGCGACGACCAGCCGTTTGCGGCGCTGGCCTTCAAAATCATGAGCGACCCGTACGTCGGTAAGCTGACGTTCTTCCGGGTTTATTCCGGCGTGCTCTCCTCCGGTTCGTATGTGCTGAACTCCACGAAGGGCAAGCGCGAACGGATCGGGCGAATCCTGCGGATGCACGCCAATCACCGGGAGGAAGTCGACGAGGTGTACGCCGGCGACATCGCCGCCGCCGTGGGCCTGAAGGACACGATTACCGGCGATACGCTGTGCGACGAGAAAAATCCGATCATCCTCGAATCGATGAACTTCCCGGAACCGGTCATCAACGTCGCGATCGAGCCGAAAACGAAGGCCGACCAGGAAAAGATGAGCACCGCGCTGGCGAAGCTGGCCGAGGAAGACCCGACCTTCCGCTATTACACCGACGAGGAGACCGGACAGACGATCATCGAAGGGATGGGCGAGCTCCATCTGGAGATCATCGTCGACCGGATGAAGCGGGAATTCAAGGTGGAGACCAACGTCGGCAAACCGCAGGTCGCCTACCGCGAAACTTTCCGCGCCTCGGCGAAGGTCGAAGGCAAATACGTCCGCCAGACGGGCGGCCGCGGCCAATACGGCCACGTCTGGATCGAATTCGAGCCGCTTCCGCAGGGCAGCGGGTTCGTGTTCGAGAACAAGATCGTCGGCGGCGTGGTGCCGAAGGAATACATTCCCGCCGTGCAGGCCGGCATCGAGGAAGCGATGAGGGGCGGCGTGCTCGCGGGCTATCCGCTCACCGACATCAAGGCGACCATCTTCGACGGTTCGTATCACGAAGTCGACTCCTCCGAAATGGCGTTCAAGATCGCCGCGTCGATGGCGCTCAAGGCGGCGAAGGATCACTGCAACCCCGTGCTGCTTGAACCGATCATGAAGGTGGAGGTCACCGTTCCCGAAGAGTATATGGGCGACGTGATGGGCATGCTGAACTCCCGCCGCGGACGCATCGAGGGGATGGACGAGCGCTCCGGAGCGCGCGTGATTCGCGCGAAGGTACCGCTGGCCGAGATGTTCGGCTACTCCACCGTCCTCCGTTCCGGCACGCAGGGACGCGGCGTGTTCTCGATGGAATTCTCCCACTACGAGGAAGTGCCGCGATCGATTGCGGAGGAGATCATCGCGAAGCACAAAGGCGCCTGATCCGGAAGCGCGGCCTCGCGGGCCGGCGCTTCCGCGGCGCAACCCGTTTCCGGAAACGGCAGAACCGCGACGCCGTCCGCGCGGACCGGCGGTTCGCCGCCAATATAATTTTTCCTGATCAAAAAAGGAGGAACTGAACTCAATGGCAAAGGCGAAATTCGAGCGTACCAAGCCGCACGTCAACGTCGGCACCATCGGCCACGTCGACCATGGCAAGACCACCCTGACGGCCGCGATCACGTCCGTGCTGTCCAAGCGCGTGGGCGGCGGCACCCAGGCGCTGGCCTACGACCAAATCGACAAAGCGCCGGAAGAACGCGAGCGCGGCATCACCATCGCCACCTCGCACGTGGAATACGAAACGGCCAACCGCCACTACGCGCACGTGGACTGCCCCGGCCACGCCGACTACGTGAAGAACATGATCACCGGCGCGGCGCAAATGGACGGCGCGATCCTCGTCGTGTCCGCCGCCGACGGCCCGATGCCGCAAACCCGGGAGCACATCCTGCTCGCCCGTCAGGTCGGCGTTCCGTACATCGTCGTTTTCCTGAACAAGGTCGACATGGTGGAAGACGAAGAGCTGCTGGAACTGGTGGAAATGGAAGTGCGCGACCTGCTCAACGAATACCAGTTCCCCGGCGACGACACGCCCATCATTCGCGGTTCCGCGCTGAAGGCGCTGGAAGACCCGAACAGCGAATGGGGCGACAAGATCATGGAGCTCATGGAAGCGGTCGACAGCTACGTTCCGACGCCCGAGCGCGAAATTGACAAGCCGTTCCTGATGTCCGTCGAAGACGTGTTCACCATCACCGGCCGCGGCACCGTCGCCACCGGCCGTGTGGAACGCGGCACCGTGAAGGTCGGCGACGAAGTGGAAATCGTCGGCCTGTCCGAAGAGACGAAGAAGACGGTCGTTACCGGCGTGGAAATGTTCCGCAAGATGCTGGACCAAGCCCAAGCCGGCGACAACATCGGCGCCCTGCTGCGCGGCGTCGACCGGAAAGAAGTCGAGCGCGGCCAAGTCCTGGCCAAGCCCGGCACGGTGAATCCGCACACCGAATTCACCGCCCAGGTGTACGTCCTGACCAAGGAAGAAGGCGGCCGGCACAAGCCCTTCTTCACCGGCTATCGTCCGCAGTTCTACTTCCGGACGACGGACGTCACCGGCGTCATCACCCTGCCGGAAGGCACGGAAATGGTCATGCCGGGCGACAACGTGACGCTGAACGTCCAGCTGATCTCGCCGATCGCCATCGAGGAAGGCACCCGTTTCGCGATCCGCGAAGGCGGCCGTACGGTCGGCGCCGGCGCCGTGGCCAAGATCATTAAATAATTGGCGGCGCGAAGAAACGAAAACAGAGAGGCATCCCCGAGGGATGCCTTTCTTTGTTTTCCACGTTACGCTATATTCTTTTTTGCAACTCTATTCTGATCTCAATGGTCGTCTTGCCATGGTTTGGTCTCGTCAAGCCGGATCGGGAAAATGAACCGTAAGATCCACACTAATATAATAAGGAACGGACACGGTTCAGCCGGCGCGAAGGTCGCGAAGGTGGAGTCAGGAAGAATAAATTTGATGTCCATGCGAGCCTTTTGTGACACGGGTGTAGAGACGGTTTATTCGAAACGAAAAATTTGATGTCAAGCGTCTGTGAAAATGTCAGGTTAACTGTTCTATGAAAATGTCAGGGATGATAGCTGATTAAACAGCCGCCGTCCTCTTGCAGACTAGCCGGATGCTGTGC
>ERZ795043.1289-NODE-1289-length-13010-cov-28.933308_pt1 | contig 13010 bp, 13 predicted proteins | sample MGYA00375127_ERZ795043 | MGnify/ENA primary metagenome ERZ795043 (study PRJEB30172, sample SAMN05518447) | compost metagenome | isolation source: Feedstock adapted compost from Newby Island compost facility, Milpitas, CA | place: USA:Newby Island compost... | reverse complement strand
CCAGCCGGTACGGCTCGACCCGCCGGCGGCGCACCTCGCCCCCGGACGGGTAGGCGAACTCGACCTCGACCTCGTCCCGGCACGCCCGGGCCAGCGTCATCAGTGTCTCGGCGTCGACCGGGGGACGGCCCCCGCCGCCGAACGACTCCACCGACGCGGCGAGTGCGCGCACCTCGTGCCGCAGCCGGGTGGGCAGCACCCGGTCGAGCTTGGTCAGCGCGCGCAGCGCGGCCTCCCCGGCACCCGCGACCGCGCCGCCCGCGCCCGCGAGCAGCGAGACCGCGGTGGCGATCGCCTCCTCGTCGTCGAGCAGCAGCGGCGGCAGGTCCTGGCCGCGGCCCAGCCGGTAGCCGCCGCCGGCGCCGCGCTCGGCGTGCACCGGGTAGCCGAGCGCGCGCAGCCGTTCCACGTCCCGCCGTACCGTGCGCGGCGTGACCCCGAGCCGCTCGGCGAGCTCCGGGCCGCTCCACACCTGCCGCTGCTGGAGCAGCCCGAGCAGGGCGAGCACCCGCTCGGTCGTGCCCCGCTCGTCGCCCACCGGTGCCGTGCCGTCCATGTCGCCGACGATAGCGGACCGATCCTGTCCGCTTCCCCGGGAAGGGTGGGCGCATGGACACGAACGAACCCGGCTGGAACCGCATCCTGCGCGACCAGTGGGAATGGCACTGGAAGAACCAGATCCGGGACCGGCTCGCGGGCCTCACCGACGACGAGTACTTCTGGTCCCCGGTGCCGGACGCCTGGAGCGTACGGCCGCGCGGCACCTCGACCGCCCCCGTGCAGGCGGGTGCCGGCGACTTCACCATCGACTACGCCTTCCCGCAGCCCGACCCGCCGCCGTTCACCACGATCGCCTGGCGGCTCGGCCACGTCATCGTCGGTGTGCTCGCCGTGCGCAACGCCGCCCACTTCGGCGGGCCGCCGGCGTCGTACGAGACGTGGGAGTACGCGGGCACCGCCGCGGCCGCGCTCGAGCAGCTCGACGCCGAGGTCGAGGCCTGGCTGGCCGGGGTACGCGGCCTCGGTGACGACGAGCTGCCGGCCAAGGTCGGCCCGAAGGAGCCGTTCCCCGAGCTGACCATGGCCGACCTGGTGCTGCACATCCACCGCGAGCTGATCCACCACCTCGCCGAGGTGTGCCTGCTGCGCGACCTCTACCTGCACACGAACGCCGCCATCACGGGAGCGAACCGATGAGCCGCCGGATCCAGATCACCTTCGACTGCCACGACCCGCGCGCCCTGTCGATCTTCTGGCGCGAGGTGCTCGGCTACGTGCACCCGGCCCCGCTCGGGGTCGACCTCCCCGAGGGCGCCGACCCGCTCGCCGCCTGGGATGAGTTCCTCGCCCGCATCGGCGTACCCGAGGAACAGCGCAACTCCCGCTCGGCGATCGAGGACCCGGAGGGCCGCGGCCCGCGCCTGTTCTTCCAGCGGGTGCCCGAGGGCAAGACGGTGAAGAACCGTGTCCACCTGGACGTCCGCGTCGCCCCCGGCCTGCGGGGCGAGGAACGCATGGCCGCCCTCGAGGCCGAGTGCGACCGCCTCGTCGCCCTCGGCGCCAAGCGCCTCCACCGCCACGACCCGCGGCCTCCGCTCGATATGGGCCACATCGTCATGGCCGACCCCGAGGGCAACGAGTTCTGCCTCGACTGACCCGCCCGGGCGACAGCCGTACGGCCCGCGGCGACACGGCCGGTCACCCGCCTGGCCGCCCCGGTGGCGGGCGGCGGGTGGCCGGCCGTCGCGCGGCCCCTGGAACAAGCCGGCGCGATCTCGCTGTTGCTCCGGACATGAGTGACGCGTCCTACGATCTCCGCGACCTGCTCGCGCAGAGCAGGCTCGGCGTGCTTGCGACGATCAAGCCGGACGGCCGTCCGCAGCTCTCGCCCGTGACGCCGTACTACGACCGCGAGGCGAACGTCATCTACATCTCGACGACCGAGGACCGGATCAAGACGAAGAACCTGCGCCGCGACCCCCGCGCGGCGCTCGAGGTCACCAGCGCGGACGGCTGGTCGTGGGCGACCGCCGAGGGCACGGTGACGATCATCGGGCCGAGCACCGACCCGTACGGCCCGGAGGTCGAGGCCCTGGTGGAGTACTACCGCAAGGCCGCCGGGGAGCACCCGGACTGGGAGGAGTACCGGGCCGCCATGGTCTCCGATCGGAGGGTGCTCGTGAAGATGACGGTCGACCACGTGTACGGAGCCAAGGTCCGCTGACCTTGCCCGGCCGCCGGCCGTTCGCGCCCGTGGCCGGCACCGCCGTGCCGTACCGCGCCGGGACCGGCGGGTTCGCCTCGGACGGGTCGGCCACCCGCCGCGACCTGGGCCGATGTGGCCCCGCCGGAGGCTCGGCCGAATCCCGGCCGCCGATCGCGACGAGCGGCTACAGTGCTGTCGGCCGTGGGATGGCGGCAGGCGAGGGAAGTCGTGCCGGGAGGCGGTGTGGCGGAGGTCGGGCCTCGGGAACCCGACGAAGCTGAGGAACACGTCGGAGAGGTACGGCCGGCAGGCCGGGACGGCGAGGGCGAGCGGCGCGGTGCCCTCCCCGCGGGCGACGCCGCCGACGCGCGGACCGGCGAGTTCTCGGACGAGACGGACCCGTCGGCGCCGCCGCGGCTGACGCGGGCCGCTCGGATACGCCGGATTCTGGGGGCGGTGTTGTCCCTGCTCGTCGCTCTCGGGATGCTCGCGCTGTCCTTCGTGTTCCTCGAGTAGGAGCGAGTCCCGGGCGCGCCACACCGGCCTCGTCGACGGTGTGACGACGCGTGGCCGGATCACCAGGGGATGATCGGGGCCGGCACCTCCTCGCCGCCGGACTCGTCGAGCTCGGCCCACACCACGGTGCCGTCCGTGTCCCGCTCGAACCCCCACCGCTTCGACAGCATCTCCACCAGGGCGAGACCGCGGCCGCCGATCGACCCCTCGTCGTACGGCAGCACGTGCGGAATGCCCGTCATGCCCCCGTCCCGCACGGCGACGATCACCCGGTCGGTGGCGACGGTCACCGACACCACGAACTCCTGCGCGGTCCCGTCGCGCCGCCCGCCGTGCTGTACCGCGTTGCCCGCGAGTTCGCTGGTGACCAGCATGAGGTCGTACGCACGCGGGTGATCCCCCACCTGCTCTCGCACGAACTCCCGTGCGGCCCTCACCTGGTCGTACGCCGCAGCGAACGTTCGGCTGATCGTCACCGGGTCCCGCCCCTGCTCCCCCCGCCGGTACGGCAGCGCCGTACCGGATGCGTGTCCGTGCCCCCGTGTCCGCCCCCGGCGGAACCGGACGACGACGGCCTCGACGGCGAGCCCCATCCCCCGGACGCCCGTCGCCATGTGCGACAACGCGCCCTTCATGCCCGGCACCGCCCGTCCGCCTCGCGGCCCGCGTGCCAGGCCGGCCCGCCGTACGACCGCGGCCTCCGGTCCGCCGAGCCGGTACGCGACGGCCCGTCCCTGCGTTGGTCGAACCGCGAACGGACCCACTCGATTTGCCGGATACGCTCCGCCAGTTCTCCTGGACCGCCCGCTTCGATGAGGCTACCCGTGTGCCGGTACCGCTCTGGCGGCAGGGCCCACCATCTGCGCGTGGCCCGCCCGTACCACACGATCCACTCGGATAACCGCGCCCCCGGCCACTCCGGTGATCCCCCGGCCTCACCATCCGCGGCGTGCCCGGCGTCCCCGTCGTGGCGAGCCGAGGCACCCTGCGCCGCAGGCCCGAAATGCCCCGCCGTACCACCGCCGGACGAGCCCGACCCCTGTGGCCTCTCCCCCGCGATCCCCGCAGGCGGCCTTCCATGCGGCCACCCGGCCGACGTCCCCGCGCCGACGCAGTCGGCCTCCCTCACGGTTCTCACCATCGTGAAGCCTTTCGCAGGTACCGATCGATGGCCTGGCCGAGCGACCGATAGGGCGCGGCTTTTCGGTCACTCGCTCCCAGACCTGGACATTGCAGTCACCCAATGAATGTGTTCAAGCACGATCAGTGACTGCGTCTGTCACAATGACCGAAGGCTTCACGACTCGCAAGCCCTTTGCGTCGAAAGGTTGCCTACCCGCATCGCCGCCTCGGCGTGAACCCCCACGGGAGGACTCGATGCCGCACTACACCATCCGCCTCAAGTGGCTCGGCAGCGCCCTCAACAAGATCCGAAGAGAAGCCGGCCTCACCATCGAAGCCGCCGCCGAACGCCTCCACTGGCCCCAATCCAAGATCAGCCGCATCGAGAACGGCATGATCCGCGCCCACTGGGGCGACATCCAGGACCTCCTCGACCTCTACGCCTTCGACGACCCCGACCAGCGCAAAGCCCTCATCGCCCTGGCCAAGAGCGCCCGCGAACGCGGCTGGTGGCACTCCTACGGAGCGAACCTCGCCCACCCCTTCGCCGACCTCCTCAGCCTGGAGACGACCTCGAAAGAGATCTGGTCATACGAGAACCAGGTCATCCCCGGCCTGCTCCAGACGAAGGAGTACGCCCTCGCCATGGTCGGCGGCAGCCGGGCCTGGGAGCGAAGAGAGGACGTCGAGAAGTTCGTCCAGATCAGAACCGCTCGCCAGAGCGTCCTCACCCGGTCCGATCCGCTCAACCTATGGGTGGTTATTGGCGAAGCGGCGCTTCGGCAGATGGTCGGCGGGCCAACGGTCATGCACGATCAGCTCCGCCACCTCCTCACGCTGGCCGAACTACCGAACCTCACGATCCAGGTCCTGCCGTTCTCCGCCGGCGCATCAACAGGCATGTTCGGCCCGTTCGAGGTCCTCGAATTCCCCGGTCCCGGAGTCACCGAGGTCGTCTACCTGGAGAATCTCCTCGGCGGTCTTTATCTGGAGAACGAAACTGAGGTACACAGGTATAGGTTGGCGTTCCAACACCTACGCGCATCGGCGCTGCCCGAGGCCGATTCGCTAAAAATGATCACAATGATCGCAGAGGAGATGAGTAGTGACCGGCCCTCAGCCGATGGCCAGAATCCGGGACGGTACGTCCCGGATTCAGTGGCGCAAGAGTAGCCACAGCGGCGACACCGGTAACTGCGTTGAGGTCGCTTTCCTCCCTTCCGGCCGAATCGGCGTTCGCGACTCGAAGAACCCCACAGGCCCCATACTCGAGATCCACGGCAGCGACTGGCGTGACTTCATCAACTGGATGCGTACGAATGAAATGGCGTAAGAGCAGCTACAGCAGCAACGGCAACTGCGTGGAAGTCGCTCTCCTCTCATCAGGCCAAGTCGCCATCCGCGACTCGAAGAACCCCACAGGCCCCATCCTCGAGCTGAACGCAAACGACTGGCAGGCCTTCCTCACCTGGATGCGAACCGATGCAATTGCATAAGAGCAGCTACAGCGGTGGCATCGGGCAGCTGTGTTGAGGTTGCCCTCCTTCCCTCCGGTCAGATCGCCATCCGTGACTCGAAAATCTGAACGAGCCTAGCTTGGCCATAACATGAGCAGACTGGCGTGGACTTCTCAACGATATCTAAACGACTGCCGCGGACAGCTAGACCCGATCTCTAATCTCAGTTATTAAAAGGCATATCCATAAAAGGTGCGCCGCTTCGCGCTGCGTACATTCCTGGCCGCTAGACGGCGATGGCAGCTTTCGCGTAAAACTCGGTAGGCATCTCTTTGAAGAGCTCCCACGTGATGGCCATTGGCCGCTCACCTTGATGCTCCTTGTAGCGGACAGGGCCGAGGAAGATGAATGGTGACGGATGGCCGTTCTCATTCACCTTGGTCTCACGCGCAAAGAGAAGGACGTGCGTTCCCTCACGCTCGTGATTTTGATAGCGCAGACCGGTAGCTGAGCGCGCGGACGTACGGTTTTGCGACTCCCAATGGAACAAATCGGGAGCCAGCGCGTAATCACGATACATGGTCTGCGGGGAGAACTCTTTCTCGTTCTTTTTCAGCGTCACGAATAGGGCATCACACCGTGTAGCCGGACACCAAGCAACACCTTCCCGCATAGTTGCCGGCACCGATCCGCCCAACGTTGCCCACCCTAGCGCCGCAAGGACCTCCTCCATCGAGTAGTTGGCATGTATTGCAAGGGGGACATGTGCGAGCGCTCCAGTGAGCGGGGTGCTCACGTAGCTCGGAGACTTGGCTGAGTACTTGAGAACGTCGTTGATCTCCTGACAGAGCGATTCCTCCGACCGGAGCTGCTTAAGGGCCTCTTGATATGATTCGAACTTCCCACCATCGCGCCAGAATGTAAAGAACAACATGCGGGCAAATGCTTGTTCATCCTCAGGCAGATCTTTGTAGTCTGGCGCGTTTGCCGAGATGAGCCGTCGATAAACGTTGGCACGACGCGTATCGTCGACATGCAGGAGTGCACGGATACGACGCCCAAGCAACGCTTCTACTGGTGATCCCTGCGCCGTCGTAAGCTCTGCCCTACGCAACCACTCAGTCCAGTAGTGGTTATTGCGATAAATTTCTCCGATCGCACGCTCACTCTTCTTTAGATATTCGACGAGCGAAGTTTCGCCGTACGAGCGGATTTCCTGAGCCAGGGTTTTCTGACCGGCGCTGATGTGGTACTTAAGCTCCGAGAGCAGACGCTCCTTGGTAACTCGGTCCAAGACGATCTGACAGCCAGGCGGAAGCAGCGGGAAGTCCTGTTCCACCGCTCCCACAAGTCGGCGCTGTGCGAGTCCGGTCAGCGCAATGAACCGGTTCCCGTAGCGATACTCCTTTCGATGCTGGCCAACAAAATCCAGGACGGTTAGCACGTCCTTGTCTGGCGTGCGACGCAGCCCACGACCAAGCTGCTGTAGGAATACTGTCGCGCTCTCGGTGGGCCGGAGCAGAAGGAGAGTGTTCACATCGGGAACGTCAAGGCCTTCATTGAACAGATCAACGGCAAAGAGGAAGGCCACCTTTCCGTCGCGTAGATCTCGTAGCGCTGCCCTTCGTTCCTCGTTCTCAGTCGATCCGTCTACCGCCTTAGACGGCAAACCGTTTTCGGTGAAGAACTGAGCCATGAAGTGGGCATGGCGTACTGATACACAGAAGCCTAGCCCTCGAATCTTACTCGTATCGCTGATCTTATCGCGGAGCGCATTGAACACGAGCCGCGCGCGAGCGATGTTCTCCGCGAGCACTTCTTCGAGTTCACCGGCGTCGTACGAACCGCGCGACCATTTGACACTGGTCAAATCCGTTTCATCGTTTATCCCGAAGTAGTGGAATGGACACAGTAGGTCGGCTTCCAGTGCGTCCCAGAGTCTCAGCTCCGCCGCAATGTGGCCGTCAAAGAACTCGTCCTGAACCCTGACTCCGTCTGCCCTCTCCGGAGTCGCCGTGAGACCGAGAAGTTCCTTCGGCCTGAAGTGGCTGATGATCGCACGATAGGTCCGTGCGTGAGCATGATGGAACTCGTCAATTACTACGACGTCAAAGTGCTCCGGGTCAAACCGGTCGACACCCTGCGCGTGCAAAGACTGCACTGATGCAAATACGTGTCGCCAATGCTTCGAGCTGTGCTCCCCTACGTGAAGCTCACCGAACTCAGGATCGGCAAGCACCTGCCGATAGGTCGCAAGCGCCTGAGCAAGAATTTCCTTTCGATGCGCGACGAAGAGCAGAGACGGCTGTCGCCCCAACCGCTGCTGCAAACGCTGATAGTCGAATGCTGCTACCACAGTCTTACCAGTTCCGGTAGCAGCAACCACGAGATTGCGATGCCGGCCATGGACGGTACGTTCCCGGTCCAGACTCTCCAGCATCTCCTTCTGGTGCGGATAGGGATGCGGCACGAGTGCGGGCAGATCAAAAAGCTTCTGCCCTTCCCTCGAACGAGACAACGCCTCGTCTAGGCGCTCACCGTGCCGGTCCGGGTCGTATGCCTCGAAGTCTGCACGATGCCAATATGAGTCGAAAATACCTTCAAACTTTTCGATCAGGCGTGGAGTGGTGACGGATGACAGTCGGACGTTCCACTCCAGGCCATCCAACAGAGCAGCCCGGGAAAGATTAGAACTCCCAATGTATGCGGTATCGAATCCGGTATTCCGACGTAGCAACCATGCCTTCGCATGCAACCGCGTAGAGTTCTGCTCGTAGCTGATACGCACCTTAGCACCAAACTCACGCACCAGTCGGTCGAGGGCTCGTCGCTCAGTAGCGCCCATGTAGGTGGTGGTAATTACACGTATCGGAACTCCTCGACGTGCCAGCTCGGCCAGCGGACGTTCCAACACGCGAAGCCCAGACCACTTGACAAATGCACAGAGAAGATCAACACGGTCAGCGCTCGCGAGCTCGGCGGCCAACTCGTGGGCGAGATTTGGATCTTCGCGGGCATTCGTGAGCAACGCCGCTTCTGACAACGAGGTGTACGGGCGTACTGGCGGCCTGGCGCCAGGCTCGTCCTTGATGACCGAGAGCAGCTTCTCCGGACCTTCGTGGAGGAGCTGTGTCTCGTCGAGCAGGTTCAGAACGCGATTGGCCAGTTCGAGTTGTTCCTCCGGCGACTTGAGCAAGCCGAGCACCTGAGTCGCCGCCTGACCGATAAAGCGACCCAGAACATGCGCAACCTCTTCCTGGTCGACCTTATCGATCTCCACGAGAAGACCGGACCTCTGCCAATCAGGAACACGTTGCGCCATCTGGCGGGTCACCAACGAGTCGTGCAGCCCAAGCACAGGTGTGTCATCCACGGAGGTGCGCTCCCTACTCGCCAAGCCAGAGCTCCCGGCCCTGATCCGCACTCATCGTCCTGCTGAGAAGGCACAGGCGGCTTTTGGTTCTTTCTCCAACAGCCTCGTGCACGATCAGCAATCTCAGGCAGTCCTTGTTATCAAGATCTTCTCCTCGGTGTCCACCGTGATCCGTAGGCGGAATAGGGCCGAGCAGCGGCCCGCCACATCAGGGCTGACAGACTGTGGCGTTCAAACGCGGCAATTCGCGCCTCGGAGTAGCTGCCGGAAGGAGCGTGTCGGAGTCACTGCATGACTACCAGAACCTTCCGGATCGTGGAAGATGCCGAGATCGGGCACGCTAGCCGACGGTTTGAGCACTGACGCTGCCGTAGCACTACAAAGGCAAGAGCCCGCACGCGGCTACCACGAGCGGGCTCTCCTCCCGAATCGAGTAGAGCGATCACTCGGTCGACGTGTCGCGTCCTCGACCCACGCGCTTACCTACACCGCCGCATGCATCCGGTTGAGGGCGGCGAGGACCTCGGTGGCTGCGCGGTGGGCGGAGCGGACGGCGCCGTCCATGTGGCCTTCGCCGAGGTAGGAGGTCTCGCTGCCGGCCCAGTGGAGGGGGCCGATCGGGCGGGTGAGCCAGGCGTGGTGGGTGCTGAGGAGGCCTGGGGGGACGCGGGGGAGGCAGCCGGTCTGCCAGGGTTCGGCCGACCAGTCCTGTTCGTGGTACTCGATGGGAGCGCGGGCCTTTGGGCCGAACAGGGCGGCCAGGTCGTCGACGATCTTCTTGCAGCGGCGGTCCCGGGCATCGGCACGGAGGAGGCCGGGGTCGTCGATCAGGGGGAGGCCGATCAAGGCGAGGAGGATGCCGGGGCTGTCGCCTGGCGGTGAGACGTCGAAGGTGAGGCGGACAGTACCGGTGTCGGTGACCGCGGCGCCGGTGAGACCGAGGTCGCGCCACCAGGGATGTGGGTAGACGAGGTGGGCCTTGATGCCGCTGCCCGTCTGCCAGCGGATTTGTAGGTCGGTGCGCACGGGTGGCAGGGGCGGGTCGTGGGCGATGGTGCGGGCGGTGGCCGGATCCATAGCGATCACGACGCGACGGGCAGTAATGCGGGTACGGCTGGGCACGGTCACAGTGGCATGGTCGGCGGTACGGGTGATCCGGGTGACCGGATGGTCGAGCAGGATGCGGCCGGCCAACCGCTGGGCGAGGCGGGACGGCAGATTCGCGGCGCCGCCGACGATACGGTAGGCGAGCGCACCGTCGCGTACCCCGATCAAGCGGGACAGGCCGCCGTTACCGCCAACGTGGGCGGCAAAGGCGAGAAGGGACAGCTCTTCGGGGCGGCAGGCGAAACTCGCCGCGGTCGCAACCTGCAGGACGAGCCGGACGGCGCGGGTGTGCACGTGGCGGTCGAGCCAGCCCGCCACGGTCTGCCGGTCGAGCCGGGCGGCGTACGGGCCGGTCCACGGCGGTGGGCCGAGGCGGCGGGCCATCCGGTCGATCGCCCATCGGGCGTGGGCGAGGTCAAGCAGCGCGGCCGGGCCGAGCCACGGGAGGTCACCGCGGTAGCGGCGGATGCGACCGCCCATGCGCAGCAGGTTGCGGCCTTCGGTGTACTGCGGGATGAGTTTGATACCGAGTTCGTCGAGTAGGGCCAGTACCGCGTCCTGGTGGGGACCCACCCAGGCACCTCCGGCGTCCAGGGCGACGCCGGTCCCCGTGGTTGTGGTGAGCAGGCGGCCACCCACCCGGTCCTTGGCCTCCAGGACGAGGACGCGGACACCCGCGCGGTGCAGCCGCCAGGCAGTGACGAGGCCGGACAGGCCGGCGCCGACCACGACGACGTCGACCTCGCGAGGCGAGGGCGCGGTGCTCGGGGGCGTCATCGCGCACCTTCTGCCCGGGTGCCGAGGGCGGAGTCAGGCCGCTCGCCGTCGGGGTGCTCATGGTGGAAGGGCGGGTTGGGGTCCGGTACGGCGTGAGCCGCGAAGAGGATCTGATCGTCGGTGACCGGTCCGGTTGGCCGGGCTCCATGGTGAGTGGGGCCGTAGTGGTCGGCCATGGGTCCTCCTGGTCGAGTCGGGTCACGGACCCGCGACGCGGAGCCACCCTGGCGGGAACGCGACCGGGCCCGTGACATGACGGGCTCGGCCAGCGCGCTCCCACCTACCACCGTGGCGCTGACCTTAGTCCTGTTCGGCTGATGTCTTTATCGTGATACAGCCCGTGATCATCAGACAACTCGAAATCTCTAGGGTTATGCCCAGCTGACCCCACCAGAGGTCCTGTACTGGCTGATCAAATTGGCACCGCCGAACTCCTGCCAGCCGATCCAGGGCTCACCGCGCGGGGCGAACGCCTGACCCCTGCATGGAGCACAGGCTAAGGCAAGTAGTCAATCAGCTGGGAAGTGCGTCTGAGCTGCTGGTACTCTCAGAGACTCTGACGTAATCGACGACATGTAAGTATTGGTTACGTACGGAAATGGGCGAGACCCCGCCCACGCCGCCAACGAGTCGGGGCCTCGCCCTGCGAGGATGCTCGGCCGGTTGCCTTAGCAGCCGGCCGAGCCATTCTGAAGCCGCTGCAGCAAGATCATGAGGAGATGCACCACCAACAGCCACTCCTCGTCATCCACGCGAAGCCTACGAGATTGAGACGTGTATAGGATTCACGGCTCAATCCGCTTCGCTGCGCTGCGCCCCTTGTTCCAGCTCTCTACAACCATGAGGTAGCACTGGCGCTCGCGAGAGCCAGTGCCGCTATTGTTGTAGCCGCTGTTCGAGGCGCGAGTGAGCGCTTCAGACCTCCAACGAGCTGCCAGCCCGCGCTTGAGCATCTTCTTGGCCAACTCTTCGTCGTCGATCTTGTCGCCGTGGCGGTGCAGGAACATCGCAACTCCGCCCAGGATCACGCCATCCCAGGTCTCCTTGCCACGGCCCCATGCGGCCTCGACAATCTTGAGAGTCCGGTCGAGGATCTCAGGGCCGTACTGCTTGGTAATGCGGAGCACCGTAGAAACGGCGCCAACGCTGTTCGTCGAACTCGACCCCAAGCCCAGGTTGTGCTTCCGCAGAACCTTATCCACGTTCACGCAGAGCTCGTCACCCGCGGTCAGACCAACCCGATACTCATCCAGCGTGCTGACCTTCGCGGCCTCCCTGTTCTTGATGAGGAAAAGCGTCGCCTCCTGCTGCTGGGTGAGTCCACGGTGGACCTCGGCCTTGATGGTCTTGATGCCCTTGATCCTGCAGGCTTCGACTCGGTGCATGCCGTCAACAACGTAGCGCTCACCGTTAACACGCTCAGAGACGACGATGGAGCCCATCGCGTCCTCGATGAGGTTTTCAGCGATGTCCCGCGCCCGCTTAAGGTTGAGTTCCCGCTGTGCAGCCGGGTCGATCTTCAGGGAGTCGATGTCCACCTCGACTCCGTAGTCGACGTCGTGCTCGGGAAGGTGGTACTGGAATCGAGTCCGAGGCATGAAAACCTCCCTACAGCTAGTAGCGAAACCAAACCAAGAAACGGACAAAAGGGATAATAAATCCCTTGGAAGGGACCTAGCGACACCCTCAGTTTCTTTTCCCGCACGCTCCGGAATCGATCTCATGCGAGTCCGACATGACCGGCGCATGGGGCGCTTGAGGAGAGGTTCCCTCGGGGTGAAGGTAGCACAAATCCTCTCACAAGGGCACTCGATATCCGGAGTTCGAATACCTCAGATCCTGCCCTCTATCGCCAGCGAGAAGAAATCCCAGGTGAGAGGCATAGTCCTATGTCTTCTCAGACCTGGAACAGAACTTCTCTTCGCGAGAACGGAACCAGGTGACGCTAGGAAGCGTGGACAGCCGAGAACTACATCAGTCCGCAGAGCCTGCAGATTGAGCCAGCCGATGACTGCGTTGAACAGCAGATATAACAGAATGAATATCTCCTGTTACATACAGCTTCCCTGCGAACGAACAAACGACAGCTTGGCCTCACGAAGATAGAGATCCTATCCGTCGTGACGGCAGAACGATAGAGGCCCCTTTGTCAGGGCGGCAGGACGCAAAACCGAGAAGTCGAGCCAAAGAACGATAACAACAAGATAACAAACTACCGAAACGACATGGCCAGAAGCACACAGTGAACAACTCGATCGGCCCAGCCCCTGATGCGATCGCCACACTCGACGGCATCTGCGGGGCTGGACCGGTCGACAGCAACCTTCAAGCGGGCACGAGGCCGATGGCCTGCTTGGCGGCCAACACCTTGGGGGCGGCGAGGGCGCGGGCGCGCTTGGCGCCGGTGCGCAGGATGTCGCGGACGTGTTCGGGGTGGCGGGACAGGTCGTGG
>ERZ795043.1288-NODE-1288-length-13027-cov-5.247302_pt1 | contig 13027 bp, 11 predicted proteins | sample MGYA00375127_ERZ795043 | MGnify/ENA primary metagenome ERZ795043 (study PRJEB30172, sample SAMN05518447) | compost metagenome | isolation source: Feedstock adapted compost from Newby Island compost facility, Milpitas, CA | place: USA:Newby Island compost... | reverse complement strand
AGCTGCACCTGATCGCCGGCTGCTTCCAGGACGCCGCGAACGCGGTCAACCGGGCAAAGCAGTACATCACGCCGGACGCGCCGGGATGGGGCATGGTGTCCTCGCACAACGAACTGTTCCGGGAGCGCAACCGCGAGCTCAAGAAGCAGCTGTTCGCGGAGCTGGCCGGCGCGCGGAAATGATGCCGGGCCGCATGGCGGCTCTGCGCGGGCGGGGCGTGAGCGTCATCGCCGGCGGACTCATCCGCGCGCGGAAAGCGGTGACGGCGGCGGAGGCGAAGACGGACGATTGCATCGGTTCGGATTGTCATTTTTCGATCGTTTGGAGTATAATAAGAGGGAACAAGTTAATACCGGTTGGAGAGTTTGAGAGACCGCGTTTAGGATTTCCGTCGTTTCGCTTGCAGCGAAAAGTCGGTGCCGGACGCGGTTTTGTTTTTTCCAGCCAGGCGGGGGGAGGAAGGTTGAACATGAAGCAATCGGGTTTCGCCTGGTCGACGCTTGACCGGGAGCGGACGCTGCAGGCGCTCGCCGGGGAGACGGCCGACCTGCTCGTCATCGGCGGGGGCATCACCGGCGCCGGCATCGCCCTCGACGCGGCCAGCCGCGGCCTGCGCACGGTGCTCGTGGAGATGCAGGATTTCGCCGCCGGTACGTCGAGCCGCTCGACGAAGCTGATCCACGGCGGGCTGCGGTATCTGAAGCAGCTGGAGTTCAAGGTGGTGGCCGAGACCGGGCGGGAAAGGGCGGTCGTGTACGAGAACGGGCCGCACGTGACGACGCCGGAATGGATGCTGCTGCCGTTCTACAAGGGCGGACAGCTCGGTCCGGTCACGAGCCGGATCGGGCTGACGCTCTACGATTGGCTGGCGCGCGTCAAGCGGGACGAGTGGCACTCGATGCTGAGCCCGAAGGAGACGCTGGAGCGCGAGCCGTTGCTGCGCCGCGAGGGACTGAAGGGCGGCGGCTACTATGTCGAGTACCGGACGGACGACGCACGGCTGACGCTGGAAGTGCTGAAGCGGGCGATCGAGCTCGGTGCTTCGGCCGTCAATTACGCCGCGGTCACGGAGCTGCTGTATGACGGCGGGCGGATCGCCGGAGCGGTCGTGCACGACCGGATCGGCGGCGGGACATACGAGCTGCGCGCGCGGCACGTCGTGAACGCGACCGGGCCTTGGGTGGACGACATCCGCGAGATGGACCGGTCGAAGCGGGGCAAGACGCTGCGGCTGACGAAGGGCGTGCATCTCGTGTTCGACGGAGCGCGGTTCCCGCTGCGGCAGGCGATCTATTTCGACACGCCGGACGGGCGGATGGTGTTCGCGATTCCGCGCGACGGCAAGACGTACGTGGGCACGACGGACACGGACTACACGGGTGATCCGGCGCGTCCGCGCATGGAGGCGGACGATCTCCGCTATCTGCTCAACGCGGCCAACTACATGTTCCCGTCGCTGAATCTGAAGCCGAAGGATGTGGAGTCGAGCTGGGCGGGCCTCAGGCCTCTCATTCGCCAGGAGGGGAAAAGCCCGTCGGAGGTATCGCGGAAGGACGAGATTTTCGTATCGCCTTCCGGGCTCATCTCGATCGCGGGCGGCAAGCTGACCGGCTACCGGAAGATGGCCGAGCGGATCGTGGACCTTGTCTCCCGCAAGCGCACGGAGGAAGGCCTGTCGGCGCTGCCGGCGAGCTGCACGAAGACGATGACGATCTCGGGCGGCGACGTCGGGGGCAGCGCCGGATACGAGCCGTTCGTCCGCCGGCAGACCGAGGCCGGCATCGCCGCCGGGCTTTCCGCGGGCGAGGCGGAGCGGATCGCGCGCCGTTATGGCTCGAACGCGCCGTGGCTGTTCGCGCTGGCGGGCGAATCGCGCGAGTTCGCCGAACGGCACGGGCTGCCGCTTGCCCTCGCCGCGGAGCTGCGGTATGCCATCCAAGCCGAAATGGCCGCCACGCCGGCGGATTTCTGGATCCGCCGGACGGGCCGGCTGTACTTCGACCGCCCCGGCGTGTTGAAGCAGAAGGACGCGGTGTCGGCCGCGATGGCCGAGCTGCTCGGATGGAGCGGCGTGCAGCGCGGAGAGTACGACCGGGAACTGGACCGGCTGCTGCGTGAGGCGGTCGGGGGCTGAAGGCAAGGCCGGTTTGAACCGGCATCAGACGAAGCATCAGGCCGGGCATGGCAAGCATGCCCGGCTTTTTTCAATTGACGGGCAGCGCCGGCTTTGCGGCATAGACGTTTGGAGCGGCCGGGCGGGGGATCGGGGGCATTGACGACCGATGGCGATCGATGCTGCGCCCCGTTCTTGATGGATCGGGAGTTGCGGTTTTGGGGACCGCGACCTTTATTTCGATATCCCGGTATAACCTGAATGAATGCCCGTGAATTGGAAGGAGGCGCTTCAAATGAAAAAATGGTCAAGGATGGCGTTGTTGGCCGTAGTGCTGATGCTGGTTTTCACGGCGGGCGTTTATGCGGCGGATGAAATCCGGGTGGTGGTCGAGGGGAAGCGGCTTGACGCCGACGTGATCGTGAAGAACGGCCAGGTATGGATCCCCGTCCGGGCCGCGGCGGAGGCGCTGGGCGCGAAGGTGCGCTGGGATGCCGGAAGCAGGACGGTCGTGGTGACGCCCCGGTCGAAGGCTCCGGCCGATGTGTGGGAAGACGGGGAGCTCGATATCGGGTACCACACATGGATCTCGATCCGAAACCGGATCGCGGAGTTTTTGATCGCCTTCGACGAGCGGAACCGTGACGCCGGAATGCAATTGGTCACGTCCGATTTCGATTCCGATCTCGTCGGCCCCGAAGTGGTGATTCCGATCGCGGGAGTCTTTCCCAACTTCGTTGATTTTTATGTCGCGGACGTAACCAAAGTTGACGATTCCCGATACCGGGCAAGGGTCGTGATCGTCCAGTGGGCGTTGGGATTGAGAAGGGAATATTGGGATTTCGACATGGTCATGGACGGAGACTGGAAGATCGCCGGCATCTGGAGAGCCGGCGAGGAATACCTGGACGAATATGAAGTCTTTCCCGGTCTGACCCTCAAGTTGGATTAGATCGAATCGCGGGGCCCGGACTCCTCTTCTTGAGCGTAAAGCTCGGGCAACAGAGGGAACCGCCCGAAGTTGTCTGCCGCGTATCGGCGGCGGGACAACCCCGGGCGGTCTGATAACTCAGGGCGCGCTGACGCTCCGTCAATCCGGGCGCATCAAACGGCGCAGGCGGCAGGCCGGGAGACGGAGCGGCGTCCGCGGATCCGGCGCAAGGCATGAGCATGAGCGTCTTCAAATCCTGAACTGCCGGACCAGGCGGTTCAAATCTTCGGCGAGCCCGGCCAAACATTCCGCGCTGCGCGCGATCTCTTCCATCGCGCTGCTCGTCTGCTGCATGGAGGCGGAAGTCTGCTCGACTCCCGCGGCGGCTTCTTCCGATACCGAAGCGATGTTCTCGATCGACTGCGTGATTCTGCCGCTGCCGCTTGCGATGTCGGACAGATGCCGCGATGTCGCGGTGATTTGATCCGCCATCTCCGTGACCGACCGGTTGATCGCGTTGAAGGTTGTGCCGGTTGTCCGGATCTGCGCGATGCCTTTCCGGAATTCGTCGTATCCCCGGGCCAGCGAGTTCACGACTTGCCCGGATTCGTGCAGAATCCCTTCCACAATGCCCGCGATTTCATTCGCCGATTTGGCCGCGTGGTCGGCCAGCTTCCGGACTTCGTCGGCGACAATGGCGAACCCTCTGCCGTGTTCGCCGGCCCGGGCCGCCTCGATCGCCGCATTGAGCGACAGGAAATGGGTCTGGTCCGCGATCGCGCGGATCACGCCGCCCAACGCCGAAATCTCCTTCAGTTGATCGTCCAGGCCGCGCATGCTGTCCATTGCCGCATTCATGACATGCTCGATGACATGCATTTGCCCGATGGATGCGTCCATCAACCGCTGCCCCTGATGGGTGAGATCCAGCACTTCGCGGGACGAATGCCGGATTCGTTCCCCGTTCGCATGGGCTTCTTCAATCCCGGCCATGAAGGAGGCGATCGAGTCGGAAAGGTCGGACACCGCTTCCGCCTGGGTCACGGTGCCCGCGGCCAGATCGTTCATGGTGACCGCCGCTTGCCGGCTGCTTTCGTTGACCGCGCCGGCCGATTGTCTGAGCTCTTCGCTTAAGCGGCCCACCATGCCGGATACTTCGGAAATGCGCCTGACCATGCTCCGCAAATTCTCCAGCATGGCATTGGCCGCCAGACTCAGCTCGCCGACCTCGTCCTTGCCGACGTAATCGCTGCTTCGGATATCCAGGCGCCCTTCGGCGATCCGGGCGGCCATGCCGATCACCTGCTTCAGGTTTCGACGCACGAAGCGATGGACGAGCCAGACGACCGCCGCGCCGAGGGCCGAAGAGATGAGAATGGATGCGAACAGGATCCGGATCGACCGGTCCAGGCTTTCTCCGGTCTGCGCGACCGTCGCCTGCTGCTCCTTGATGATCCGGCTTCGCAAATGTTCGAGCGATTCGACCGCGGCGTTTCGGACGAGCTGCGTCTCGTCGCGGATGAATCCGGCCGACATCGCATCTCCCTTCTCCATGGCCGGCACAATCTGATGGAGAAACAGATCGTTCAACCTGCTGTTGTAGCTTTCAATCGTATCCAGCTGCTTCCGGTCCTCATCGGAGGGAAGCGACGACTTCAACCCGGCCAGCAGCTTATCGAAGCCGGCGTTCCAGTCTTTGAATTCCGCGATGTATTTGCTGTTCGACGTATGGACATAGTCCGCGATCGGGGCGTCCTTCGCCCAAAATATGGACGCGAGATCCGAAACCGCCGCGGTGTGCCGGCTTTTCTCCTCGATCGTCTCCAGATTGGCATGAACCTTGATGATTTCGTTGAGCATAACGGATGCGGAGATCAAGAACAGGATGATGGTCGTGCCAAGCGCAAAACCATATTTCCAACCGATGCTGATGTTCCGGATCTTCTTCCTCCACAAACTCAAGTTCGCCAATCTCCTTACTATGTATTTGGGGTGCGCCAATACCGGGCCGAATGCGGGGCATGCCCGAAGCGGCACCGGAGACGGCGATCCGGTATGGGCGCGCCGTCTCCTCCGCTGTTCGGCGCCACGCCTGCATGCGGATTACAGGTTATCGGCCTTGTAGGGTTCGAGCAGATCCCACCGGAACTCGACGCCGGTACCCGGCGTATCGGGCGCGACGGCGCGCCCGTCCCGTATGACCAGCGGACGGGTGGTGTAGGCGTCGATCGGGAAACTGTGCACTTCCAGATATGAGGCATGCGGCATGGCGGACATCAAACTGACGTGCAGCTCCTGCATGCCGTGCGTGCACACCGGGAGATTGTGGGCGTAAGCCAGATTCGCCACCTTCAGCCAGCCGGTGATGCCGCCGATATTGGACGCGTCGGGTTGGGGAAAATCGATGTTCCCCCGCGCGATCATGTTCCGGAACTCATAGACGGTATGCAGATTTTCGCCGGCGGCAATCGGCAGCCCGCCTTCGGCGGAAATTCTTCTGTAGCCGTCGTAGTCGTCGGGAATGGTCGGCTCCTCCAGCCAATAAATGTCGAATGGGCGCAGCGCTTTGGCCGCCTTGACCGCATGCTCGATGGACCACTTCATGTTGGCGTCCACCATGAACACGGTGTCGGGGCCGATCAGTTCCCGGACGGCCGCGACGCGTTCGATGTCTTCCTTCAGCGTCTCCTGCCGGAGCTTGATCTTCACCGCGTGGAATCCCTGGTCGAGGTAACGCTTGATGTTGCCCAGCAATTTGTCCATCGGGAAGTTCAAATCGATGGCGCCCGCATAGCATTTCGTGCTGTTGCCGGCCCCGCCCAGCAGCTTCCACAGCGGCTCGTCCGCCTTCTTCGCGCGCAGATCCCAGAGCGCGATATCGATGGCGGAAATGGCGAAGGAAGCGATTCCGCCCCTGCCGACATAATGGATCTTCCAGTTCATGTCCTCCCAGAGCTTCTCGATGCGGCTGGCATCCTTGCCGATCAGGAACGGCTTCAGATCGTGCTCGATCATCGCGCAGATCGCCCGGCCGCCGACTCCGCCCGTATAGGTGTAGCCGATCCCTTCCGAGCCGTCTTCCAGAATGATCCGCACGACGGGCAGTTCGAAGTGGGTATGGATCCCGTGCTTCGCATCGCCCATCTCCTCCTGGTGCGGCGCATGGTGTCCGACGTTGTGGAACATTTCGGCACCATCGACATTCTCGTCAACAACGCGGGCGTCGGCATCTTCAACCCGATCTTCGACATCGACGAGCGGGAGATGGACCTGCAGTACGAAGTCAATGTCAAGGGACTGTTCTTCGCGATGCAGGCGGCGGCGGAACATATGGTCAAGAAGGGAAGCGGCAAGATCGTCAACCTCGCATCGCAGGCCGGACGCCGCGGAGAAGCGTATGCGCTTTCCTATTGCATGAGCAAAGCGGCCGTCATCAGCATGACGCAATCCGCCGCGTTGGCGCTCGCGCCGTACCAGATCAATGTGAATGCCGTCGCGTCCGGTGTCGTCGATACGCCGTTCTGGGTCGAGGTGGACAAGAAATTCGCGAAAATCCTCAACCTGCCGATCGGCGAGCACAAACGCCGGACCGTCGCTTCGATTCCGCTCGGCCGCATCGAGCAGCCGGAAGACGTGGCGAAGGCGGTGGCGTTCCTGGCCAGCGAAGACGCAGACTACATCACGGGACAGACTCTGAACGTCGATGGCGGCAACGTGCTGAGCTGACGCTTCCCGGGAATCTTGGAGAGAACCATGATCAACAACAAGATTGTCATAACGGACTGCGACCATCCGTCCGTTCAGATCGAGAGAGACATCCTGGAACAGCGGGGATTCAGCGTCGTGCTGGAACAATGCCGCACCGAAGAGGATGTCATCGAGAAGTGCCGGGATGCGGTCGGACTGATCAATCAGTATGCGCCGCTGACGGAAAACGTATTCCGCGAGCTTGCGGGCTGCAAGGTGATCGTCCGCTACGGCGTGGGAGTCGACAACGTGGATCTCGACGCCGCGTCGCATTACGGGATTCAGGTCTGCAATGTGCCCGATTATGGTGTGGAGGAAGTGTCCGATCACGCGCTCGCGATGACGCTGGCGCTGGTCCGGAAGATCAGCCTGCTGTCGAACGAGGTCAAGCGGAACAACTGGGACTTCCAGGTTGCGCAGCCGATCCGCCGTCTGAGGGACTTGACGTTCGGTGTCGTCGGACTCGGCCGCATCGGACGGGCAACCGCCCGCAAGGCGCTCGGGATGGGCTGGCGCGTCATCGGATGCGACCGCAGCAAGGCGGACCGGATGGATGGCGTCACCCAGGTCGCATTCGATGAGCTGATCGCCGCATCGGACATGATCTCGATCCATGTTCCGCTTACGGACGAAACCCATCATCTGTTCAACCGGGACGTGTTCCGGAGAATGAAGAACACCGCCATGCTGGTGAATACGGCGCGCGGTCCGATCGTGGACGAAGAAGCGCTGTTGGAAGCGCTTCAGAACGGGGAGATCGCCGGCGCCGCCATCGATGTCATGGAGAACGAGCCGCCCGTGAAAGATCACCCGCTGTTCAAGTTTGACAATGTGATCATCACGCCCCATGCCGCGTGGTATTCCGAGGAATCCTTCCGGGATCTGAAGCGGAAGGCGGCGGAGGAAGCGCTCAACGTGATCCTGCACGCCAAGCCCAGATATCCGGTGAACGTCGTGCAACCGGTCAGGAGGAGCCTATGAGCCGAATGAAAGCAGCCGTGTATGAAGGACCGGAAAGCATCGTTGCGCGCGAGGTTCCCGTGCCCGAGGCGAGAGCGGGATGGGCGCTGATCAAGGTGTCGCATTGCGGCATCTGCGGCACGGATCTGAACATCTACGCCGGCAGCCATCCGCGGGCGCAGCCGCAGCTTGTGGTCGGCCACGAGTTTTCCGGCACGATCGTCCATCACCGTTCGCTGCCCGCGGGAACGCCGGTCACGGTTCGGCCGCTTCTGTCCTGCGGAACGTGCGAACCATGCCGGAGCGGCAATGCCCATGTGTGTGAAACGCTCAGGCTGCTCGGAATCGACCGGGCCGGCGGCATGGCGGAGTATGTGCTGGCTCCGGAGGACGAAGTATATCCGCTTCCTCCGGACATGCCGCTCCGGAGGGCGGCGTTGATCGAGCCGTTCGCCGTCGCCGTGCACGCCGTGCGGGAGTCCGGATTCAAGCCGGGCGACCGGGCAGCCGTGTTCGGGGCCGGACCGATCGGGCTCTGCACCGCCATCGCGCTCAAGCTGTACGGAGCAAGCCGGGTGAAGGTCATCGAAGTGCAGCCGTTCCGGAAGCAACTGGCGGAATCCCTCGGACTTGAGGTGGTCCATCCGGAGGAGAACGGAGCGGATGAGCCGTCGGACATCGTGTTCGACTGCGCGGCCCATCCGTCCGTCGCCAGGCAGCTCGTGGGGATTGTCAAAGTGAAGGGCCGGATCATCCTGGTGGGAACCTACAAATATCCGGCGGAGCTCGACCTGCAGAACATCACGTTCAAGGAAGTCGAGCTGAGGGGCACCCGGGTCTATACCCGGAAAGATTATGACATCGCCATATCGTTGATGAATCAGGATTTTGATTTCGAACGCCTGATTACCCATGAATTCCCCGTGGATGCCGCGGATGAAGCATTCCGGCTGCTGGCGTCGGGCGGGGACTGTGTGAAAGTCATGATATCCATGCGGGAGGATGGTTCAAAATGAAGAGACATCTGCGCATTGCGACGGTTCTCACCCTTGTGATGATGGTGCTTGCGGCATGTTCGTCGGGCGGCAATTCGGGCGGAAGCTCCGGCGGCTCGTCCGGCGGTTCTTCCGGCGGTTCTTCGGAAGGCCAGAATTCGGGCGGAAGCAACAAGCTGGTAGTCGGCTTCTCGCAAATGGAAAACAACAACCCGTGGCGGATCGCGGAGACGAAGAGCATCCGCGAAGAGGCGCAAAAACGCGGCATCGAGCTGGTCTACTCCGACGCGCAAAGCGACACGTCGAAGCAGGTGGCGGACGTCGAAGACATGGTGGCGCGGAAGGTCGACTACATCATTCTGGCGCCGCGCGAATATGAAGGTCTGACGCCGGCGATCGAAGCGGCCAAGAAAGCGGGCATTCCCGCGTCACGTTCCTCGGCTCGAACTTCATCGAGCAGGGCCAGCGGGCCGCGGACTGGCTGATTGAAGCCATGGGCGGCAAGGGCAACATCGTGGAACTGACCGGCACGCCGGGATCGTCCGTCGCGATGGACCGTCAGAAAGGATTCGCCGACCGGATCCAGGAGAAGGCGCCCGAGATGAAGATCATCGCTTCCCAAACCGGCGACTTCGCCCGGGCTGAAGGCCAGAAGGTGATGGAGAACCTGCTGCAGGCGTACGGCGACCAGATCAATGCGGTTTACGCCCACAACGACGAAATGGCCATCGGCGCGATCAACGCCATCAAGGCGGCCGGCAAGGTTCCCGGCCAAGACATCATCATCGTGTCGGTGGACGGCACCCGGGACGCGCTGAACGCCATCATCGCCGGCGAAATGGGCGCGACGGTCGAAAGCTCGCCGTTCTTCGGTCCGCCGGTGTTCGATGTCATCGAGAAGCTGGAGCGGGGCGAGCAAGTGCCGACCGAGATCATCATCGAAGACCGCTTCTTCGACATCAACAACGCGGCCCAGTTCGTTGACGAAGCTTACTGATCGCAGTTCGCCATCCATCGATTGAAAACGCTGTCCGCCAGCCGCCGCCCGGAACGGGGTCCGCTTCCGGGCCGGCGGCTCGCAGACGGAAAGAGGGAGTCCAGTGGCAGACGAACTGTTGCTTGAAATGAAAAACATCGTGAAGAATTTCCCGGGCTTCAAGGCGCTCAAGGGCGTGCAGCTCGAGATTCGCAAGGGTGAAGTGCACGCGCTGATGGGCGAGAACGGCGCCGGGAAATCGACCCTGATCAAAATTATGACCGGCGTGTACCGTCATGACGAAGGGACGATTGTGCTCGACGGTGAGGACGTGACGTTCAAAGCCCCGGTCGAATCGCAAAGGAAGGGAATCAGCACGATCTATCAGGAAGTCAGTCTGATTCCCTATCTCAGCGTGACGGAGAATATCCTGATCGGACGGGAACCGAAGACCCGTCTTGGAACCATCAACTGGAAGAAAGCGCACGAGAAGGCCAGGGCGATTCTCCTGGGGATGGGCATCGACATCGACGTCAGGCAGCCGGTGAACGTCTACAGCACGGCGATTCACCAGATGGTTTCCATCGCGCGTGCCGTCTCGATGCAATCGAAGCTTGTCGTCATGGACGAGCCGACGTCTTCCCTGGACGACCATGAAGTCGAAGTCCTGTTCCGCGTCATCCGGAAATTGAAGGCTGACGGGGTGTCCATCCTGTTCGTCAGCCATCGGCTGGATGAAATCTATACCGTATGCGACCGCATCACCGTGCTGCGGGACGGCGAATATGTGGGAACCTGGCCGATTCAGGAGCTTTCCCAGACCCGGCTGATCGCGCACATGATCGGCAAGAGTGAATCGGAAGCCGCCCGGCTTGTCCGCATGAAAGAGACGGAGGACAAGACGAATGAGAAGGTCATCGTCAAGCTGGCAGGCATCCGGCAGGGCAACCGCGTGACGGATGTCAGCTTCGAATTGCACCGGGGCGAAGTGCTCGGACTGGCCGGGCTTCTCGGATCCGGGCGCACCGAAACCGCGAAAGTGGTGGCGGGCGTCATGCCGGCCGACGGGGGAACGATCCATTACGACGGCTTGCCCGTCCGCTTCCGTTCGCCGCGGCAGGCGATCCGTGCGGGCATCGCGATGTGCACGGAGAACCGCAAGACGGAAGGCATCATTCCGAATATGTCCATCCGCGAAAATATTACGCTTGCCAATTTGCGGCAATTCTCCCGATTCGGCTTCGTCTCGAGGCGCAAACAGAACCAAGTCGTGAGCGATTTCATCGAACGGATGGGCATCAAGACGCCGAACGCCGATCAGAAAATCAAGAACCTGAGCGGCGGGAACCAGCAGAAAGTGCTGCTGTCGCGATGGCTTGCGCTGCAGCCGAACGTGCTGATCCTGGATGAGCCGACGCGGGGCATCGATGTCGGGGCCAAGGCGGAGATTCATGCGATCATTCAGGAATTGGCCCGGTCCGGCATCAGCATACTGCTGATCTCGTCCGAATTCGACGAACTGATCCACAATTCCGACCGGATCGTCGTGCTTCGGGACGGCCGGGTCATCGGTGAACTGAAGGGCGGCGATCGGACGCAGGACAACATCATGAAGCTGATCGCCGAACACAGCAGCCACAAGGAATGGGGAGGTGAGAAGGCCAATGGCGGACATGAATCTGAAGCTGCAGGGCATGAACCCGTCTGACCAGCGGACGCTTGCCGCGGGGGTTCTGGCCAGGCGCTTCGCCCTTCCCATGGTGATCATCGCCCTGGTGATCCTGAATGCGGCCGTCACGAACAACTTTCTGTCCACGAACACGATGTGGAACATCCTGCTGCACGTCTCGACGACGACTCTGGTCGCCATCGGCATGACGCTCGTCATCGCGACGGGCGGCATCGATCTGTCGGTGGGCGCCGTCATGGCGCTTTCCGCCGTGTTCTGCACGTTTCTGCTCGACTATCCCGTCGTCGTCATCCTGGCGGGAACGATGCTGTTCTGCGCGTTGTTCGGCCTGCTGAACGGCGTCGTCATTTCCTATATCGGCGTCCAGCCGATCATCGCGACCCTGGCGCTCATGATTGCGGGGCGGGGGATCGCGCAGGTCATTACGGACGGCTTCCTGGTGACGTTCACGCATCCCGCGTTCGAAGCGCTGGGCAAAGGGAAAGTGTGGTCGATCCCGGTTCCCGTCATCGTCATGTTCATCGTCGCCGTGCTGGTCTACATCGTCGTCCGCTACATGACCTACGGACGGTATGTGGAAGCGGTGGGAGACAACGAGCAGGCGGCCAACCTGGCCGGCATCAACGTCCGGAAGATCAAGCTGTCCGTGTATGTGCTGTCCGCCGTATTCGCGAGCCTGGCGGGCATGATCGAGACGGCGAGGCTGTCGGCCGCCGACGCGACCCGCATCGGCGAGCTGATCGAGATGGACGCCATCGCCACCGTCGTGGTCGGCGGAACGCTGATGTCCGGGGGCCGGCCGCACATCTGGGGAACGGTGCTCGGCGCGATTCTGATGGGGCTCATCACCGCCACCTTCAACATGAACAACATTCCGTATTCGTACTCCCTGGTCATCAAGGCGTTCATCATTGTCGCCGCGATTTACTTCCAGCGGGAGAACAGGTAGCAAGGGGGTGTCAGACCGTGAAAAGCGCTGTCAATCCGCTTTCGGGCGGCATATGGAGAACGGCCGGAGCTTTCCTGCAGAAGCAGGGCGCGCTGGTCGCGCTGATCCTGCTCGTCGTGTTCGCATCCATCCGGTATGACGCCTTCCTGACAAGCGTCAACATCCTGAACATTCTGAAGCAGAACAGCATGATCGGGATTGTGGCGATCGGGATGACCTTCGTGATCCTGATGAGGGGCATCGACCTTTCGGTCGGTTCGCTGCTGGCGCTTGGCGGGATCCTGGCGGCGATGCTCTCGCCGTACGGCCTTGCTGCCGCGCTGATCGTTCCCGTCGTGGTCACCGCGCTGCTCGGCTGCGTGAACGGCCTCATCATCGCCAAGATGAAGATCGAGCCGTTCATCGTCACGCTGGCCATGATGATCGGAGTACGGGGCGTGGTTTACGCGGTAACGAAGGAGAAGACCAGGACGATTGACGAAAGCCTGACCGATTTCTTCGTGACGATGGGGAACGGCACGTTCCTCGGCCTGCCGGTTCCCGTCTGGATCTTCCTCATCATTCTGGCCGCCGCGGCGTTCGTTCTCCGCTTTACCCGGTTCGGCCGGAACGTGTACGCGATCGGCGGCAATGAAGACGCCACCCACCTGATGGGCATCCGCGTGG
>ERZ795043.1287-NODE-1287-length-13027-cov-392.304348_pt1 | contig 13027 bp, 10 predicted proteins | sample MGYA00375127_ERZ795043 | MGnify/ENA primary metagenome ERZ795043 (study PRJEB30172, sample SAMN05518447) | compost metagenome | isolation source: Feedstock adapted compost from Newby Island compost facility, Milpitas, CA | place: USA:Newby Island compost... | reverse complement strand
CTATGAGAACCGCAGATTTTAGGGTTGGGACTCCAGATTTAAGGGGCCTGACCGCTTTTGTCGCTATTTCGCCCCAAAGGCTTTGAAAGCGCGGCAATAAATGCATTTTTGTCGTAATCCCGGCGGGTCCGGGTTGTTCCATCGCCTGGGCTGGAACGGCGCAGGACCCCGGAGGGAGACGGCAGAAGGCCGACGTGCAACCGAGTCTCAGCCCGGCGGGGCGTCCACCGGCGTGACGAGAAATTTTTCCGATCCCTTGGTATTATTGTCGGGAATCTCCACGCCTCCCACCGTGATCGTGACGAGATCGGCGCGGCCGACGTTGACGAAGACCGGTCCGGTCACCTCGAAGGTCAGCCGTTCGCCGTCCTTCGCGTTGCCGCTGTGCACGCTGTAGTCGTTGATCGCGTTCCCCACGCCGATCCACGCCACGCCGCCGGAAACCTCGATTTCCAGCGTAAGGTCGTCCTTCGGGTACACTTCATATAGAGAAACCGGGCCGTTTTTGCCCTTGTATTCCAGCGTCACCGGCTGGACCGAAGGAACGGCGACGGAAGGCGTCGGGGACGGTTCCGCCGTTGTGGCCGGCGATGGAGACGGCGTAAGCGTATCTTCGGTTATTTTTTTGTCAATGTCGACTTCATCGGGATTGGAGGCGAAATGATTGGTGGCAAAATAATAGATGACGACGCCGATCAAAATCGGAAAAGCCCACATGAGGATGGAGACGATGATTTTTCCCACGCGGTGGTCGCTTCGGCGGCGCCGCCGCGGACGGATCAGCGGTTCCTGAACGGCGACGTCCGTCACCGGGGTTTGGGGCAGTTCCCTCTGGTAGAGGCGCAGGACTTCTTCGGCGTTGAGTCCGACCGCTTCCGCGTAATTTTTCACGAATGCGCGCACGTAGAACGAGCCGGGGAGAACTTTATAATCGCCTTCTTCGATCGCTTCCAGGTAACGCTTGCGGATTTTGGTGAGATCCTGGATATCGTCCAAGGTGTAACCGCGCGATTCCCTGGCTTTGCGCAGCAACTGGCCGAGATCCGACAACCCCTTCACCTCCGTGACGAAAGTCCGCGGCGAATCTTTTCCCGCAGGTCTTCTTACCTACAAATTCTACATGGAGAGCCAATCTCCTGCCATTTTTCGCCGAACTTTCGACATCCCCCAAAAAGGCGGAAAAGCCTCCCGGCGGGGAGGCTCTCCGGAACTTCGGACTTCGGAAACTTGGCGGCGCTCAGCCCTTCTCGACCCACTTCACCATGAGCCGGGCGATGGTGCGGCGTTCCTCCTCGTCTCCGACGTCCCAAAGTTCTTTCAGCACCCGCTCTTCCGTGTTTTTCGGATCAACTTTCTTGTCAAGAAATTCGCCGATTTCGAATGCGAGGTTGGCGATGGTTTTTTCGCTCATGCCCGCCTTTTTCGCTTCCTGCACGCGGTCGCCGAGGAACGCTTTCCAGGTTTCAAAATCGGTCAAAATGGACATGGCATGCAATCCTCCTTGCGGGTTCAGGGTTACATGGCTAATATGCCCTTTGCACCCGCAAGGTATGCGCTGAAGGGCCCCGGCGCGGGACATACCCGGCTTCCCCGACACGCGCTTGGCTTCCCGGCGCCAGGTTCCCCATCCCCGAATGGCGCGCGCCTTGCCCATACGACGCCCCGCCCTCGAGTTTCCGGCTGCGCCTTGCCTGCACCGCGCCGTGCGTTCCTTCCCGGCTGAACACCGGACACGCCTCCGTCCTACCGGTACCAGCCGCCCGTCACCGCCACCACCTGGCCGGTAATGTACCCGGCTTCCTCCGAAGCGAGAAAACGCACCACTTCAGCCACTTCTTCCGGCCGTCCCAGCCTGCCCAAGGGAATGTTCCGGCAAAGCTCGGCTTTGTCCTCTTCCGTCAAGCCGCCCAGCATATCCGTCTCTATCGCGCCCGGAGCCACCGCGTTGACGGTGACGCCGGAAGGGGCCAGTTCCCGGGCGAGGGCCTTGGTAAAGCTGTCCAGGCCGCCCTTGGCCGCCGAATAGGCCGTCTCCCCGGCGGCGCCCGCCTGGCCCCAGACGCTGGACAGATGGATGATGCGGCCCCACCGGCGCCAGATCATGTGCGGAGCGAACAGCCGGGCGAGAAAATACGCCGCCTTGAGGTGGACGTCCATCATCTCGTCCCAGACCGCTTCGGCCGTATCCTCCAGCATGCCTTGCCATGCCACGCCCGCGCAGTGGACGACGATGTCCGGACGGAAACCGGAGCGTTCCAGCGTGTCTTTCATCGCCGCCAGATCTTCGGGAGCGCGCATGTCCGCCCGCACAAGGAGCGGATCCTCTCCGCCCGCCCGCCGGATCGCTTCGGACGTCTGCCGGGCCCGTTCCTCCGATCGATGGTAATGGAGGCATACCCGGTAACCGTCCGCCGCCAGCAGCCGCGCGACGGCGGCGCCGATGCCGCGGGAAGCGCCCGTCACGAGAGCTGTCCTCAAGAAGCGTCCCCCCGCATTACCGAAACGGCGCGGCGGGAGGGATGCACGTGGGCCCGCAGCCAGCCGTTCGCTTCCTCCAGCGTGAGGCTTTCGTACAGCTCGACCAACCGGAACAGGTCGCCGCCGCGGTGGCGGAAGCGCACGAATTCCCCGGCGACGGCCTCCGGGCTGTTCCACAAGCGAAGATGCGCGCCGATCTTTTTCCGGCGGATTCGCTCGAAGACGTCCGGATCGAGTCCGCGCTCCGCCGTTCGCTCCATCGCTTCGGTCACCCGCCGGACCATCTCCCCGGGGTCCCGCGTATCCCCGCCGATGGCCGAAAACGCGTAACCCGGCCCGGAAGTGAACTGCGCGCCGAAGGAGTCGAACACGAGATGCTCGTCGTACATTTCCTGGTAAACGGGCGAGCTGCGGGAAAACAGCGCATCCAGCACGATGCGGGCCGCCAGGTCTCGGCGGATCGCCCGTTCGCCGCTAAGGTTGCCGCCCGCTTCCTTGAAGCCGACGTAGCATTTCGGCATGGCCACCGCAAGGGTCGCCTGACGCATCGGTTCCTTGGCGTCCTCCGGCTCGTCGGCCGACAACCGTTCAAGTCCCGCCGGCGGGTCGAACCGCTTGCGCGCCTGGTTGGCCCGCACCGTTTCCATCGTCCGCTCCGGATCGACGCCGCCAACCACAAACAGATGCATGTTGGACGGGTGATAGAACACCCGGTGGCATTCGTACAGGAGCTCCTTCGTGATGGAGCTTACGCTCTCCGGCGTGCCCGCGATGTCGATGCGCACCGGATGGCGGTGGTACAGCGCCTCGAGCAGGCCGAAATAGACCCGCCAGTCCGGGTTGTCCCGGTACATTTGGATTTCCTGGATGATAATGCCCTTTTCTTTTTCCACGTTGGCGTCGGTAAAATAGGGATTCTGGACAAAATCGAGCAAGATATCCAGGCAACGGTCCACGTTGCGGGTGGCCGAAAACAGATACACGGTCTGGTCGAAGCCGGTGTAGGCGTTGGCGGACGCGCCGTTGGCCGCAAACCGGGCGAACACGTCCCCGTCCGGTTCCTCAAACATTTTATGCTCGAGAAAATGGGCCAGACCGTCCGGCACGGCGAATTCGCGGCCGTCTCCCAGGCGGAAACGGTTGTCGGCCGATCCGAAGCGGGTGGCGAACACCGCGAACGTCTTGGTGAAGCCGGGCTTGGGCAGCACGAACACGTCCAGCCCGTTGTCCAGTCGCTCGTGGTAAAGCGTCTCTTCCAGGCGGGGATATTCAACCGCGGGCATGGACGGTCTCCTCCTTCCGGTCCCTGAGGAAATAGACGGTGTCCAGACCGACGGTTTGCGCGACCCGCACCACGTCGTCCGGCGTCACGGCGCGGATTTTGGCGAGCAGCTCTTCCGCCGTGTGTTCCACCCCCGCCACAGACGCGTTGAAATCAAACCAGATCCGGTCAAAGGGGTTGTCCCGCAGGGCGGTAAGCTGATTCGCCAGCATTTCCTTCGTCTTCGCCAGATCGTCCCCGGAGAAATCGCCGCGGCGCATCGCCTCGAGCTGCTCGCGGATGATCCCGAGCGTCTTCCCGTAATTGGCGATTTCGATGCCCGTCTGGATCATGATGACGCCCTTGTGGCCGTCCAGTCGGGAAGAGGCGTAATACGCCAGACTCGCTTTTTCCCGCACGTTGACGAACAGTTTGGCGTGCGGGAAGCCTCCCAGCAGACCGTTGTACACGAGCAGTGCCGGATAGTCCGGTCCGGCGTAAGTGACAGGCGTCCTGAGGCCCATGTTGAGCTTGCCCTGGGTGACGTCCAGCCTTTCCTCCACGGTGCGGGGCTCCGGCGGCGCCTGCCTCGGGAGGGACGGCGCATAGATCCCGGGCGGGCCGTCCGGCAGGCGGAACGCCCCCTCCACAAGCGACTTCACTTCCTCCAGGCTCGTGTCGCCGACCACATACAAATCGAAGGCCGCGATCCGAAGCCAGCGGCGGTAAGTCTCATGCAGCGAAGCCGCGTCGATTCCTTCCAGATCCTCCTTGCGCCCGAGGGCGGGCAGGCGGTATGGCTCGCTGCGGAACATTTCTTCCAGACAACGCTTTTCCGCGTAGCGGATTTTGTCGTTGATGATGGCGTCGAGCTTTTGCGCCACCGTCTTTTTTTCCGATTCCACGTAGCGCGCGACCAAACGCCCGTCCTCCAGCGCCGGCGCCGTCAGCACCTCGCCCAGCAGGTTCAGCGCCTCCCTGAGCAACGGCGTATCCGAAGACACGAAACGGTCGCCGATGATGTCGAGCCGGAACTGGACCACCTGGTGGTCGCCCCGCTTGCCGACATCGTAACCGAAATGGGCGCCGTACATGGCGTCCAGCTTTTCCCGCAGGGCCAGCGTCTCCGGATAGCTCGCCGTTCCCCTACCGAGCACGAAGGGAAGCAGCGCCACGCGGGTGATCTCCGCTTCGGAGAGCGGCACGCCCGCATACAACACGACGGCGTAGGTCTTGAATTTCTTCGTCGGCAGGACGTGCAGCCGGATTCTGCCGCTTCGTCCCCGCACAAACGGCTCGGCGTTCAAGGACATCCCGCTCCTTTGCCCGCGTTCCTCGCCTTACAGCCCCATTCTACCCGCAGGACGGGGGGGAAAGCAAACGGTCCGGAAAATCCCGGAACGGCGGCTCCGGCCACCATCGGCGCCGGCGGAAGGCTCCGGCGGCAAGAGATGCCGGGGACCGGTCAGCGGCAGAAAATGTGCTTGCCGATCTTCTTGTACTGCGGCCGCGACCAGATCCACTTGTTTGTCGCCGTGGCGGGGTTGAAATAGTAGAGGCAGCCGTCCGTCGGGTCCCAGCCGTTCGCCGCGTCCTGCGCCGCCCGCAGGGCCGTCTCGTTCGGGGTCATCCAAATTTGCCCGTCGCTGACCGCGGTGAACGCGCCGGGCTGGAAGATAACCCCCGACACCGTATCGGGAAACAGCGGAGAGCGCACCCGGTTCAGGATGACCGCCGCCACGGCCACCTGGCCCTCATAGGGCTCCCCGCGGGCTTCACCGTATACGGCGTTGGCCATCAGCCGGATGTCGTTTTGGGAAATGTTGCCCGTACCCGCCGGACGCGGCGTGCTGCTGCCGGCGGACGTCGAACCGCCGCCGCCCTGCTTCTGTTCGAGCCCCGGCCGCCAGTTTTTTGTCGCTTCCCACAGTTTCAGCTTCGTTTTCGGACCGACGACGCCGTCGGCTTTCAGGCCGAACCGCCACTGGAACCAGGTGACGGCGTTTTTCGTCTTCGGTCCGAAAAAGCCGTCCACTTCGCCGTCGTAAAAGCCCAGATATTTCAAACGTCCCTGCAGCTCGTACACGTCGTCGCCCCTGGCGCCTTCGGTGAGCACCCAGTCGCTGAATGCCGCCCGGTCGGCGCCGATTTTCGCCAGAAATCCCAGGGCGGCGATGAACAGCGCCAGGCTGACCGCCACGATTCCCACGCGATTGTTCATCGCTCATGTCACGCCTTTCCCATACTGTCGTGCATCGGGACAGGACGCCCGAGTTTCCCGATTAGTATGGGAAAGGAAATGTGCGGTTATGCGGGAAGGCGCCGGCGCAAGGCATGAGAAAAGGAGCGGACGTCAGGAGGTAAAGCGTTCCGCTCCCTGCTCGTACTGCTCCAGCGTCATGAGCACCTCGCGGGGCTTGCTGCCTTCATAGGGGCCGACGATGCCCCTCGCCTCCATCGCGTCGATCAGGCGGGCCGCACGGGTGTAGCCGATGCGCAGGCGCCGCTGCAGAAGCGACACGGACGCCTGTTTCGCCTCGAGCACGATGCGCACCGCCCGGTCGAACAGCTCGTCCAGGGGCTCTTCTTCTTCCGGGCCGGCCGCGTCTCCGTTTTCCGGTATCAGATCCTCGCGGTAGTCGGCGGACCCCTGGCCGCGCACGAATTGGACGACTTTCTCCACTTCCTGGTCCGACACGAAGGCGCCCTGGACGCGGATCGGCTTGGGCGCCCCCATCGGGAGGAACAGCATATCCCCGCGTCCAAGGAGCTTTTCGGCGCCCGCCATGTCGAGAATGGTGCGGGAATCGACCTGCGACGACACGCCAAAGGCGATGCGGCTCGGGATGTTCGCCTTGATGACCCCGGTGATGACATCCACCGAGGGGCGCTGCGTGGCGAGGATCAGATGGATGCCGGCCGCCCGCGCCATCTGCGCCAGCCGCGTGATGGCATCTTCCACGTCGCCCGCCGCCACCATCATGAGATCCGCCAGCTCGTCCACGATAACGACGATGTAGGGAAGCGTCTCCTCCGGCTGGCCCCTGTCGGCCATCAGGGCGTTGTACCCCTCGATGTTGCGGGTGCCGGTGGCGGAAAAGCGCTCGTATCGCTTCTCCATCTCCGCCACGATTTTCTTGAGGGCGAGGGAAGCCCGCCGCGGATCGGTGACCACCGGCGCGAGCAGGTGGGGGATTCCGTTGTACACGTTGAGCTCCACCATCTTCGGGTCGATGAGGAGGAGCTTCACTTCATCCGGCTTGGCCTTGTACAACAGGCTGATGATGATGGCGTTGATGCACACCGACTTGCCGGAACCGGTGGCGCCGGCCACCAGAAGGTGCGGCATGCGCGCCAGGTTGCCGACGATGGGCTGGCCGGAAATATCCCGCCCGAAGGCGATGGTGAGCTTGCCCGGCGCCTCCCTGAACACTTCGGTTTCCAGCACCTCGCGCAGCGTGACGATGCTGATTTCCGGGTTCGGCACCTCGATGCCGATGGCGGACTTGCCCGGAATGGGGGCTTCCATGCGGATGTCCTTGGCCGCCAACGCGAGGGCGATGTCGTCGGTGAGGCTGACGATCCGGCTCACCTTCACGCCCACGTCCGGCTGCACCTCGTAGCGGGTCACCGCGGGTCCCCTCGACACGTCCAGCACCCTGGCGCGGACGCCGAAACTCTCCAGCGTCGCCTCCAGCTTGCGCGCCGTTTCCAGCACGTCCTGCGCAGCGCCTTTCTTCCCGCCGGGCGGTTTGTTCAAAAGATGCAGCGGCGGCATCCGGTAAGGCTTGTCCGCGGCGGCGGCGCCTGCGGGGGAAGCGGTCCCGGAGGAAGCGGCGGAACCCGGCGCGGAACCGCCGGCTTCGCCGATCGTTTCTTCTGGTCCCGGCACGGACTCGGTGAAGTCGTCTTCCGCAAGTTCCCCGCCATCCGGCGGATCTAACGGCCTGTCCGCCTCGAGGGACGTTGCCGCCGCCGTATCCGCGTCCCCGGCGCCGTCCGGCGTACCGGAAAGCGGCGGTTCGGCGTCCGGGACGTCCTGCGGGGAATCGGCCGGGAATACGCCGGCGGCTTTCCCGGAAGCTCCCCGTTCCCGGTCCCCGGAAAGCCCATCCCCGTAACCGTACAGGATCGGCTGATCATGCTCCCAGTCTTCTTCCGCGGGCGTATCCGTCGATTCCGGCTCCACCTTGCCGTGGAACAGCTGAAAGAAAAGCGGCGTTTTCCCCTTTCGGGCCGGCGTCCGGGGGTCCTGCGCCGTCTCTGCGGCTTCCGCCAGATCCGCATCCTGCGCGGCATCCACCGGGAAGGGGGCCGCCGCCGCTTTGCCCCTTTTGCGGTTCACGGCCTCCGCCCGGGCGCCGAGCGGTCCCCGCCCGGAAGCGAGGCGGACGGCCAGCCGCGGTGCAAGGCGGCGGAAAAACAGATGTGCCGCCCTAATCATGTCCACCAGGGAACGGTTGGAAATGAGCAGCACGGAAATGCCCAGCTGGACCAGCATCATCAGCCTGGCGCCGTAATACCCGAACAGCCAGTACAGGACGGCGTATTCCAGCGCGCCGACCATGCCGCCGCCGTTGTGTTCGTCGAACAGCTGAAGGCCCCGGTTCGGCGGCCTGTTCAGCACGTTGTGATACAAGTCGTCCCACGTGGTCGTGACAATGGCCGACGGTGTAAGCAGGTCGAACGATTCCAGATGCTCGTCGACGATCGTAATCGTGCTCCAGCACGCCAGGCCGCAGGCCAGCAGGACAAAGCCGGTGCGCCGGGTGGTCCAGCCGACCGGCCAGGACCGTTTGATCATCACGTAGAGGCCCAGCCAGATGCCGAGAAACGAAAGCAGATAGTAGTAGTTTCCCAGAACGAATCCGAACAGTTTCGAGAGGGACCGGCCGACCGCCGCTTCCCCGGAAAAGGCGATAATGGAGAGCGTGATCAAGATGATGCCGTACACTTCGTATTTGATGCTTTTCCGGTACACGTCCCGTTTCCTGCGGCGGCGTCTGGCCATGTTCCGGCACCTCCCGGTTTCCCATTATATCACAGATTCGGTCCCGGAAAGCGTCCGGGCGGAGACGGTGCCCGCGGCATCCGTCTCCGCCCGGTATATCAGCGATATGCCAGTTCGCCCAGCGCCAGCCATTGCCGGAATTCCAGCGGATCGGTGCGTTCGCCGATCACCAGGCATTCCACGCCGGCCATCTCGGCGAAATCGGCCAATTGCTCCGCCGTAACGCCGTAAGAGAAGGCGGTATGGTGCGCGCCGCCGGCGCGGATCCACATTTCGACTCCGTCCTTCAGGTTTGGCAGCACCTTCCACAGGACCCTCGCCACCGGCAGCTTCGGCATGTCGCGTTCGACGGCCACCGCCTCGACTTCGCTGACCAGCAGGCGGAACCGGTTGCCCAGATCGATGACGGAGGCGTTGACCGCCCGGCCGGCCCGGCCGTTGAAGACCATACGGGCGGGGTCTTCCTTGCCGCCGATGGAAAGCGGGTGCACCTCGATGCGCGGCTTGTGCGCTGCAATCGTCGGGCAAATTTCCAGCATGTGGGCGCCGAGCACGAGCGGATTGGCCGGATCGAGGTGGTAGGTGTAATCCTCCATGAACGACGTGCCGCTGCCGTTGTCCATGATTTTCACCAGGCGCACGAGGGCCGCCGTCTTCCAGTCCCCTTCGCCGCCGAAACCGTATCCGTCCTCCATGAGGCGCTGCACGGCCAGACCCGGCAGCTGCCGCAGCCCGTGCAGGTCTTCGAACGTCGTGGTGAACGCGGTAAACCCGCCTTCTTCCAGGAACGACCGCAGGGCAAGCTCAATCCGCGCCTGATAGCGGATCGCGTCGCGCACGGAACCTTCGGCCCGGCCGGCCTGCGCGATTTCGTAACGCTCCTCGTATTCCTTCATCAGGCGGTCGACGTCCGCGTCGGACACCGCGTTCACGCGCTGCACGAGGTCGCCGACGCCGTAGCCGTTGACGGACCAACCGAAAACGATTTCCGCCTCCACCTTGTCGCCTTCCGTCACCGCCACCTGCCGCATGTTGTCGCCGAAACGGGCCACCTTGAGCCGCCGGCTTTCCGCGAAGGCGACGGCGGTGCGCATCCAGCCGGCGATTTCCTCCCGCACCGCCGCGTCTTCCCAATGGCCGAAAATCACCTTGCGGGCCAGGCGCATCCGGGCGTGGATGAAACCGTGCTCCCGATCGCCGTGGGCGGCCTGGTTCAGGTTCATGAAATCCATGTCGATGGTGTCCCACGGAATGTCCCGGTTAAACTGCGTCGCCAGGTGGAGAAGGGGTTTCTTGAGCTGCGACAGGCCGCCGATCCACATCTTCGACGGCGAGAACGTATGCATCCAGGTGATGACGCCGGCGCAGTCGTCATTGGCGTTGGCATCCAGCATCAGGCGGCGGATGGCGTCCGGCGTCGTGAGCACGGGCTTGTAAACCAGTTCAAATGGCAGCGCGCCGCTTTGGTTCAGGCCGCTCACGATGGCCTGCGCATTCCGCTCGACCTGCGCCAGCGTCTCCGGTCCGTACAGATGCTGGCTTCCCGTGGCAAACCAGAATTTGTAGGGTCTGAGTTTCAGCAAGTTCCATTCCTCCCCGTTCCGAGTCTCCTTCAGCGGGCGACAGCCGGCGCCCTCAGCGCACGCTGTCGCGAATGTCCTTCAGACGCTTCATGACGTCGTTGCCGCCGCGGCCGAAGTAGTCGTGCAGCAGCGTGTATTCCCGGTACAATTTGTCGTAGACGGCGACGTTCTCCGGAATCGGCTTGAACGTCTCTTCCCGGATGCGCGCCAATTTCGCCGCTTCGACGATGGAATCGAAACCGCCGGCCGCCTTGCCCGCGGCCACCGCGCCGAACATGGCGGCTCCCACGGCGGGCGTCTGTTTCGACGCGGCCACCTTGATTTCCCGGCCCGTGACGTCCGCGTAAATCTGCATGAGGAGCCGGTTTTTCTGCGGAAGTCCGCCGCAGGCGTACAGTTCGTTCACTTCCACGCCGCCGTTATGGAACGCTTCGACGATCTTCCGCGTGCCGAACGCCGTCGCCTCCAGCAACGCGCGATAAATTTCCTCCGGCTTGGTGAGCAGCGTGCAGCCGATGAGCAGCCCGGTCAGGTCGGTGTCGACGAGCACGGAGCGGTTGCCGTTCCACCAGTCGAGGGCCAAAAGCCCGGTCTGCCCGGGTTTGTAAGCGGATGCACGTTTCTCCAGCCATTCGTGCACATTGACGCCTTCCCTCGCCGCTTCATCCCGGACGTAAGCCGGCACCGCCTGCTCCACGAACCATTCGAAAATGTCACCCACCGCCGACTGGCCCGCTTCGTATCCGTAATATCCGGGGATGATGCCGTCCTCGACGACGCCGCACATGCCTTCGATCATTTTTTCTTCCGTGCCGAGGAGCATGTGGCAGATCGATGTCCCCATCACCATGACCATCTTGCCCGGCGTGACGACGCCGACGCCCGGCACCGCGGCGTGGGCGTCCACGTTGCCGACCGCCACCGCCGTTCCCGGGAGAAGTCCCGTGGCTTCGGCCATCTCCGGTGTCAGTCCGCCCGCCTTCGTGCCGAGCGGCACGACTTCGCCGCGCAGCTTCGTCTCCGTCAGATGCTCCAGCCTGGGATCCAGCGCCTTGAAAAATTCTTTGCTCGGATATCCTTCGCGTTTGTGCCAAATCGACTTGTAACCGGCGGTGCAACTGTTGCGGACGAGCTGGCCGGTCAGCCGGAAAATCACCCAGTCCGTCGCTTCGACGAAACGGTCGGCCGCGTCGTACACCTCCGGCGCTTCGTCGAGAATTTGCCAGATCTTCGCGACCATCCATTCGGACGAAATCTTCCCGCCGTAACGCGGCAGGAACCGTTCTCCGCGTTCGGCCGCGATGGCGTTCAGCCGGTTCGCCTCGTCCTGGGCGGCGTGGTGCTTCCACAGTTTCACCCAGCTGTGCGGATGGCTTTTCCATTCGGGCAGAAAACAAAGCGGCACGCCCCGGGCGTCCACCGGCAGCATGGTGCACGCGGTGAAATCGATGCCCACCCCGATCACGTCTTCCGGGCGGACGCCGGACTGCCGAAGCACCTCGGGTACCGAACGCCGGACCACCTCCAGGTAGTCGCCGGGATGCTGCAGAGCCCATTCGTGCCCGAGCTTCGTCCCGCTTTCCGGCAAGGTCTCGTCGATCACCCCGTGCGGGTAGGGCGTGACATGGTCCGCCACTTCCGACCCGTCGGACAGGTCGACCAGCACGGCCCGGCCGGACTGCGTCCCGAAATCGATGCCGATCGCGTATTTCCTGTTCATTTGGCTCCCTCCCCATGATTTTCTTCAAAAGGAGTATCCAAATCTCCCGCGGAAAACCCGGCGTCCGCCTGCGGGGACTCCGCCGGTTCCGCGCCTTTTCCTCTCACCGCTGTCCGTAATAGGCGCCCGCCCCGTGCTTGCGCAAGTAATGGCGGTCCAGCAGATTTTGATCCATCGGTCCCACGGCGGGATTGATCAGGATGGTGTGGAGCGCGATCTTGGCCACCTCTTCAAGCACGACGGCGTTGTGCACGGCTTCGTGCACGTCCCTTCCCCAGGCGAACGGCGCGTGGGACCGCACGAGCACGCCGGGAATCGCGAGCGGGTCCCTGCCGCGGAAGGTCTCCACGATCACGTTGCCCGTCTCGCGCTCGTAATCGCCCTTGATCTCGGCTTCCGTCATCGGCCGCGTGCACGGGATTTCCCCGTAAAAATAGTCGGCGTGCGTCGTCCCCAAAGCGGGGATGGCCTTTTCCGCCTGGGCCCAGGCGGTCGCCCACGGGGAATGGGTGTGCACGATGCCGCCGATGTCCGGAAACGCCCGATACAGCACCACGTGGGTCGGCGTATCGGAAGAGGGTTTGTACCGGCCTTCCACCACGCGTCCCTCGAGGTCCGTCACGACCATGTCCTCCGGTTTCAGCTCCTCATAGGGAACCCCGCTCGGCTTGATGACCACCAACCCGCGCTCGCGGTCAATCCCGCTGGCGTTGCCCCAGGTGAACGTCACCAGACCGTGTTTCGGCAACGCCATGTTAGCTTCCCACACCGCCCGCTTCAACGATTCAAGCAAAGCGCAATCCGCCCCTTTCCTTCCCGCAGGCGGACGTGCACCGTCCGCAGCGATTCATGGCTTTCGGAAATCTCATGTCACTCTCATCTTATCATAATGTACGTACATGTTTAACTATAAATTTTTATCCCAAATTTCGAAAGCCCGTTGTTACGGTAAATTCTCAGGGGATGGGTTGCGG
>ERZ795043.1286-NODE-1286-length-13030-cov-15.878998_pt1 | contig 13030 bp, 7 predicted proteins | sample MGYA00375127_ERZ795043 | MGnify/ENA primary metagenome ERZ795043 (study PRJEB30172, sample SAMN05518447) | compost metagenome | isolation source: Feedstock adapted compost from Newby Island compost facility, Milpitas, CA | place: USA:Newby Island compost... | reverse complement strand
TCTCGAGGCTTACAGTGACCACCCGCAAGAGAAGCTCAAGCGGGTAGCGCGGGTTTTTCATCGTCTCAACCGCCCAATCATTGGTATCGTTGACGATCCCGCTGTCAGCGTCGACTCGAACTCCTTGGCGCTCCATTACCCACTCGATCGCAGGCTTCCCATTCACAACGTACATGTAGGCCTCAAGCGGAATACCAGTGATCGTGATGCGCTCGTTGTAGTGGATCGTCGTGAGATCTTTCTCCTTGCCCTTCTTGCCAAAGCGCATCTTCTCGACACGATAGTCGGAGGCCTTCAAGGCCTTACCACCGCTTTCGATTTTCGCTGGATACGGCTGCGCCGACTCGTAGTCGAGATGGAGCTCCGCGAGCGCGCGGCCCGCGCGACTGAACGCCCAGAAGGCATCCCTGCCCTTCACACAGGGAATCCGCGGGAGCTCCTTGCCAAGGCTGCCGGCGTAGCGCTCTCGATACTCGGGCGAATGCAAGAGCCCGTAGACATAGTAGAAGATGTCTTCCTTTGTAATCTTCTCGCCCGGGTATGCGGCCTTGAAGTAGGCCATGCCCTCATCGGTGATGCCGTCGCGACGGCCGCTCCCCCGTGACTCAAACGCGAAACCTCTTTGCGCGTCGGGGGCCTCCGGCTCCTCCGGAGCCTCAGCGTCGTACACGTACAGCGGGAAATACTGCGAACCGACCATGTCTACGACATGGAGGCTTGCCACTTTGTTGGCGATGAATACCGACCACGCGCTACGAGACTCGGAGGCGGACACGCCAATTACGACGTTCTCGGCGCCCGTGTAAGGGAAAAGCCTGGGCATCTGATAGACCATTTCGTTGAGCCGGCGATTGAAGTACATCCATTGTCGGTTGAATGGTCGGTAAACTGCTTGCACGATGCAGGACGCGTCAAAACTTATCCGCTGGCCTCGGACGAGTTGCTGCTTGAGCGACCGCGTCCACGCGATCTTCGCAGGGTCAGTGTCGACAAAATCAGATACAAGCGCAGTGCGCTCTTGCGTACTTCTTGAACTGTGCGCTCGCAAAAACCGGCTTACCTCGCGGTTGTAGAACTCGATCATACGCTCTACGTTCTCACGGAGCCTGGTCTTTGAAGCGTTGTAGCACCACGCGTCCCGGTTTGTCACGACGCCCAAGGAGAAGGTGTGAAAAAGAGCTGGCTCCTCACCCGCTCTAGACCCGAGTGGCATGAACCGGCGGAAAACTACATCGCGCTGCTTAAGCCAGTCGCCGTGAGCATCAGGAACAATCTCCTGCCATGCGCCTGCTTCGGTGATACCCCTGATGCTTCCAAACGCACGAATCCGCTCCAGTTTCTCCTCCCGAGTCAAGTAGTCGCCGATATCATGGAAACGAATCCGCGCAGGGGATGACGACTTCGGATTCTTCACCAGCACTGAAATCGCGATCGCAGCGCGGCTGCCTCCTCCGAAGATCTTGCCTCCTTCTTTGCGGGACATCTCTCCGGATGTGCGCTGATTTCCCCGCAGGTGAAATACATAGATATCGGTGAACTCTTCGGCCAAACACCTGCGCAAGCCGTCTGCTGCGGCAGCCTCAAGAAAGCTTGCGTTTGTCACGAAGCCGATCACGCCTGCGTTACCTACACGGTCCGACGCCCATCGGATGGCACGAACGTAGCTGTCGTAGAGCCCTTTTCGGAGCTTCGCGTCGGACCTCGCTACGTAGGTGCTTGCGATTCGTGCGTCAAGATGCGGGTAGTCAATGTTCTTGTTCTTGTCAGCCTCACTTTCCTGGCCGATCGAATAGGGCGGGTTACCTATGATGACGCGAATGTCCAGCTTCTTCTGGCGCGTGCGGCGAGCGCTGTTGTCCACCATGAGTTCCGCGAGAAGATCATCTCGCTCGTACATCGCGAACGTGTCGGTCAGGCAGATGCCTCGGAAGGGTTCGTAAGACCCTCCGACGACACCGTGGTAGGCAGCCTCGATGTTAACCGCCGCGATGTAATAGGCGAGCGGGACGATCTCATTCGCGTGGATCTCCTCGCGGTACTTCCGCGGGAGCTCCTTCGACGAGATCAGCCCGCTCTGGATCAGGCGCGTGATGAAAGTGCCTGTGCCGGTGAACGGGTCTAGGATATGCACCCCGCGGCTTCCCAAGCTCTCGCCAAACTCGGTGTCGAGGACGTGTGCGACGCTGTGTATGATGAAGTCGACGATCTCGACCGGTGTATAGACGATGCCAAGTCGATCGGCGAGGCGCGGGAACGCATACCTGAAAAACTTTTCGTAGAGCTCGACGACGATCCGCTGTTTGCCCGCCGCGCTTTCGATACCTTCGGCGCGCATTCTGACGCTCTCGTAGAAGGCTTCAAGCGTGTCGGCCTCCTTCTCGAGGTGCTGCTCCTGGAGCACATCGAGCATCTTTTGCATCGCAACTGAGATCGGGTTGTTGCGCGCGAAGCTGTAATCCTTGAAGAGCGCGTCGAAGACCGGCTTCGTGATCAGGTGCTGGGCAAGCATCTCGACGATCTCAGCGTCCGTGATGCTGTCGTTCAGGTCGTCACGCAGCTCCCGGGCGAACGTGTCGAAAGCTGCGCGTGCGCGCGTGTTCTTGGGGTTATCGAGGAGTGCCGATATGCGATCAATGTGTGTGCGAGCGATCTTTGCGATATCGTTCGCCCAATCTTCCCAGTGGTGACGGTTTCCGCACTTCTGGACGATCTTCGCGTAGATCGCGCGCTCGATCTCCCCGATCTCGAACTGGAGCTCTCCCTGGTCGGGTTTACTGGGTTGCCGGGACAGGGTAGCCCCGATCGCATACTGGCCGCGGCCGGCGTCTTCATTCCGGGCGCCTTCCGCTCGCCGCTGCCGACGCACGATCTTGTCGGTGATCGCGATGACCTCCATCTTCTGGACGTCGGCGCCGATCAGATCGAGCTTGTTGATCATCGCGTCGAACCGGTCGTCATGCGACCGGAGCGCCTGGAGAACCTGCCAGACGACCCTGTATGTCTTGTTGTCGTTGAGCGCCTCGTGGGGCTCGACACCGGCGGGAATTACGACGGGCAGGATGACGTACCCACGCCGCTTACCCGGCGCGTTTCGCATCACGCGTCCGACGGACTGAACGACGTCGACCTGGGAGGCGCGCGGTGCCAGGAAGAGGACGGCGTCGAGCGCGGGGACGTCGACACCCTCTGAGAGACAGCGAACGTTCGAAAGGATCCTGCACACGCCTTCGGGTGGCTCCTCCCGGAGCCAATCGAGCTTCTCCTCCTTCTCGCTCGCGTTCATGCTTCCGTCGATGTGCGCGGCCTCGCAGCGGAGCTGCGCGACAGGCTCGCCCTCGGCACTCTCGCGATAAGCGTCAACGACGGACTGGAACATCCGGGCGATGTGCTTTGAGCTCACCTTGTGGGTCTTGGCCCCTTTCTGGAGCTCGATGACCTGGCAGAACGCGACGGCACGGCGCATGGGAGCTTCGTCGCCCACGAGACTCTCCGCCAGGCCCTGCTTCGAGAGAGCCTTCCAGCATCCGACGATCTTGGCCGCATCGTCGACCTTGAGCTCGTTATTCTCGTCCGCGAGGAGTCTCTGCAGTCTGCGGTTGACGTGGGACTCCTCGACTGCGAGCACGATGACCTTGTAGTCAACGAGGAGCCCGCGCCGAACGGACTCGGAGAACGTCAGGACATGGAACTCCTTTCCAAAGAGCTTCTCGTCGTCCATGGACGCGAGCGTGATGTTCTCTCGCTCGGCAGTGGCCTTCGCATGGTCACCGAAGATTCGGGGCGTGGCCGTCATGTAGAGGCGCTTGCGCGCCCGGATGAAATTCCCGTCGTGAACTTTGACGAAGTGACTTTCGTCCTCGCCTTCAAAGGTCGCGCCCGTTGTGCGGTGGGCCTCATCGCCAACGATGAGATCGAACCTTGGCAGTCCGTGCAGTCGCTGAGCCTCTGCGATGACCTCGATTGAGTGGTACGTCGCGAACACGACGCTCATGTGCGTCGCGTCGTGGCGCTTTTTCATCTCGAGTGCGAGACGTTTCGCGTCGGTCGTCGCCGGGTAGCGGAGTTCGTGCATGAAGGTCTGCACGGTGTCGTCGTCCTTGCGGCGCTTCTTCCCCACGTCGCTGTCGGAGCACACAGCGAAGCTGTGGAGAGGGATCTGGCTCTCCTGCGTCCACTCGGTAAGGGTCTGCGAGAGGAGGGCAAGGCTCGGGACGAGAAAGAGCACTCGGCCGCCGGGCCCAGCGATTTGCTCGGCGATCTTGAGGCTCGTGAAGGTCTTGCCGGTGCCGCACGCCATGATGAGCTTGCCGCGGTCGGCGGTCTCGAAACCCCGCAGGACGTCGGCGATCGCTCGCTGCTGGTGGTCGCGAGGCTGCTTGCGCGGCTTCAGGACCGGCTGGGCGTGCGGCTTGTACTTCGACCAGTCGATCTGGCTTGTTTCGAGGTCGAACAGGTCAATCTTGCTGACCGGAATGCGCTGATCGCGGAGCGCATCCTCGGCATGCTCGCTCCAGTGGTTGGTCGTGGTGACGATGATCCGGTGTGTAAAGGGCTTCTTACCCGAGGCGGTAAAGAAGCTGTCGATGTCCTCTTTGCGGACGACGTGATCCTCCGCATAGAGCTTGCACTGGATCGCGTGGAACTCGTTGGTGCCGGCGGTCTGGGCAACGAGGTCGATGCCGACATCGCGCCTGTCGAGCCCCTGCTCCGCGGCCCAGTCGGCGTATTTCCAGACCTTGCTGTAGTAGTCCCGGTAAGTGGCTTCGTTGCGCAGGTAGCAGAGGACGAGTTCCTCGAAGTACTCCCCCTTCTCCCTTTCGGTGACCGCTGCGCGTCTGAATCCTTCAATGATTTCTCGAAGCGCCGACATTGCTGCGTGTGTGGAACCCCCGGATGGCGGTGTGAGTTTACTCCAACTCGGCTCGATGCCTTTCTTGAAAGTCACGAATGACTTTCAGCTCTCCGTGCAGAATAGCGGCGTGTCGCCCAGCATCGGGACGTCGTCACCTCAAAGGCTACAGCGGCGGATTCAGTGGAGCAGAAGAGGGGGGCATAGGGGGCATACCAATCTCGGCGCCAAGGACGCCCATTGTGGCTACGGAGCCCGTGAATCGTGCCGGTGAGGCGAAGTGAGTTTGAGTCGTTGGGGTCTTGTGTGAAAGGGAGCAGCTGGCGCGCACCAGCAACCAGGCACGTGTGTAAAACGGCAGCGATATACCCGTTGTTCAGGAGGAGAGGGCTCAATACCCCGCGGCCTGAACAATGGGCGCAAGCGGGAACCGAGGCGCCAGCGCTGGGTGGAACAGCACGAAGCGCAGGTGGGGGCGGGCGACATCCGTCCAAAGTCGAGCTGTGCTGCAACGTATGCGCACGATTGCAGTGCCGAGGCGAGGGGCTGGCTCCATACGTCCAGAGTCCATCGCGAGGCAAACCACTGAGCCCTGCGGTCTTGCAGGGTGGGGGGTGTTTTGCCTCGGCTCAGAGCTTCCACCACCGTCCAGATACTCACCATTAAACCTCTAGAAGGTAGTAGTTCGAATCTCCAGGCTGTGCGGGATGCCGCCGTTAGTGCAAGCAAGTGGAACGGGTGAGCAAGAAGGATGCGGTTTTCGTCCCGTGACTCTGAGAGGTGCAGAGGTGAGGGTCGACCGACTTTGCTGGATGTGATGTCGCCAGGGTCAGTTCAGGCGAAACCACGTGCAGGAGATGAGGTGCAGGGGGTGCGACATCCTCGATAGCCAAGGCCTCCGCCTTTCAGGGGCGGCTAACTGTCGACCGATTATTGTCCGTACGGCTGTCGAGGAACGCACAGGGCCTGTTCTGGGCCCCCTTCGCTCTCGCGGACGGAAGGAAAGTCCACACATGTGGAGCAACGACTCTGACGCCGACATCACTCCCGCTGACATCACTCCCAAGGTGCTTCTGGGGAGGCCCAGCTGAGGCGGCACAGCTCAGCGCGCTGGGCCTTGAGGGGCTCACCAAAGCGACCGAAAACTCCTCGTCGATCAGCCTCCACCACTGATCGTGAGTGGACAGTGCCTGGTGAGACGGATCCAATCCGACTCATCGCTTCAAGCTGGCCGTCAGTGAGTCTGCGGATCCGCTGGGCGGCGAATGAGGCGAGGCGAAGGCGCGGAGCACCTCTGTATCTTCTTGGAGCTCAGCGAGCATCTCGGGGCGCTCGAGCATGCCCCTGAATCCGCCCCCTAGGGACCTCGGTTGGGTTGAGCCCACGGTCATTCTCACTCTGTCCTGCTCCGGGTGTGCTGCACGTTCGCCACCGGGACCCGCTGCCATTTCAGACAGCATCCCACCCTTGCGCCGACTGTAGAGGCCTCTCGCCACCACCTTCACTGGCAGGTTCCACGTGAAAACGCGTCACCGACCGAAGAGCAACCGCTCGTAAGTACCTTGGCCCGCGCCCTTGAACCTTGTGCTCATTAACGACCTCGGAGCGCAAGCGACGTGAAGCTCGATTGGGCGGGGGAGGTCCCCGGAAGTTGATCGGCGCCCACCGCCCGCATTGGGCCATCATGTGTTACTCATGTATACATGCTTGACACATGCTCGGGCTGCGCGTAGCATGCTGGTAGAAAATGTTGTTCATGTAGGCATTGATAACATGTCTCGCGCTGGCGTTACCGAGGAGTCGAACTCCACCCGCCCGTTTTCGAAGGCGGAAATGTTCGACGAGCTGAACAATTTCATCCTCCCCCAATTCTTTGATGAGCTCGCCGATTGGTTCGACCCAGACCGGGTCGAAGCGTTGGCGGGCGGTAACTATCACCAGTTCGACTGCCGATCGGTGTCTATCGGGGAAACGCTTGGCTGGCTCTACGACTACGCGATCGACGCAACGCTCAAGGAGGGAGACGACCCCTACCTGTGGCTCCACAGTGCTTCGCTCTTCGTCGACGAAATCGTTGCCCCGAAATCAGCATTCTGGGGCGGGGGCACGCGACGCCCGCTGTGCGCACGTGTGGTGGAGACGGCGATGGCGCGGTGGGAACTCGACATGGCGCCACCGGCCGCCCTCGCCATTCCCAACGAGATTCCAGGTACACCTTCCGGGTACTTGACGATCCGCCAGGTTGCGCTGCTCGCAAACATGGACGAGAAGTCCGTGCGCAACGCAACGTACGAGAAGAGTGATGACCGTTTGCGCACCTCAATCCGCGGTGGACGTGCGTACGTCGAGGTCATCGAAGCGCGCAGGTGGCTCGCCCGCCGCCGGGGATATCGCGCCACACAGCTCGTTCCGCGCCGTGCTGCACCGGGGACGGAGATCCCAGCTGCGGGTTTCCGCACACCGGAAGAGGTTGGTGCCTTCGTCGAGAAGCGACGTGAGGCACTTGGTATCGATCGCGCCGAAGTTGCCCGCCGAATCGGGCAGACAGGGGTGACTGCTCAAACAGTGGAACTCGTCGAGGCGGGCGGGGTGTGTGACTTTCAGCTGTCGACCTTGATGGCTCTTGGTCGTGCACTCGAGGTCGACCCAAAGCGCTTCGCGCTCGCGGCCGCCCACGGCTACATCATCGACGACTACCGCGAGGACACCGTATGACAGCACCAGAACGGTTCTATCTCGGCGTCTGCTTCATCCACGTCGACGGCACCCGTTACTACCCCGTCCGCGTACGCGACCGGGATACAGGACGATGCCTTTTTCGAGTAGCGAAGCGTGGACACCGCAGCAACACCAAGGAACGCACCATCTTCGTGGAGGAGGAGTCCGAACTCCTCCGGTTCCTCAAGGCGGGATATGGTGTTCGCTGCGGTTCTCTGGATGGCGGTCCGTGCAATATCTACTCGATCAACAGTCGCTCGATTGCTCGCGCTGAAGGCCTTGAAAAGGATGCTGCATGACCGTCAACGATTTCTAGGTCGGCTCGTCCTCATCCGAACGCCGGGAACCCAGGCGTGACACTCGGCAGAGACCGAGCTCTCTAGTGATGACGTTGTGCACAAACCTTGCCGTTACGGCACGCCCCAGGGCCCCTGGGGCGTTTCTTTTTTCCCCGCCGCGATGCGAACTGGTCAATCATTCACCCGTATCCGCAAGGAAACGGGCGTTTCTGTTCTGGAAACAGGCGCAAGGCGTAAACTGTTGAGTATGCAAGGGAAACTACGCACTTACCCGGCGGTATCTCAGACAGTGACCCGGCCAAGGCGAATCTTCGTCGTTTGGGATGATCTGCACGGATTGCAGCCCGCCGCGGGGCGCAAACGGATTTGCCCGTCGATGGCACAGCTGCGGCATGCGCGGATCGTCGTGGGGCCATCTGGTGCTTGTGGGCTGGTGCAGCGCGTCAGGCTGCTCTGGACGTCGCGAACGAGGCGATGGCGTCCTCGAGCCTGAGAAGGAACATTCGGCTGTCAGAGAGCCCTTCGTCGATGAGCTCGGCAGTGAACTCAGGCAGCCGCGCAAGAATTCTCCCGGCAAGCTCTCGCACACGGGCGCTTCCTGCGACCGAAAGTCCTGCAAGCTCCCCGAGCTCATCCCAGTCACGATCGGTGATGTACGTGAGCTCGTAGTGACCGCCGATCTTCATCGCAAGCTTGAGCCGCTTCCTCTCGTAGTAGGGAAAGGCGCTCGCAATGTCATACAGGGGTGCAAGGCGTACCTGACCGGGGCCGATGAGCAGTGAGTAGTTCTTCGCGTGCGCATCCGTGCCGCCGATGAGGTAGTTGAACGCGAGCGCATCGAAGAACGTCGCGCAGTCCTCCTTTGGTGCCGTGGACGCATCGGTGAGAAGCCCCAGGATCTCCCGCGGCCCCGGCCCACCCATGTTCTGATACTTGCGCTCAGGGAGTACCGCGAGCGCCTGACAGAAATCCTCGGTGTGCACTCGGATGAGCACGTCCTCGACGCGCACGCGATCGAAACGCTCGGTGACGAACGCGACCTCATCTGCAAAGCGCATCACGGCCGAGTTCGCTGCGGGGAGTCCCACCTCACGCGCGAGGCGCAGACAGAAGTGCTCGTTCTCGGCGAATCCCGCGAGCTTTGGAATCGGGGGTTTGAGGATGTGCGTCGTCGGTGTGCGCCCGGAGGGAATGCCCCATCGGTCTCCTTGCCGGTGCAAAGCCATCTTCGGTTGTGCGCCGGCCAACGAGAAGTACCCGACGTCGCCGGGTCGCAGCCAGGCGGTGCGGTCAACGCGGAGCTCCCGCAGGCGCTGTGCGATCTGCTCTTCATCGAGCCACTGCACGACGGGCTCGTGCTCGGCGGCGAGCGCTTCGAGGCGCTCGGGCCGCACGATCTGCGCGGCGCCAGGGAGGTCCTCACCGGTAAATGACAGCAACGCAAAGGCGTTCTTCCGGACGCCGAAGTTTCGTGCCCAAGTACGGAGGACCTCGTCGTTGTCCGGCAGCAGGTTCCAGAGGTAAGGGTTCACGACCCGGTTGTCGTGATCCTTCACCGACAAGGGCATCGAGAGCGACAACGGGAAGCTGTCAGGCCGCTCGCGCCAGCTGTCCTCGTAGTGGAACGTGACGGCGCCGCCCTTGGCGATGAGCCGCCCCATCGACTGCCCGTACATCAGCACATGAAGAACCTTCTCGCTCATGAGCGGCTCTTCCGGTGTCGATTAACGATCTCGTCGATGTTGACCCGCGGGATGCCCTGGCGCACAGGTGGAGACGGATCCCGTTGAATGCTGCCCTCGACACGCGCATCGAGCGTGAGGCCGAGCGCCGCGAGCGTGCGAAGCACGAGCCCGATCTCCGCGGTCGGTTTGCCCCTCTCCACCGCACTCAGCCACGGGCGGGACACCCCGACGCGAGCGGCCAGCGCCTCCTGGCCGAGTTTCAGCTCCCGCCGGCGCGTGCGGATGAGGGCGCCCAGAGCTCTTGGCGTGCGGATTTCCATGCCGAACTCGTTGTGTAAACGATCGTTTACATTGTAGGACTGTAAACGATCGTTTACAAGCCGAACTGTAAACGTTCGTTTTCAAACTCAAGACGTAAACGTTCGTTTACATCCCATACACACAGCGACATGGAGGGGCGGCAGGTAGGGAGGAGCCGGCCAAGCACTCCGCCGGGGAGCTCGCCCCGGTGCATTGACTCAGCGGGAGCGACGCTCACGAGTGTCCACGTCGTACTGTCACTCCCCGTGCGACTGGAAAGTCAGCATCCGAGCTTCGTTCCCCTTGAGGCGGCGCTTCGCCCCCCACCACCGAAGGTGCGCTACGTCAGCATGCCACGGCGACGTAGACGGGCAGGCGAAGAACCTTCCGTTCTTCTTCAGCCCTGCTGGACTGCCTCTCGCTCCTGCATACGATCTGCTCTGTGGCCTCATCTACGAAAACGAGCGTGTGGAGAACACGCCCGCCATGGCGGCCTACCGGAAGCCTGGAATACGTTCCTCCCATGCCTTTGGTTCCAGGGAGGTGGGCGATGGCGCTGCTGAGATCGGTGCCCCGGCGAGCTGACGGTACACAAGCGCCTTACAGCAACGTCAGGGTGCAGATCACGAGTTGCGCTTTCGTGCCGTCGACATCCACACAACGAATTCTCTCATGCGGGCCGAACTGCAAGCACCAGCAGGACGACAACGATCAGTGCGATCGCGAGTCGGAGTCTCCAGGACTTGAACTGGTGAGTTGGAGAGTTTGAGAAAGTTGTCGGGTCGGCGGAGGCCGGTGGGTCTGGCGGAGCAGGTGATGTTGCCAGAGCTCCTTCGACGGTGGCTTCGGCATCGTACAGATACGCTTGAACGACAGGAATGGGTGAACGGCCGCCGGTCAGAATCTTCGTGAGGAACGCTTTGTAGCGGGCGCCTCGGTCGAGGAGCGGAGAGAGACCTCGCGCGTCATCCTCAGGCACAAATCCGATCTGCCGCCCATTTGTAAGACAAACACGGATGGCGTTCGGGCTGTGCGGGTTGTGAGGGTCCCGCTGCAGGATGACCGAATCACCGGCGAACGCATATCGCCTGATTACCTCTGGTCTCCCTTCATAGCGACATCCGGCAACCATGAAGTTTGCGGAGGCAATCGGTCGGTTCTTTGCGCGCTCTTGGCTCTCGACCGCTTTGCGAGCCGCTTTGGCCTGACGACGGATCTCCGGAGGAAGCACGGTCTCGATCGCGCGATAGAGCTCCTGCAGTTCGCCGGGAGTGACCGTCCCGTCTGCGAGGATTCGTTGGACGGTCTCGCGCAGGAAGCTGATGGCCGGCAGATCCGCCTCGCGACTGTCCTCGAGCCAGACGCGCAAATCCTGCAGCTCCTGCTCGGACAGGCGCCCGTCGGCCGTGACGGTCTGGCATAGAGACAGGAGCTCGGCGCCAAGGGTTGAGCGCAGCTGGGTCTTTGTCAGGGAAACGCGTCGCGTGTAATGCGGCGGAAGTTTCGCTTCCGGCATCTACCCCCTCCCCCCCCGTCTCGGTCGTTGTAATGGGTTGCTCCATTGTTTGCCGCGGCTTCGACTGCGAGCAAGCGTCATGAATCCGCACGACACTGGCCAGGATTGCTGCATGCGGTGGGGCCGTGACGAAGCGGGTTCGTGATCGGTTCCTCCTTTGCTCATTTCACCATGCCCGGTCCGGTTTGAACGGCTTTTGGATCAGTGCTCTCCACTCCGCCGTCGATTCACTGACGAGCGCAGCAAGCTATCAAGGCCGTCTGACCTGAGTCCCGTTTTTGCGGTCAGTTTAGAACTGGACTAGAGTGGCTTCGGGAAGTCCTCCCGAAAGGCCCCGTCGGGGGCCGAAAGGAGAAGAGGACGGTGAAGCGCTCGAGGTACTCGGACGAGCAGATCGCCTATGCGTTGAGGCAAGCGGAGAGTGGCACGGCGGTGGCCGATGTCTGCCGCCAAATGGGCATCAGCGAGGCGACGTTCTACGTCTGGAAGAAGAAGTACGCGAACCTGGGGGCGACGGAGCTGCGCGAGCTGAGACAGTTGCGCGAGGAGAACGCGAAGCTGAAGCGGCTGGTTGCTGATCTGACGCTCGACAAGCACATACTGACCGAAATCGTTCGAAAAAAAGTCTGAAGCCGGCACGCAAACGCGAACTCGTCGAGTGGGTGCGCAGCGCCTACGGAGCAAGTGCGAGCCGCGCGTGCCGGCTACTGCAGATCTCCCGATCCTTGCACGGCTATCGCAGCCGTAGAGCAAGCCAGGAGCCGTTGCGGCGAAGGATTCGCGAGCTCGCGCAGGCGCGCCCGCGCTACGGCTACCGTCGCATCCACGTGCTGCTGTGGCGCGAGGGGTGGCGAGTGAACCTGAAGCGCGTTCGGCGGCTTTACCGCTTGGAAGGGCTGCAGCTGCGCCTTCGAGTGCGTCGCGGCAAGCGAGCGAGCTTGCACCGAGGTGTTCCGCCGCCGGCCACTCGCGCGCACGAGCGCTGGAGCATGGATTTCGTGCACGACGCGACGCTCGACGGACGGGCGTTTCGGGTGTTGACGGTCGTGGACCAATGGAGTCGCTGGAGTCCGATCCTGGAGGTGGCTCAAAGTATGTCCGGCCGTCAGGTCGCCGAGGCGCTCGATCGGGCCATTGCCCTGCACGGGAAGCCGCGCTCGATCACGGTGGATCACGGTACGGAGTTCACCTCGCGAGCGCTCGACGAATGGGCTTATCGCAATGGGATTGCGCTCGACTTCATCCGGCCGGGAAAGCCTGTGGAGAACGGTTTTATCGAGTCGTTCAACGGAAAGTTGCGCGACGAATGTTTGAACGCGAACGAGTTCTTGTCGATTGAAGATGCACGGTGCAAGATCGAAGCGTGGCGGATCGATTACAACCTCCATCGCCCGCACACGTCGCTTGGGCAGCTGAGCCCTGCGGAGTTTCTTCGGAGGTCAATGACAGAGGACGAGAAGCCGCTTTTTCTACGTTCGCGCTGACCTAAATCAGGACCCAGCTCAGAGAAGCCGCTTTTTCTACGTTCGCGCTGACCTAAATCAGGACCCAGCTCACCCGATGAGCAGACTCTACTTCATTCCGGGACTAATCTGGGGGAGCAGACCAGATCATCCGCGAGATCAGACGACGCACGCGCGTTGTCGGCGCCTTCCCGGACGGC
>ERZ795043.1276-NODE-1276-length-13143-cov-4.698808_pt1 | contig 13143 bp, 12 predicted proteins | sample MGYA00375127_ERZ795043 | MGnify/ENA primary metagenome ERZ795043 (study PRJEB30172, sample SAMN05518447) | compost metagenome | isolation source: Feedstock adapted compost from Newby Island compost facility, Milpitas, CA | place: USA:Newby Island compost... | reverse complement strand
AAGGACAGGCCGTCATGGCCCGTCCGGATAGAAACCGAATTCGTCCATCATGAGCTTGCCGGGTCCGCCTTCCATGCGCAGCGTGACCGAGCGGATGCCGTCCGACAGAATGCCCGGCCGCTCCTTCTCGAACGCATCCAGCGGAACGATGAACGTCTCGAACACCGGCTCGACATCCGCCTTGTATTTGCCGTTCTCCAGCCGCCGCTCCAGGAACCGGTGGATGGTGAAGCGCACGCGGGGCGGCGATTTCAGAACGCCGAACCGGTCCAGCTTCAGGCTCGCCTTCCGGCCGTTCGCCCCCTCGACGCCGATCTCGACCGCGTATGCGCCGCTTTCGGGCAATTCATGGGACAGATCCGCGAGGGAAAAAGCAACCGCCGACACGTCCTTCGGCCCGCTCGTCCGCCAGTACCGCTCCTCGAACCCGATCGTGTACCGGGCGTCGGCGTCCCACGCCAGCACCAGCCCCTTGTAGCCCCGGCTCTTGCCGTCGCGGTTCAGCACCGCCGCGTGCGTCCATTCCGCCATCCCTTCCGCTTCGGCGGAGACGCCGTCCCTGAGCGTCCGGACTCCCGACGACTCGAACCGGCTGACCGGCAGGAAATCGCCGGATTCGTAGCGCCCGTAGACGGCGGCTCCGGCCGCGAGGGACTGGCGGAGATCCGGGTCGGAGAAGAAGCGCCGGTACTCCTCTTTCCCGTTCAGCGCCGCCTCCAGAAACGCCGCAATGAAGCCGGCGGCCGCCTCCCGCTGCGCCTCGCCGTCCATGAGGTCCCGGGTATTGAGCAGCATGCCGGACGGCATCGACAGATCGAACCGGCCCCAGGACGTGTTGAACTGCCCGTGGTTCGCGCCCTCGAGGTAGATCTCCGCTTTGAACAGATCCTTCCGTCCGTCCAGCGCCGTCCGCACATACTGCTGGTCGCCGTAGAAGTTTTGCAGGTCGGCGTCGCGGGAGCCGTGGATCGTAAGATAGCTCACGCCCCGCAGCGCCGCCCGGTTCCCGTCCACGGGCATGTCCGTCGGCGCAATTGCGGCCACCGCGGCGATGCGGATCTCCTTTCCGATCGCCGCAAGCGACGGATCGTCCGGGAACCAGCGGTCATGGTCGGCCGCCATCGCCGCCGCCTGGCCGCCCCGCGAATGGCCGACGAGGCCGATCCTGCCGAGGTCGACGCGTCCGTGGAACGGATTGCCCGGAGTCCGGCTGAGCTCGGCGATTTCGGTCAGGTGCCTGAGCAGCAGCCAGCTTCTCAGCTTCATGTCCGGTTTCGGAATGCCGCTCCAGACCGAATAGTTCAGGAAGTTCTCGTCGACCGACACGGCGATGAACCCGCCGCTCGCCGAGATAGGCGTATCCGTCATCCGAGAATTCCTCCATCATATGGTTGCCGTGCACAATCAGCACAAGCGGATAAGGCCCTTCCCCTTCCGGCATCCACACCTGCCCGTTCAGCGGAAGCCTGCCCGTTCCGAATCCCCAGAACCGGGTGCGGATCGGCGACCATTTCGGATGGATCGCCGTGGCGTCGGCCGTCCGGGTCAAGACGGACGTTTCCGCGCCGAACTCGGCGCGATGCCGGTCCGTCCCGCTGCCGTAGGTAAAATACGTGTGCCCGTACGGGCCCGGTCCGGTCGAAAGCCCGCCCGGATCGGCTGCTTTCGCGGTCTCATCCGCGTCGAAAATCCGGTCGTCCGCCGTCAGCACGGCCACCTCCCCGCCGGGCACCAGCGGCATGCCCGCCGTGAGCAGGAATGCGGCGACGGCCGCGGTCAGCAGCGCCAGGGACGTCCGGAGCGGGTTCCGCCAGAGGCCGGCCAGCGCCATGACCAGCCCGCCCGCGGCGGCTCCGATGCCCGTGATGACCGCGGCGACGACAAGCCCCGCCCAGCCCATGGCCGTGTACTGCAGCGCGAACGCCATCCCGGCCGTCGAGGTCAGGAAGACGCCGGCAAACAGCCGCGGGATCGGCAGCATGAGCAGCGAGAAGAGATACGCGAGCGCCGTTCCGCCCATGGCAAGGCCGACGAGCCCCGCCGTAATCAGCAGCGCCGCGTCGAAGCCGTAGCCCATTCCCGTGGGAATGCCCAGGGCGCACACCGCGGCGAGCGCCGTCCAGACGAACGCGATGCCGGCGCTCGCCGCCAGCCATCCGCGCGTGTCGCGGCGGAACGCCCTCGCCGAACGGACCAATGCGTACCTGGCGATCCGTCCGATGACAGCCGGTTTTCTCCATTCCATCCTCTCAGGTCCACCTCCAACCGCGGCAAGCCGGCCGGCGCGCCATCCCGTCACATGATCGGGGACAAAAGCCGCGCCACCGACTCGCGAGCCTTGTGGAGCAGCGGCCGATTGTGGTACATGTCCGGCGTCAGTTCAACGCATTCTCCGAGATCTTCCTCGAACAGCGCGGCCAGCCGGCCCGAGACCTCCGAATCGAACAGGAACGCGTTCACCTCGAAGTTGAGCCGGAAGCTGCGGTTGTCGATGTTGGCGGTGCCGACCGTCGCGATTTTGCCGTCGGCGACGATCGTCTTGGCGTGCAGGAACCCCTTGCGGTACAGATACACCTTCACCCCGGCCTGCAGCAGCTTGTCGAGATGGGCGAACGTCGCGTAATGGACGATCCGGTGATCGGGTCGTTCCGGAATCATGAGCCTGACGTCGACGCCGGAGAGCGACGCGATCCGGATCGCGGTCAGGAAGCTTTCATCCGGCACGAAATACGGCGTCTGGATGTAGATGAACGATTCGGCCTCGTGGATCATTTTGATAAAGCCGTTCTTGATCTGCTCCATATCCTGGTCGGGACCGCTCGCAACGATCTGCATGCCGACGCGTCCGGGTCCGGGCTCGCCGGGAAAATACCGCTCTCCCGTGACGAGCGGCCGGTCGGGCACGGCCATGTTCCAGTCGAACAGGAAGCGCGCCTGCATCTGACGCACGGCCGACCCCCGCACCCGAAGATGCGTGTCGCGCCAGAAGCCCAGCTTCGGATCCCGGCCCCGGTACTCGTCACCGACGTTGAACCCGCCGATATAGCCGATCCGGCCGTCGATGACGGCCAGTTTGCGATGGTTGCGATAGTTGATCCGCGGGGTGAGCTGGCCGAACCGGATCGGGAAGAAGAACGCCGCCTGTCCTCCCGCTTCCGTCAGCGGCCGGAAAAACTTTCGCGAAAGCCGGTGCGAGCCGACATGATCGGCCAGAAAGCGGACTTCGACGCCGGACGCCGCCTTCTCGGCCAGTCTGGACAGGAGCAGCCGGCCGAGCTCGTCGTCGCGCACGATGTAGTACATCAGATGGATGTGATCCCGTGCCGACTCGATGTCGGCCAGAAGCCGCTCGAATTACGAATCGCCGTCGCCGAAAATGTCGACTTCGTTGTCCTGCGTATAGATCGCGTGCGCGCTCGACAGGTTCATGTAGATGAAATCGCGGTGCGGCTCCATCCCCGGATCGTTGAATGCGATGCGGCTTTGCGCGAAGAACTCGCGCTGCTGGCTGACGATGCTTCCGATCCGGTTCCGGTACGCGGCGCGGATCCGGAGGAAACGGCGGCGGCGCAGGTTCTGCCCGAGGACGAGATACAGGATGAAGCCGACACCGGGCAGGAAGATGAGCACCAGAATCCAGGCCCAGGTCGCCGCCACGTTCCGCCGCTCCAGGAAAACGATCGTCGCGGCGAACAGGAGGTTGCAAGCGGTAAGAAGCAGCGATAAATTCTGAATAACCGTCATGCCGCAAAACCCCCGTCAGCGAAAAGCCTTCCCGCTTGCGGGCGGGAAGGCAGCCGTTCACCGCATCAAGCCGTGCCTCTCAGCGCCGCCAGACCCAGGGCGAGCGCTCCGCACAGGCCGGCGTTGTCGCCGAGTCCCGGCGGCACGATGTAGTCGTCGATGCGTTTCAGGATCGCGTCGTGCGCCACGTAGCCGTTCAGGTTCCGCTTCACCTCTTCGCGGATCATCGGGAACAGCTGCTTCTGGTGCATGACGCCGCCGCCGAGGATGATCTTCTTCGGCGAGAGCAGCAGGATCGTCGACGCGAGCGCCTGTCCGATGTAGTACGCTTCCAGCGGCCACGCCGGATGGTCCGGCGCAAGCTCGCTGCCCTTGATGCCCCAGCGCCGCTCGATCGCCGGACCGGCGGCCATCCCTTCCAGGCAGTCGCCGTGATACGGACAGCATCCTTCGTAGGTATCATCGGGATGGCGGCGGATCAGGACGTGGCCGCCTTCGGGATGCAGCAGGCCGTGCACGAGCCGGCCTTGCGCGTATACGCCGACGCCGATGCCGGTGCCGATCGTGTAGTAGACGCAGCTGTCAAGCCCCTTCGCCGCTCCCCACATCGCTTCACCGTACGCCGCGGCGTTCACGTCGGTGTCCCAGCCGAACGGCACGTCGAATTCCCGCTTCATCGTGCCGAGGAAATCGTACCCCGACCAGCCGGGCTTCGGCGTCGTCGTCACGCAGCCGTAGGTCGCGCTTTCCGGATCCATGTCGATCGGGCCGAACGTGCCGATGCCGATCCCCTCGCCCTCCTTGTCCCGGAAATAGGCCATGACCCGCTCCAGCGTCGGTTCGGGCCTCTCCGTCGGGAACGAAACGCGGTCGAGGATGTTGCCGTGTTCATCGCCGACGCCGCACACAAATTTCGTGCCGCCGGCTTCGATCGCTCCGATGCGCAAATGCGGTTCCCCCTCAAGTTTATCGCAGTCTACAGCATTATAGCACAGAGTTCCCGCGTCCGGCACACGCTCGTCATGACGCGAAATAGGCACGCGCGCGCCGCGACCGGAGGAAATACGCGATCCAGCCGCTGCCGGCAGCCGTCTCCGCGAGGCCGATCTCCCAAATGACGCTCTCCGGACCGAACAACAGCGCCTGCGCCGCGTTGACGGCCGGAAGTGCCGCCTCCCGGATCACGGCGGCCCATGGCGCGACGCGAGCGCGTCTCCAGAAGAGGATCAGCACGGTCGCGGCCATCAGTTCCAGCAGCACGGACGTCCAAAAGTGAAAGCGGAAATCGCCGCCCCCCGCCATGATGCCGATATCGCCGGTCAGAACGAACCAGAGCGACAATCCCCGCATTGCGAACACCAGAATCGTGTATTCCACATAGACCAGCAGCCAGCCGGCCAGTACCGGCTTCGGTCCGGACATGTCCATCATCCCCTCTCGTTCCCGCCGGCATGCCCGAATGCTCCATGCCGGCGTTGATGGCCATGGGCCGCGCCTTCAGGCTTCCGGCTGCGGAGACGCCGGCCGGTACAGCGTCACTTCATCCAGCCAGATCGAAGCCTTGCCCCTCGAATCGGGATCCGTCAGAATCTGCAGGCCGATCGCCCGGACTTCCTCCAGATTGGCGACCTTCGTCAAATCGAAACGGATCGTCTCGAAACCGCCGCCGGTCAGCAGTTTCTCGCCCGAATCGGTCCACGCCCAATTCTCGCCCGTCTTGACGTACAGCTTGACGCGCACACCGCTTCCGGGGCCGGCGCCTTCGCCCGGACGGACAAGCGCCTTCGCTTGAAGCGCCACTGCGCCGCTCAGATCGGCGTCGCCGACCCGCGTCAGCTCGAAGCTGCCGCCGCCGAGCTCGAAGTCGGCCTTCAACGATCGTTTTCCGCTTGACGCCGCTTCGGTTGACAATTCCGGCCCCGCCGCCTTCGCGGTGTTCCAGATGCCGCCGCTGTCGTTGTTGATCGTCCAGCCGTCGTCCGACGTCTCGAAATCGTACAGCAGCACCGAGGCCGGCGGTTCGCCCGAACCGACCCTGATCTCGACCGCATCCTCCAGCGTCGCACCGTCTTCGAGGACGGCCTTCACCGCGATGACGGCCTTGCCCCCGGCGAGCGACGGTTCCGGCCTCCACACGGCCCGGTAATAGCCGGTACCGGTATCAAGCGTCATGGGCACAGGTTCAGGCGAGCCTTCGGCGGTGAACGTCACGTCCGCCTTTCCGGCGTGGAGCAGGCGCGCCCGGATTACGGCCTCGCCGACCACTTCGGACCCGGCCGTCGGCGCCGCGATATGCAGGAACGGCTCCTTCGCGGCGGTCTCCGCCCGCCGGTCGTAGACGCCGGACAGGTCGCCCGCGAACGCCGTGTATTCATCCTCGTAGAAGGCGATAAAGTCGGGCAGCAGCTCGTGATCACCGAGCAGCGGCGCGTTTTTGTAGGGAACGAACAGGTTGCCGTTCGTCGAGAAATTCGCCCACGTCAGCATGTAGGCGGTCCGGCGCGCGTCGGGATCGGATTGGATCGCGTTCAGCACCTTCGTGAACCACTGCAGGTCGCCGTTGCCCTCGATCTTCATCCCCTTCGGGCTGTAGCCGAATTCGGACAGCGCCGCGATCTTGCCTTTCTTGTCCGCGAGCCGGTTGATCATCGCAAGATCCTTCGTCAAGTTGTGCAGGAAGTTCCGCCGGCCGGGGAAATCCTGGTTGTCATATTGGTCCATTCCGAGGACGTCGACGTACTCGTCGCCCGGGTAGGTCTCAAGATAGGCGTTCTCGCTGCCGGAGAACGGCCCGTTCGGCGAGTATACGTACAGGAAATTGCGGACGCCTTTCCGATCTCGCAAATATTCCACCGTATACCGGTACAGCGCGATGTAGTCGCTCGTCTTCGTATACGGGGCGCCCCACCAGAACCAGTTCCCGTTCTGCTCGTGGAACGGCCGGAACAGGATCGGGATCAACTCGCCGTCGTCATCCTTGAGGTTGTTCGCGACGTAGGCGATATGGTCGAGCATTTCGTTGTAATCGGCGTTCTTGGCGCCGCCGGGCAGGATGTGCTCGACCGCGCCGACGGAGGTGTCATAGAAGCTGCCGCCGGTGACGAAGTTCGGAAAATGCGTGCTCAGCGTGATGATGCCGCCGAGCGAGTGCGCTTCCTTCATCTTCTCGATCAGCCGGTCGCGGCTCGCTTCGATGTCGCCGTGAATGCCGGGCTTCTCCTTGCCTTCGATGCTCAGCGTATCCCAGCCGAAGATCGCGGGGAAATCGCCCGTCGCATTGTAAACGTCGGACTGGATCGGACCTCCGGTCAGCGCGATATACACGGTCGTGTCATGCTGGTGTCCGAACAGGATGCGCTTGCCCCGCGAATCCATCAGGTAGCGGAAGAGCGAGCGCGTCTTGGAAGAAGCGTCGGGATCGACCAAATTGACGACCGGCACCCCGCCTTCTTCCGGCGCGTTGGACTGCCCGTCGTCGGAGGGGGCGGTCTTGTCAGAGCCGGTTTGGTCCTGGCGGGAGAATGGCCAGATCAGGGCGGCCGCCAGCACCGCCGCCAGCGCCAGGAGCACGGGCGCAGCCAGTTTGCGGGTGATGCGGAAGGATTTCAACACCGCGAAGCCTCCATTCTGCAGTGCCGTCATCGGGTCAACCTTAAAATGCCAACAAATCATGATGCTTTGGTAAGCGCTTCAAATCTATCATACAACAATAACAATAACGCTCACAACAACCAGACGTGCGCAGGGTTTTGTTAGGATAACGTTAGGTTGATCCGATGAACCGGCCGGAAGGCTGCGGGCCGCTTGCCGGGATATGCGCCGCGGTCGAGACGAACGGTTCGCGAGCCGGCCCGCTCGAACGAATCGATCGTCTCCCGGAATACTCCGATCGCCGTCTCCACGAACGTGTTATCGACGGGCCGGCCGTTTTGCGGCGCTCCCGGCCGGGTCCGGAACTTCCGGTGCCGCAGCTTTTTCCATGGATTCGGGTGTGGTATGATGCCCTTATGACCATCGGTACAGGTGATGCGGATTTGGAATATCGTTATGCCTCGGATGAATCCCGTGAACATTTTGCGAGCGGCCGGGTGCTGTACAACGCGAAAGGCGCCGCGCCGTTTCCCGTCCGGCTCGCGGATGAAATGGCGCAACGGTGCTTCGCCCTGCTGGAAGAGCGCGGGCATCCGGGACCGTATGCGGTCTATGATCCTTGCTGCGGCAGCGGATATCTGCTGGCGGTGATCGGTCTGCTGCACGGCCGGCGGATCCGGGCCGTTCTCGCATCCGATATTGATGAAACCATGCTCGGAACGGCACGGCGGAATCTGTCGCTGCTGACCGAGGCGGGCATGCGGGAGCGAACGGAACAGCTTCGGGAACTGTACGCGCGGTTCGGCAAGCCGTCCCACCGGGATGCGCTCGAGAGCGCGGCGATTCTGGAGGAATACCGCGCCCGCGGCTTGATTGAGTCGATCGAAGTGTTTCCGGCGGATATCACAAACGGAGCGCCCCGGCCTGTCCGAAGCGGCGGCTTCGGCCCCGTCGACATCGTCATCGCCGATCTCCCCTACGGTCAGCTGACCGGCTGGCGGAGCGAAAGCGCCGATCCGGCCGGCCGGATGCTGGACGGCCTTCTCCCCTGCCTTAAGCCGGGCGCGTCGGTCGTCGCGCTCGTTGCGGACAAATCGCTCAAGCTCCGGCATGAACGGTATTGCCGCCGCGCAATGCTCAAAGCCGGCAAGCGGCAGATCGCCCTGTTCGAGCCGCTGTAACCGCCGCAAGGAGAAGCGGAAGCGTGCGCGCTTTCCGCGCTCACGCCTCTTCCAACAGCCGCACGCCCCTGCCGGGCACGACCGTCCGTCCCTCCGCCGTTTCGCCGCTCAGGAGATCCGTGTAGCGGCCCTCATGCAGTTCGACTTCCTTCGGTTCGGCGTTGTGGTTCAGCAGGAACAGGATGCCGCGGCCGTCCTTCACCCGCCGCGAGCATTCGACGCCTTCCGGCGCCGCCTTCACGAGCGGCCGGATGTTCTTCTCCGCGCACAGGGTGCCGAGGAACCGCTCGAGGAACGCTGCGTCCGGGCTCGAGGCGACATACCACGCCCGGCCGGCGCCGAACCGGTTCACCGTCACGGCCGGCATGCCCGCGTAGAAGTCGTCGCCGTAGACGGCGATCGTCTCGGCGCCTTCGGGATGGATGAGGTCGCAGAGCAGACCGCATTCGTATTCGCCGGCAAGTTCGCCGTACGGCGTCTTCATGACGATCCGGTTCTTTCGGTCCGGCGGCAGCGCGTCGATCTCCTCCGCCCAGATGCCGAGCATGCGCCTGAGCTCCCCGGGATAGCCGCCGGTCCGCACGATGTCGCGCTCGTCGACGATCCCGCTGAAGAACGTCGTGACGAACGTGCCTCCCCGTTCGACGAACGCCTCGAGCTTCGCCGCGTAACCCGGCTTCACCATGTACAGCACCGGCGCGATGACGATGTCGTATTTGTCGAGGGGCTCATCCACGCCGATCATGTCGACCTGGATGTTCCGCCTGAACAGCGCGTCGTAATAGTTGTGCACTTCCCTCACGTAGTCCAGCGCAATCGACGGACCGCTGGACAAGGTGATGCCCCACCGGTTCTCCCAGTCGTACACAATTGCAACCTTCGCCTCGACGCGCGCGTCGAGGACGCGGTCGCCGAGCTTCTTGAGCTCCTCTCCGAGCTCCGCCACCTCGCGGAACACGCGCGTATGCTCGTGGCCGACGTGCGCGATGACGGCGCCGTGGAATTTCTCGCAGGCGCCGACGGAGCGCCGGAGCTGAAAGAACATGACGGTGTCCGCGCCCCGCGCGACGGCCTGCCAGCTCCAGAGCCGCATGACTCCCGGCCGTTTCAGCGAGTTGTAAGGCTGCCAGTTCTGCTGGCTCGGCGTCTGCTCCATCAGCATGAACGGCTGGCCGCCCTTCAGCCCGCGCATCAGGTCGTGCGTCATCGCAATGAGGCTGACCGGCGTGTCGACCGCCGGATAGTTGTCCCACGAGACGACATCCAGATGCTTCGCCCACTTGAAGTAGTCGAGTTCCGGATAGGTGCCCATCAGGTTCGTCGTGACGGGGATGTGCGGGGTGTGCTTTTTGATTGCGTCGTATTCGAGTTTGTAGCATTCGAGCAGGCTGTCGGACTGGAAGCGGCGGTAGTCGATCGAAATGCCTTGGAAATTCGTGCGATTGCCGTTCCACTCCTCGCTCAGCTCGTTCGGCGCCACGATCTCGTCCCAATCGTAGAACGTGTGGCCCCAAAAGCGGGTGTTCCACGCCCGGTTCAGATTCTCGAGCGTTCCGTAGCGCTTTTTCAGCCATTCGCGGAACGCGGCCTCGCACCGTTCGCAGTAGCAATAGCCGCCATATTCGTTCGACACGTGCCACGCGACGATCGCCGGGTGGTCCTTGTACCGCTCGGCCAGCTTCTCCGCGAGGAGCGGCGCGTATCTGCGATAGGTCGGGCTGTTCGGGCACGAGTTGTGCCGGCCGCCGAATTTCCGCTTGCGCCCTTGATAGTCGACGCGCAGGATGTCCGGATATTTCTTCGCCATCCACGCGGGATGTGCGCCCGTGCCGGTCGCGAGGCACGTGTAGATGCCGTTCTCGTACAGCCGGTTGATCGTGGCGTCCAGAAAATCGAAGTTGTAGGTCGTCTCATCCGGCTGGATCATCGCCCATGAGAAGACGTTCAAGGTCGCCACGTCAATGCCCGCCAATTTGAACATGCGGATGTCCTCTTCCCATATATGCGGATCATCCCATTGCTCCGGGTTGTAGTCGCCGCCGTACCAAATTTTCGGAAGCTTGCCGCTCAGCATCGCACGGAATCCTCCATTTGAAGAAATATAAGATTTACCATTATTGTAAGCGTTATTATAAACTCGTGAAATCTAATCTTATGGATTCGGAATAGAAGAATACGGAAACAAAGGGGTCAGGGCTCACATGAAGGTCCACCGGCGAATCGTGATGCCGTTCGTGCAGCTCCGGCGGCTGCCGCTCGCCGTCGGGAGCGTGGGGATCAATCCGGAGCAGGAGCGGATTGCGCGGCCGGTCGGCTATCCTTATGACCATTGGCCTGTCCGGCGGCGGCCGGATCACGGTCGACGGCAGGACTTGGCCGCTTCCGCCCGGATCCGGCGTCCTCCTCTTCCCCGGCGTCGCTCATTCCCATGAGGCGAACGAGGGCGGCTGGGAGACGGCGTATCTCACATTCGGCGGTGCGTCGGCGGAGAGCATCCTCGCCTCCATCGGCGTTCATCGGTCGATGTTTTTCCGCTGGCCGGCAGAAACCGAAGTCGGACGGCTGATCGTGCGGATGACGGATCGGCTGGAGCAGGGCGGCGACATGTTCGGCATTGAGGCCTCTTCCGCGGCGTACCATTTTCTGCTTGCGCTGACCCGCTGCGGCACCATCCAACCCGGGCGCAGAAACGGCGATCCGGACCGGCTTGAACAGCTGCGGAAGGTCGTGGAATGGATGGAAAGCCGCATTTCCGATCCATCCGTCGGGATGGAGCAAATCGCGGATGTTCTCAACCTGTCCGGCCGGCGGGTCACCGGGCTGTTCCGCGAAACGTTCGGCCAGCCGCCCTATGCCTACTTCAGTTCCGCATGTTCTCGCGAGGAACAACGAGACCGGCCGCGGGGCCGGTCGATCAGCATCGATTCACGCATTTTGCAGGAATACCGGGACTAAAGGGGTCGAGACCGCGTTCCGGGAAGGCGGCGCGCAAGAACGTGCTGCCAGCCGCTTTATCCGTTCGGACACGGACTCTCGTGCTGGCGATTCGTCCGCAGGATCAAGGAGGGCCAACGGAAGAAGGCGGGTTTCACGGTGACGAATGTGACCGCTTGATGAGGCGCCTCAGACCGCCTTCTCCCGGCGAGGCCAGATCGTGTAGCTGAAGCTGATGAGAAAATCGATGCCCAGCACGATGGCCCAGCGCAGAATCATAACGAGAAGTTCCCTGCTTCTTTCCATATCGCCGACATACAGCGCCAATCCGGCCAGGATGGCGCTGCCGATCAGCCAGGCCAGCAGATGTTTGAACCACATGATCCGCTCATAGCGCGCGTGTTCCGCACCGTACTTCGGCTTCGGAGCGGGCGCGGGCCCGCCGGCAAACCGGTGGGCGAACTTGCCGTCCGCCCATCGGATCATCTGCTTGCCGAATACAAGCGATACGCCGATATAGACCGCCGCAAGCCCATGGAAAAATCCGGCCGTCGCGCCCCGCTTGATGTCAATCGCCGTGAACACGAGCAGCGCGAAATCGACCAGTATCGTGCCGGCGAGAAGTGCGGCGCCGAGCAGCCGCCTTCCAAGCAAATATCGGGAAGCGAGACCGGCCAATACGAGCACCCAGAACCCGATCTCGCACGCAATGATCATCGCCGCGATCATGTTCTCCACTCCTTCTCATGGCGTCCGAAACGATTTTGTGATACACTTGTATTAAATCATCGCGTATTTTAGCACGACTGTATGATAAAATCAATGAAATGATGATGGAACTATGCCAAAAATTGTCGATCATGAACTGCGCCGCCGGGAGCTCGCGGACGCGGCGTGGCGCGTCATCCGCCGCGACGGGCTGGAGGCGGCCTCCGTCCGGAACATCGCGAAGGAAGCCGGCGTGTCGCTCGGTTCGCTGCGCCATTACTTTGGCAGTCAGGATGATCTCTTGGCCTACGCGCTCGGCCGGGTCATGGAGCGGGTTCGGGAGCGGATCGTGAATCTGCGGCTTTCGGGCGACATCCGCAGCGATGTCGCGACGATCATCGAGCAGACGCTGCCGCTTGACGAGGAGCGGCAGACCGAGGCGATCATCTGGCTCGCCTATCTCGGCAAGACGTTGACCAATGCCGGGTTTGGCGCGCTTGCAGCCAAGGCGCACGATGAACTGTACAATCTTTTCCGCCGGCTGCTGGACTTGATGATGCGGCACGGCATGCTGAGTCCCCATGCGGACTTGGAGCTGGAGTCCCGCCGATTGCACGCGCTGATCGACGGACTGGCCGTTCACGGCGTCGCGTGCAGCCATGCCGTCGACCGCGACACGATCCGGTCAATCGTCGCCCGCCACCTGGAGAGCCTGTTCGCGGACAAGCCGCACGGGGCCTGATTGCCGGGACGACTTGCGGCCGCAACACAAAAAAGCCTTGGGGCATCCCAAGGCTTTGCGCGTTCACAATTGAAAGCGGATCATGCCGCTATTCGCCGATAATGGTCGGGACGACACGATTCGAACATGCGACCCCCTGGTCCCAAACCAGGTGCTCTACCAAGCTGAGCTACGTCCCGACGGAAAAGAAAATGGCGTGCCCAGAGAGATTCGAACTCCCGACCTTTTGATTCGTAGTCAAAC
>ERZ795043.1272-NODE-1272-length-13176-cov-5.691487_pt1 | contig 13176 bp, 14 predicted proteins | sample MGYA00375127_ERZ795043 | MGnify/ENA primary metagenome ERZ795043 (study PRJEB30172, sample SAMN05518447) | compost metagenome | isolation source: Feedstock adapted compost from Newby Island compost facility, Milpitas, CA | place: USA:Newby Island compost... | reverse complement strand
ACCCGGTCTCATGCGCCGACTGCGCAATCCGCACGGACGGAAAAATCGGCGAGCCTTCAATGCGCAGTTGGACGGCGATCGGGGCGATCTGGGCGATGAAGGCGGATGCGCTCATGGCCTGTCCCCCTCCGACTTCCCGCGCAGGATCTCGACCGCCCTTTGAACAGCCGGCGGGATCGGTGCGCCAACACGGCCGAGATTTTCGGTGATGCTCAGCAGCTCATTGGCAAGGTAAAAGAATACGGCCGCATCCCGGAAAAGATGCGCGTCTCCGAGTGCCGAGTCGACCAGGTGCGCCACGGCCACAACCGCGAAGATCGCCACCTTCCGCGCGATGCCCCAGAGGCCGACCTCACTACTCAGCTTGCCCTCTTTGGCGGCGGCCAAAAAGCCAGTAATGTAGTCCAGCACAACAAACGTAAGCAAGATTGATAACAACGCCGACCACCCCCCGAAAAGATAAGAGGCGGCCGCTCCGCCAACAGCGACGAGAGTTTTAATCCAGTTTTCCATGTGGACACCCCCAAATAAGAAAAGCCCCGCGTCAAGCGGAGCTTGGAAGTTGGGCCTCGACCTGCTGTCGTAACTGCTCTCCGTATTTTGCTTCGATCTGCGCCAGCGTAACGGCCCGATCAACACCTTGCTGTTCTTTCAGTAGTACATAGCGCACCCAGAAATCGACCATCACTCAACACCTCCAAGCAGAAGGTCGCCCAGCAGAACCGTCATCTCATTGAGTTGTTGCTGTTGTATTTGTAACTGTTCCTCTTGCGTAAGAGATCGGTCGTATTCTTCAAACCACTGTTCTCCGGTCTGCGGGTTGACGTACCAGTGGTATCCCTTGCCGATCTGAGGCGCGGGAGGTTCGGCTTCCGCCTCGACAACAACCCCTTGCGACGTATCAATTCCCGCATTCGCAGGATGATCGAGATTGTACGCCGTTTGTACCAACATTTTATCTGGCGAAACAAGTGTACCCGTCAAAAACTTCATTTCGATCACTCCTATATAATTCGAAAATATCTATTTCCGTCCAGCTTGCGGATGGCTTTGTTACCACTGCCGACACCATGCGCACAATAGACGTTGCCCGCTGAATCGACTGCAATGCCGTTGCCGTTCTCAACATCGGTCTTGGACCAGATTTCATTCCCGGAACTGTCCAGCTTGCGAATGGCTTTGTCACCACTGCTGACATAATGCGCACAATAGACGTTGCCCGCAGAATCGACCGCGACGCCCCGACCATTCGCAACATCGGTTTTGGCCCAGATTTCGTTCCCGGAACTGTCCAGTTTGCGAATGGCTTTGTCACCACTGCTGACATAATGCGCACAATAGACGTTGCCCGCAGAATCGACCGCGACGCCCCGACCATTCGCAACATCGGTCTTGGACCAGATTTCGTTCCCGGAACTGTCCAGCTTGCGAATGGCTTTGCCACCACTGCTGACGCCATGCGCACAATAGACGTTGCCCGCTGAATCGACCGCGATGCCCGAACCGCTCCCAACGTCAGTATTGGACCAGATTTCGTTCCCGGAACTGTCCAGTTTGCGAATGGCTTTGTAACCACTGCTAACATAATGAGCACAATAGACGTTTCCCGCTGAATCGACCGCGATGCCCGAACCGCTCCCAACGTCAGTATTGGACCAGATTTCGTTCCCGGAACTGTCCAGTTTGCGAATGGCTTTGTAACCACTGCTAACATAATGAGCACAATAGACGTTTCCCGCTGAATCGACCGCGATGTCGTTGCCGTTCGCAACATCGGTCTTGGACCAGATTTCGGCGCCCATACCACCGCTCAATGGCAACAACCTTACGTCGGTAATCGTGTCTCCGACGCTAAAATCACCCCCTTCACCCTGTAAGATAAAATTTCCCGTGCTGGCGTTGTACCGTAACGTGTAGATACTGCCGGCTTTCAGGTTGCCAGCCGCGACGTCGTTGCCGTTCGGCTTCTTGATAGGTTTTGCACCGAGGCCGTTCACGTTCAATGTGCTGGCACCGGTGTTGTCGACCGGAATTTTAACCGCGACAGCCATTCCTTCCACCAGTGCGGCCGGCCCCGGGTTGAGTGTGACGGAATAAGCGTTCGCCGACCCAGTGGCCGCCGCATACCCCGGCTGGCGGACGTAATCGCTTTTCAACGAAAACGCCGAAGAATCCAGACCGTCAAGCAAATCCGCATCCAGCCCGCTACCGGCGCCGTCGTTTCCTGCGTGCCAGAGATTATAATACGTCACATCATCCTCAGAAATTGTGCCGTCCCACCTAAAAAATCTCTTTATGCCAGCAGTCGAACCGACCTGAATTTTTCCATTTGCGAATTCAATGAGGCCAGTAATAACATCCCCAGTTTTACTGACCTTTGCATCAACCTCCGCTTTTCGCGCAACGTCGTCCGGTTCCAACGGCGCCGCCGCTTTGAACCGCCCCGCCGGGTCGCGCTGGACAATCGTGTTCGGCGTCGCCACAGACGTGGCGCCGTGGACGCCGGTGGTAGCGTCCATGTGCGCTTTTGCCGCTTCAAGCGTGGTGGCGGGAGCCGTACGCCAACTCGACTTCCCCGTGATCGCCTTGATCATATACGCGAGCCACGACCACAAATTCGTCGGAGTTCCCGTGTCCCCGGTCGGAGCGGCTGTGTCGCTGATGGTACGGTTGCCGATCTTTGCATCGGTTACACTGCCATCCGGATGGTCAAGAACGGAAGCAGTTTTATGTGTGTCAAAATCATCTTGTGACGCAGCGTTTTGATCGATGATGTCCCAGTTTTCGTTGAACGCTGCTCGGCTTACCGTTTCGTTTCCGAGCGGTTTTTTGATGCCGAGTTTCGGCGTCAATTGAGGCATTATTGAAACACCTCCACTGTTGCTATGATTGATGTTTAGCGTTAAACTATATATTAGGTGATGATTATGGTAAAAAGATACAACGAACTAGAGGCCAGGTTCTGGTCTCGTGTCCAGAAAACCGACAACTGTTGGATATGGGTGGGTGCAAAAAACAAGGTTGGTTACGGAAATTTTTATCTGAATGGAAAGTATCAACCCGCTCACCGCGTTGCGTACATGCTCAGGTACGGATCAATACCTGACGGGTACTTGATTTGTCATAAATGCGATAACCCAAGTTGCGTCAATCCTGATCACCTCTTTCTGGGAACTCCGGCTCAGAATATGGCTGACAAGAGATACAAGGGAAGAATTCGTCCAGGCGACCATAGTGGCGAACATAACGGAAACGCATTTCTCACCACCGATCAAGTGGTCGAAATTCGCAAAAGATTCGCGAGTGGAGAAACGGCTAAGTCTCTTGCATCCGAATTCGGCGTTTCTTATCAATCCATTCAGCGAATAGTTCAAGGAAAGCAATGGAAGAATGCTCCTGGTCCGATATTCCCCAGCAAGGCAAAACCTCGCAAGAAACTCACTGAGGAGCAAGCCCGAGAAATCGCAAAGCGTTACTGGACCGAAGATATTAGTCAAATGGATCTGGCTTTGGAATACAAAGTTTCACAAACGGCTATAGGAAAAGCCGTTCGTACGTATAAACCTAAGGATCTTCCGATTGTTATTATCCAAACAAAAAGACCATAGCTCGCGTACATCCTCAACTATATATTTCCAATTCATCCCATTTAAGGGATAGGATGTCAAGTTGATCGAACGTCCACATTCTTCGATCTAATTCATCCCAAATAAAGAAGTTGAATTCGTACTCGATCGCCAAATGCGCCGGAACCAGTTCGCGGACGATTTTCTTCAGGTCTTCGATATTGCTCGGGATGCCGGTCGTGTCCACAAATCGGATGACGGTATATTTCGAAAAGTCTTCCGCGACGTCAATAATCCCTTTGTCGTACGATTCGGCCACTTTCTTGATGGTGCGGATGGTAGCCGTACCATAGCCCCGGATCTTCGATTTGATCCGGTCGCGACGCTCCTCGATCGTTTCGTCATCGGCCGGCGGAAGCCCGAGCATTTGTTCCCATATCGAAAGCCCCCACGTGGCAGTGTCGACGAAGAATTGAGCCAGTACTTCATCGAGGGCCTGCCTCAGCTTGTCCAGTTCAGCCCCTTGCGCTTGCAGGATGGCGCGCATAACCCTGCTGTTTTCGTAGTATCGAGGCAGATAGGTCAGCATCTCTTGACCTCGGATGCTGGTGATCGGATATTTACTCAATGCGATCACCTCGTTACGTTACGGTGATGGTTCCAGGCACAGCGACTTCCTGCTCACCGATCACAATATTTGTCGTCCCACCATTGACCAACAGATTTGAATAGTCGACCACGCCCTGCACGCTTAAGATTGTGCTGCCGACCTGCGTATAAATGACGTCATTATTCACGGCGAACGCGAGCGATGTAATATAATCGCGTATCGCCTGCTCAACTGCGGCCCGGACCAATGCCTGATTGACACCGGTCGCGTAAGTCAGCGTCACCGAAACGCTGATCATGACGGCCACCGCCGGTTCCACATACACCCTGGCGCCGATCGGTGCTAACCCGTCCCCGTCGTCGCGGGAAAATGCACTCACTAAATCTACACGGTCTACCCAAACGATGGTCGTTGTATCCGTCGTCAGACGGTCGATCTGAAGTTCGATCTGGTCCTGGCCGTTCCAATAGAATTCGAGCATATGTTCGGCGTAATCAGTATGCATGTCGCTGGCCCTGAGCGTTACCAGTGCCGGATCGCTGCCGGTCGGCGTCGTTGTCGCCCAGCCGGCGCCTGAGATGTTCCAGACGCCGATTTGCAGCAGGTTGTTGTCGCCAGCCGTGCTGTCGACTTCCGCGACCACTTTCAGCCGCCAAATGCCGAGCTGCGGCAGAATGGGATGCAGGGCGTATCGAATCGTGCCGGGCCCGCTCGCGTTATAAATCATCTTCACCGCTGTGCCATCGATCGACGTGCCGGCGCCGCCGATCGTCATGTTCTCGGCTTCGGTCGAAAGTCGATGCGGCGGCGCGATGTAGTCTTGAACCGCATCGACCAGTTCTTGCGACGCCGGTTTCTTGTCAAGGCCGATGATCGCAACAGATACAGTACCGGGACCGTACTTCACCGGCACGACCGACACACCGCCTACGCCGGGAACCTCGCTTGCCCAACGAATGTAGTCCGCTTTGTTGCCGCTGCTCGAAGGCGATCGAACACGCTGCAAAAACCGAGCAAGGAGCGAAGCGTCGTCTTCGGTGTCCAACCCTCCGGAAGTGGCCGCTAGATTGGTTACGGACGTCACACCTGGAACCGGTGTTACCATCAGGCTGATTGCTCCGGCCGGAACGTTCCCGGCGGCGCCTGCCTCAACGGCTTCGACATTCACCGTTACAACTCCGGTGCTGTCGATCGTTGCGGTCGCCGTAGTCACAAACTCCACCGATGGAGTCCCTGTAATGGCATCTGCTGGCGTGGCCACCCTCGTTCCGGCCGGAACCACAGTTCCTGTCGTCCCGGTGAATTTCACTTGCCCCGTGGCCTTTACGGCTGGTCTGCGCGTGATCCCATGTTCCTCCGCGCGCAGGTCCAGGTACGGACCGAACGTCGTGGATGCAAACCCGCGACGCAACACTTCCTGCGCCCACAGCGCTGCTAATGCAAGTTCGATGGCAGCTGGCGAAACAGCGTCCCAAATGAAAGAGCCTTCCGATTTGTCCAGATCGGAAGGCAGATTGTTGAGCATGCGTTGCCGTATGGATTCCTCTGTTTGATCCACCAGGTATTCAGGCAGGTCCGCCATCACAACACCCCCTCAACCGTCCCGGTTTGCCCGCGGACGTTCGTCACTTCACAGGTGAAAAAGCACTGATCGCCTTCCCAGCGAAACGTGAAATTCCCTACGGAAGCCGTCCGCGGGTCAACCATGAGCGTTTCGGTGACGATCCGGATGATCTCCGATTCGTTGGCCGCCCGCGGAAGATGGCGGGCGATCAGATCTTCGAATTCCTGGCCATAGCTTCGGGAATAGACCAAATATTTATAGCGCTCCGTCCGAATCGCTTTTTTGCACCACTCCAGCCAGGCATCAACCTCTTGGACATCCGCCACCTTCCCGGTCGGCGTGAGGACAAAATCGCCGGCGTCATAGTCGAAACGCCAACTGCGGCCGAAATGAATCTGATCTTCGGTTTCCTGAAATTCTTCTTCCACTGGCGGATTCTCAATTTCGGGAAAAAGATTCGGCATTACCCGCCACCTCCCGGGACGATTCGGCAAAGGACAACGGCATCGCGCCCGCCATTCACCGGAACGGCCAATACGCGGTCGCCCGGTCGCAATCCAGACTTCCAGTTGATGCGCACTTCGTTGATCTGCGCTGGATCAAACGTAAACGTGGCCGTTCCGGTCACGGCCCGGCCTTCTCCGTCCTGAAGCCCGGTTTGAGAGCCGGTCAGCGTCATCTGCGGGAAGTGGATTTTGGCCAGCCAGTCAGCCACGTAGTAGTCCTGAATCTCGTGTTTGAAATTATCGAGTTTCAGCCCGGTCGCAGTGATGGTCCCGAGTTCTGCCGGTACACCATTAAGTGCACGTCCGGCATGCTGTGACATGCGCATTTCAAGGACAGACGCCAGCGCCCTGAATGGATCAGACATCGAAGTAGTACCTCCTTTGCACATACTCCGGCGTCGCCAGTTCCATCATCATGTGCCCGGGATCGCCGAGTTCGTGCCGAACCGATATCACCAACAACTCCTTCCCTGATAACATTACCTTTTCCCCAGCCCGGATCGTGTTGACATCGACGGCAGTCACCGTGAACGTCTCCTGCACGCCGGACAGCATCCTTCTGGCCGCCTCTCGGGCCTGTGCAACGGTCTTGATTTCGCTGTCCTGGATGACCCGTTGCAAAGTGCCGTACTTTGACGTTTCGCCTTTTTCGATCGCCAGGACCGGGGAAGGAAGTTCAATCTGTTGGCCTGCTTCAGCCCCGAACTTCCGTCCGATTTCCTCCAGTGTCATTCCACTGGTATTAACCTCTCGTGCTTTCCGTTCAGTTCCAAGCACTTTGACCTGCGTAGCCGCGCCTTCCAGCGTCCGCCGCTGCGAAAGAGTCTCCACGTTCTGGTCCAATTCAAAAGACCATACGACAGGGTTCGAACCGAGTTCGAACAGTTCCAATCCATTGGGCGTCATTCGGGGCCGGTACATCTTCCCGCCCTTTTTCACCGTCTCTTTCAAATCAGCCATGATCATCGAATAGATCGACTGCGCCCGATAGACAGCTTTCGCGAGCGGAATGCCTGTTTCCGGGATGTTCCCAACTGGAATGCCCCAATCAGCAGCATACTTTTTCAGCCGCTGGCTGGCGGTTTGACCGGCCGGAAGCAAGTATTCGTCCTCGCTTTTCGCGAGATAGATGGTTCGATCATAAACGGTCATGCTCATATGCTTCATCCCACTGGTTTCACTTTCACATTCCCATACCACACCGGGGTGAAGCAGATAAACCATGGACGAACCACCAAACGGAATGCCGCTCACTCTGCATGCCTGACCCGGCCCAACAGCAGGCATGTCTGGTGTCACAACCAAGCGGATGGTTGCACGGTAAGCAATCTCCTCGATTGAATCCTCCAGGACGATGCTTTCAACCAATTCTCGCAGGTAATACCGATCGGCAAGGACGACCTCATATTTGTTTCCTCCCGGCGTAATCATGCCGGCATCACCAACTGCTGACCGGGCCGGATCAAGTTCGGATCCGGACCGATGGTTTTTCTGTTTGCCTCATATATTTGCCGCCAATTATTGCCGTCACCCAGCTCCAGTTTGGCGATCTTATAGAGCGAATCCCCCGGGCGAACCACATACGTTTTGGGGATAGGCTTCAAATCCGGTCTGGCTGCAGAAAGAGCCGTGACCTTTCCCTTCGCAACCGCAGCTGCCGCCTCCGCCGCCGTTCGAACCTTCACCTCGCGCCACGTGCGGCAAACGATTTCGAAGTACACATCCCCCGGCTCGCCGCCTTGAAACGTGCTGTTGTGGACTGACACCAGAACCAGCACATTGACGGCAGTTTCGGTGATCAGCAGGCGCAGCGGTTTCTTACTGTTCATGAAGGTTGTCAACTGGTTCATTGCAACCTGCGGATCCGGCAGATTCGGATAACGGCAGTAGCTGGGGTCGTACTCCCGCGGCAAAAAAGAAGAGAAGGCGATTTCTTTCACCTTCTCTGCTTGCGGGAAGTCGATTTCCCCTAGTGATATGATGTTGACCGTTTCGTACTGCTTCTCGCGGCGAATCGTGATTTCTTCCGGGTTGACTGGAAAGTGAAACTGGCCGCCAGATGGGTCGATGAGGAAGATGTCCATGGAAATCACCCCGAAAACAAAGAGCATGACCAAGGCTACCACCGCGCCGAGCATACCAATAATAGCAAGGAATCCTGCTAAAACAGCCATGCAACACACCACCTAATTACTTTGTCATGATGCATTATTCGCCGTTTTAGCAGGAAATTCCTACTAACCTGGAAGATTGTTGAATATGGCCTTCAATTTCGCCGCGATAGTTGCTGCGATTTTGTCGGCAGCCTGGTCAAGATCATCACGGGATTGAACAGTTATCTGACCGACTAACCCGGCCAAATCAAAGTTAAGATTGACAACAGGAGCACTCATTCCAGCGCCGGCCACAGCCACTGGAGCTGTAAATCCACCATATTCAAACCGTTTCACTCCCAATCTGCGCCCTGTTTCTTGCCAAAGTTCCAAAGCCCTTGACCGCAACCGAGAAGACAAAGGAATGATGGCCTCTGGACCAGCTTCGCCGACCAAGCCGAAATGCGGGCGGGTGATGAAGCCGCCCCAAGCATAGGCCTTCGCACCGGCAGCGGCTTGCCCGGCTTGTCTGCCTTCCTCGAACGCGCTGCTGACTTTATCCCAAAACTTGCCCCAGCCGCTCTTGATGCTCTCCCATGCGTTGGAAGCCCAGCTTCTGACATTGTCCCACTTCGCATTCCACCATTCGCTATTGAAGAGCGTATTTCCGATCGCTTCGCGGGTGTTGTTCCAGATCTCTTTGGCGTTCTCCCAGACGTTTGCGGCCCACTCCCTGACACCATTCCACTTTTCAGCCCACCATTCGCCGTTGAAGATCGTGTTCCCGATCGCTTCGCGGGTGTTGTTCCAGATCTCTTTGGCGTTCTCCCATGTGCTTGCGGCCCACTCCCTGACACCATTCCACTTTTCAGCCCACCATTCGCCGTTGAACAGCGTCTCACCAATGTATCCAACAGCAAAGCCTATCCCTTTGGCGATCGCTTGAGGCGCCGTATCGCTGATCCAGTTCCAGGTATCGGATGCACCGGACTTGAGCGACGGCCAGAGGGTACCGCTAAACCATTGAGAGATTTCCTTTCCTTTGCTGCCAATCCATTCACCGACCGCGCCACCGGCGAGGCTCCCCACGATACCGCCAATTGTTCCGCCGATTGCCGTACCCAATCCCGGCACGACAGATCCGATGGCCGCGCCGGCGGCGGAACCGGCGGCGAATCCGCCCCAGCCGCCAACCGTTCCGCCGATTGCACGGTTGCGTTCCGTGCCCGGTGCGGCCGCAGCAATGCTCACCGTGTCCAATCCGAGGGATAGCGGAATGGCCAGCTTGCCGACGGTACGGGACAAGAAGCCGAGGCCACGGCTTCCGCCGCCTTTCGGAATCAGCTTTTGCCACCAGCTCTTCTTCGGTGTGATCGGACCACCGAACGCCTTCTCCAGATCGTTGAAGCGCTGGAGTTGACCGGCGTTCGCCATCCGGACGATCTCATCGCGACTGTAGACGCGGTCGAGCGGGATATTCTCCCAAAATCTCGCTCCGGCCGGACGATAGCCTTGCGGAAAGATCGCCGCCGGGCCTGCGTTCGTCGTGGGAGGCAGCGGGGCGGGGGAGGAGTCTTTCAGTCCCCCAAACCAACGCTGATACCATGGTGTCCGTGTGGCCGTATCGGCTGCGGTCGCCGCCGTTCGGGTTGTGGCTGCGGTTGCGGTCGCTGCTGTTTCGGCGGCCGCACCGCCTTTCCACCAACGTGATGCCGTTCGAACCGCCTTGAACGGACCTTTCAGCAGCTTGCCGACCTTCGCGATCAACCAGGCGTCCAACAACAATGCCAGAGCTTGCCCGGTCGGGCTGCTCGTCTCGCCACCGAGCCATGTCGGCTGCATGTTCATGAAGGCGTCCGCAGCTTTTTTCGCAATTTTCGCCGCATCGAACGCTTCGAGGAAGGATTCCAGGAAAGCGTGTCCCGCCGTGGCGCCGGCCTGGATGAACGGAGATTCGGCAATCTGACTGTTCGGATCAGCCGCTCCCAGGGCCGTCATAATGAATCCGCCCAGCGCGCCACCAAGAGCCGCGCCGATTTTCCCGGAAATGTTCTCGACCTGCTGCTGTCCTTTGGCCTGCCACCACTCCATGAATAGGCGATTCAGATCGTCGAAGATGAAGCGGATTTTCCCTCCAAAATCCAGCTTGTTGAACTCGGGATTATCCAGATATTGACGCCGGATATATCCGAAGGCCTTTTCCAACTTACGAAGCACCCAATCGGCGCCTGATTCGGCCGCTTTTTTCAAACTCTCTCCCCAGCGTACGATGGTCGTTTCATTCTCATCAATCCAACGATTCAAACGCTCAAACCGCGGCTTCAAAGCATCCGCGAGTCCCTGCCCCCATCTGAGGAAAATCTTATTGCTGAAGACATCTTTCATGTTGCTCCAGAGGCCGAGCAGGGACTTCGATTGTCGTTCCATCATGTCGGGAAAACGTTCGTTCATTCCTTCGATGAACGCGTCAATGGCTTGTTGAGCTGGAATCAGGCCTTTTTCCGAGAGTTTCATGACCTGCTGCGTCGTGATCCCCATTTTCTTTGCGAGGATATCCCAGGCCGGAACGCCTGCCTCGGTCAATTGCAGCATTTCTTCCGCTGACACCTTAGACTTCGCGCGCATTTGGCCGAGAGCAAGCGTAATACGGTCGATTCCTTCAGCGCCCAACCCCAGACCCGCAGCGGCGTTGCCGACAGCTGTCATCATCGGGAGTATTTGTTCTGCAGAAAAACCAAACGCAAGAAGCCGTTTCGAAGCATCAGTCAACTGAAGAAACTCGAACGGTGTCTTTGCAGCAAAATCCTGCAAGTCACTGATGAATTGGTTTGCCTTTTCAGCGCTGCCTAGCATCGTCTCAAATCCGATTTGCGTCTGTTCGAACTGCCCAGCCGCTTTGAGGGGACTAAGCACTCCAGCATAAACTGCAGCACTGCCGGCAATAGCGGTGGGGAGAGAAAACGTGGTTCTTGCCAAAGCACGAGCCATTCTGCCGATTCTGGTGAGCGTTCCCGTCGCCAGGTCTCGAACACCGATCGTCACTTCCCAGGTAGTAGACCTGAGAGCCTTCAACTTCCCCTCCACCCTCCGTAATGGCTCTGAGGCCCGGTCATTAAGCCGTACGGCTGGAGACATCTGCAATCGACTCAACAACTCCCCGCGACGGCGAGTGGACTCGATGAATTTGTCCATTGCCCGCAATTCTCTCTTGGTACTTTCTACACCGTTCGCACTGACCACCAGTTCAAGGCGATAAAACTCCTGTTCAGCCACGTTTTCTCCCTCCCTTCTGCTTTAGGGGCGGACTTTTCTTCTCGGCTTCCAGTTCCAATTCCATGCTTGCCAATAAAAATTGTTGCTCTCCCCGAGGCAGCGACCAGAAAACACCGGGGCGCAGGTGGTGCCGCACCCACATCGCATGCAGCATGCCCGCCAGCCCCCCGGACGTGATCAGTTTTTTATGTCTTCGAGTGTAGTATTAAAGCCAGACAGATCCAACACGGCGTCACCCAGCGCCTGCATTTCGCCGGCAAGCAGAATGCGTTTGATCACTTCTTCCGGACCACTGGCATGGTATTTCGCCAACAGCTTCGAATCACCCCAATTCGGCTGGACCGTCGCCGCTGCAATCAGGGAGGTATTGAACCCCTCCTCATCCAGCCGCTCAATAACTTGGCCGCGTTTTTCCTTTCGCTCTGTGTAGCGTTCCCGGAGACTGAACACTTGCTTTGCCGTCAGCGCCCGGATAGTTACGGGAATTCCGAGCCGCTCCAGTTTCACCGTGCGTTCCGGAACGGTATCGGCATCGAGAAGGCGTTGCAGAATTTGTTCCTCGGTCATGTTTTCGAAGTCGCTCATATTGTGTTTCCCCCTCAATCAGCTCGCCACAATCGGGTCGAGCAATTCGTATCCTTCGAACGTGAACGGGATTTCCTCCATGACTTCCTCGCCGGCCGTCCAGTTCGCTAACTGGATTCGGTCGGGCATGCAATTGATCAAACGGATGCGTTCGTGTCCGTAGGCTTCCGGATCAGCCAACTTGGAAATGATATCGAACTTGGAGAATCCGCGCCTGATCATATCCGACGTAACTTTGAAACCGCTCATGGTGCCGGTGCCCCTCTTAGCACCTTTTTTATGAACGGTCCATTCCATGCCGGAAAGGCGCAACTCTCGCTTTTCGATCTCGACGTTCGCCTCCAGGTGGTTGATATTCGTCTGCCACACCCCGTCGATATACACCTGGCCAAACGTGCCAAGAATAACGCGGGAAGGATCAAGCATCGTTTATCTCGCCTCCTTATTGCACGATGAACGTACCGAAGATCATTTCCATGACGTCCGTCAGGCGTGCCGTCCAACGGAGGTAGACCTGATCCGGTTCTGGCGTCTTCGTGGCCGTCGAACCGTAGTAGTCGGGATCGAGAAAAACGTCCCAACCGGCCGCCTCGATCACGCCAGACTGGGCAAGCGTCTGCATGTACTGCTTCGCCGCCCCGATCAGCGCCAGGCGTCCTTCTTCGGTGTTGTTCACCTTACCGATGTACGAATCTTCGGCCGTCCGCTGCAGGTCCGCATTGATCGCGTCCATAACCCGAATGGTCCTGATCTTCTTCCAAGCGTTGTTTTGCCCTTGCCGCAGCGTGACCAGGCTGTTCATGCCGCGAAGTACCTTCACAATACGCCCGTCATGAATCAGCAGGAGAACGCCATTGCGGACTGCTTGTTCCTGCTCGGAGCGCGTCCAACGCCGCGTCACGTCGTCGAATGGCGTCGGTGCGTACGTGGTCGACGCGGACAACGCTTGCCCCGCGATCAGGCCGGCCACATAGGCGGC
>ERZ795043.1271-NODE-1271-length-13190-cov-24.938485_pt1 | contig 13190 bp, 9 predicted proteins | sample MGYA00375127_ERZ795043 | MGnify/ENA primary metagenome ERZ795043 (study PRJEB30172, sample SAMN05518447) | compost metagenome | isolation source: Feedstock adapted compost from Newby Island compost facility, Milpitas, CA | place: USA:Newby Island compost... | reverse complement strand
CCTCCTGCATATGGTTCTACATAGACCCCATCTAATAATTTGTTTTCTTTAATTAGGGCTTGCTGAACGAATCAAAAATCCAGTAAACACAAGGGTTTAGAGGCTCTTTTGTCGAATTCATGTGCAAGGAAATCGGAGAATTCGGGCCAAAAACCTTGCACATGGAGCGTGACGATATGTACGAGCCGTACGCAAATAAAGCCAACCAATTGTTGTTGCCGAGCGACTTTTTCCTGCCCTTCGGTGGTCGTTTGAATCCGGAGAATCGTTGGGTCAAGCTGGCTCAGCTTGTGCCTTGGGCGAAAATCGACCAAAAATACGCCAAGTCCTTCAAAAAATCATTCAAAGGGCAACGGGCGGTGTCCGTGCGCATGGCGCTCGGGGCGCTCATTATCCAGGAGCGGCTCCAATTGCCGGATCGTGAAACGGTCGAACAAATCGTCGAGAATCCGTATCTGCAGTACTTCCTCGGTCTTTCCGGTTACCAGGATCTGCCTCCGTTTCACCATTCGCTCATGACCCATTTCCGCAAGCGACTCGGAGAAGCGGTCATCGCCGAAGTGAACGAGTGGATCGCCATAGAAGCAGCCAAACAAGAGCAAGAGCGCAACGATGACGATGTGCCACCAGCCTCAAAAACGGGAAGTACAGGCGGGCGTAAGCGTGCAAAAGCGGAACCCGATCCGAATCAGGGCACGCTGCTGCTCGATGCGACCTGCGCGCCGGCCGACATCGCATACCCGACGGACATCACCTTGTTGAATCAGGCATGTGAGAAACTGGAAGCGATTATCGATACGCTTCACGCACCGCATAGCGGAAAACGCCCCAAGCCGCGTACATACCGGGAGAAGGCCAGAAACGCCTATCTGGCCATCGCCAAACAGCGCCGAATCGGATATAAGGCGCTGCGTCGGGGAATCGGCAGGCAACTGACATTCATCAAGCGCGACTTGCGCATCATCGAGGAGTTGGCTACGGTTACCCCGCTAACCGTGCTCAGCAAACAACAGTACAAAAACTTGCTCGTCATTCAGGAGTTGTACCGCCAGCAGCGTGTCATGTACACGACGCGCACCCATCAGATCGAGGATCGCATCGTCAGCATTCATCAACCGCATGTTCGTCCGATCGTGCGTAGGAAAGCCAAAGCTAAGGTCGAGTTCGGCGCCAAAGTGTCCGTCAGCCTGGTCCGAGGTTACGCCTTCCTCGAGCGACGGCAGTGGGACAACTTCAACGAAGGCGTGACGCTCATCGAATCGGTTGAGGCCTACAAGGAACGGTTTGGCTATTATCCCAAAGAGGTGTTGGCTGACCAGATCTATCGGAATCGGGAGAATCGCGCATACTGCAAAGAACGCGGAATTCGTTTAAGCGGACCGCCGCTGGGACGACCGTCTTTGCAGGCAGACTCTGGCGAGTTAAAACGAGTCGCCCGACAAGATGCAAGCGAACGAAATGCCATCGAAGGCAAGTTTGGTGAAGGAAAGCGCAAATATGGGCTTGGTCGTATCCGAGCGCGGCTGAAGGAAACGAGTGGGGCTGTCATCGCCGTGATGAATCTGGAACGCCGCCTACGGCTTCTCTTTTTCTTTATTTTCAGAATGCTGATTAGAAGCAATTCACAGGCCATACTCGCTGTGTAACCGTTCGTTCAGCAAGCCCTATCTTATTAAATGCACATCATGCGAATGACGGATCCGAAGGAACTCAGGGTGATGTATAAATATTTGTACTATCTCTCTAAAAATGACAGGCAGGTCAATCCGGAATGGGGTCAGTTCATACAAGCGATGCAGTTGCTGTATCAGGAATCCGTGAATTAAAGTACTGGCAAGCCGATACCGAGATATTAAACATGTCCGTGTGTTTTGGATTTAACTTGAATTATACTGTGGGTATAACCTTATTAAACCTAAATTAAACCTGGAACCACGGTTTGAACAATAAGTATAAAGAATGAGACCTCGCACGAAGCGGAAGCCTCGTTGAGGTCTCATTCTCATCGGCAGATGATGTGCATGGATACTTTCCAAACGATAATGGTACTCGGACCCGTAAATCCGAGTTATCTCTATTATAACTTGTTGTGAAATCTAGGCAACTCCTTTTTTTTGTGACAGGTATGAAGGGCCTGCTTAAACTTATCAAGCCATACAAGGTGGCCGTGATCTCTTGCGCCAACAAGCTTTCTCCATCAGTCTACGACGTCTACGCCATCCTTAGCAAAGGCTAGCCCTACAAAGCCTAAATTCCATATTCTTACAATCACCTTCACGCCAATAAAGGTTATTTGTGCTGCTTAAAAAAGCATATCAGAATTTTTTATTTTAACCAAGCTGAAATGCTTGAACCATTAGCTGGTTTTTATTTTTACCTTGTTTTTCTCCAGAATTGCTCGACACTCCAAACAGGAAAATGCTAACATTTGTCGAAATATACCCATGATTGACGTAGAGGATGGATGAGGAAGTGATCAGTAGTGCGTAGGTGTATCATAAATTGGCAGGACAACCTTGGATTACGGAATTCTCTACTGATTTTGAGGCACCAGGTCGTCCGAATGGACAGGGGAACCGCCCGGCATGGGATGATATTATGTCCTGATTGAAAGAGCAAGCCCGTATTTGACGGCAGGAAAAATGAATCTTGAAAAGTATGGAAATCAATATAAAAAACTAATGCAATAGCCGTTTCCTTACATACGCATTTTAAAAGCATCTCTTTGCAGGTGACAGGTATGGCTCGGGCGATGGATCACTTAAGGTTCAATAATCAACAAATTCGATTGAACGTAATCGAGCAACTGCTCACCGAATTTGTTACAACCAATGTATCGAGTGAAAATCAATGTGTTCTTGTCATTCCAAATGAAAAATTTATATTTCCGCTGGCACTGGAGTTATTTCATGCCGATTATGAAGATAAATACAAAACAAGAGCGGATTTTGGAAGACGCGCTTCGGTTTTAATTGTCACAAATAGTCTTACAAAATTAATGTCATTTTTCGTGGACTTGCATGTTTCTGTCCAATACATTTTTGAAACTAGTATAGGCAAACAACAGTTTTTCAGCGGGAAACGGGACAACAATATGAATGACTATTACAATACCCAAAGTTATTGGAAGGACCGTCTGTTCCACAGGTACAAAAACCGCTTACCGCAGGAATTACCTTACCGTTTTACGTTTCCCGTGAGTGTTGGTCACAAACGGTTTGTCGCTTTAAGTCGGGGGCACTTTGCGAGAGTCGATAACATTCAGCAATCTTGCTTTTACGTTACTTCGAATAGAAATATTTTTAACCTATCGGACTTGCCGGTATTTGATTATGCTTTAATAGATTGTATTGGAATTAAACATTTTGTAAGTGTCCCCCCTGGCGTAAACAATGTCATTTATTTGTTCGACAATTTACTTGATAATCGCTTGTCATATTTGAAAAATACGAGCATATGCGCCGTTGATGCGAATTTGGTTGAACAAGTGATCGGCAAATACGGGGATGTTGAAGTGCCGTGTTATTTTTCCGTACCATTGCGGAGAATGAAGCAATGCGTAACTTTTGAAGGTTTGAGGTTTGAAAAGGTTGCCGCTCCCTTTGATAAGGAATTGGAACAGCTCACAAAATACATTGGAAAATTTTCTGCAATTGATGGACATCAGGAAGAAAAAGAACTAATTCGTCTTTTGTATTCAAACATTTTTGTGCTGCCCGTAAGCGCTGTCGAATACGACACTGTTGCATGTAAAGAATCTTTCGTGGACAGTAATATTGATTTGCTGAAAGAACTTAAATCGTTACCGGATCTTTATGAAAATATAGATATTGCTAGATGTGCGGAACTCTTGGAAGATATTTTTCGTCAACTTGACAACGATTCGCCAAAGCAAAAAAAGATTTTTGATTATGTGGAAAAAGCGGTTGGAGACCAAAGTAACCTGCTGATTCTTACGTCGCGAAAAACCGTCAATAAAGCATTGCGTTTGGCCATTGCGGAATATTGTAAAATGGAAGTTTCCGATTTGGAAGAAAAAGGAATTCATATTTTGACTGTTAATAAAGTTGAAGAGGAGATCGGAAAGCTGGAGTTTGAAACAGTATTACTCGTTTCTTGTACGAAACCGTCCACATTAAACGTATTGAGAAAAATTAAATATCGTAGGGCGGTTGTACTAATGTATGCCGCGGAAATGGCGATCTTAAAAATGGCGGTAGAAAAACTGAACCGTTTTATAAAAAATGCAAAACCCAAATCGTTTGAGCAAAAACTGTTTGAGAGTGGACTGAAGTATGAAATTGATTATTATGACCGGTTATTAAAAAAGTTAAAAGAAGAAACTGTTTCAATAAAAGAAAGTGGTTTTTATTTCGATTTGGACGAATTTTTCGAAGCCAAACGAACCTTGAGAGTTTACGAGAACGCAACCCCAAATAATGCGACAAATCTTATTATGGCCAGGAGAGTATTATTTGAAGATGGCAGTGTATGTTTCTTTAATAACGAAAAAAGTTTAAAAGTTTGCACCAAGGACAATAAAGCCGTAACGGATGTGCCCGTTTCGAAACTTGCCGTTGGAGACACTTTGTTGTTTATTGACGAACAAGTTTCCGAAGATTTGTTCTTGGAAATACTCAAAAAATTTAAAAACAACGCAAATTATTTGTTTAATTTAATGTTGGTTGAAAAATGGCAGGAAAAACTTGAGGACGGTTGTTTATCAAAGAAATTTACGCATTCAAAATTGTTTGAAGAATTAAAAAAACGAGGCTGGAAAAAGGTAAGTACGGATACGGTAAAAAATTGGTTGGAAAGAAAGACGTTGGGTCCCGATGATCCTTTGGACATTAAGTTGGTAGGTGAAATTCTTAACATAAAATTTTTTGTCGAACAATACTCTTTATTGTTTGAAGCGATGGAGAAGATAAGGATTTTGCACAGAACTTTGGCCAGAGTTTTGAATCAAACCATATTCGCTTCACATGAACCAACACAAAAAATGGAAAATGAGGTTTTCAAAACTTTTGGCGTTTCGCTGTTGGATTTGCAAAACGCCTTGGAAACGAAAACAATTATGTCTATTGATGTTGATAAATATTATTGGATCAAGAAAAGTGATGAGGGCAAAATTTATTATCCATGAACAAGGAGTCTGTGATTATGGATAGGGATTACCAATTAAGGCAAGACTTTTGCAAAATGCTAATTAAAAAAATTACGAATCGAATGTCAGGTTGTGGTGAAGAAGAAGCGTATTGTTTATACAATCGCCCGAGAGACGTGTACAGTATCGGGCCGCTTAGCCCAAAACCGAGAAATGTTTCGGAAGACGAAGATAATTTTTATGCGGATTTTTTGGCAAAATATTCACCTTGTTCAGTTGGAATGGAATTTTTGTATAAAAAAAATCCGGGAGCAAGGCTAAAAGTAAATATAAATTTCAATGTGTTTTATCGGGTTTTTCCAACATATGAGCAACAAATTAATCTTGATAGTCAGGATCTTGCAACAGTTTTCAAGAGGAAAAATGTAGAAAATTTTGAAATAGAAGTGAGCCTTGATGATTTTACCGATCGGGACTGTGTAATTTTAAATAAAGATAACAATGAGAAAATAAAAGATCTTTTTGACAAATTGTCGGAGGAAATAAGAAATGATCCGGAAACCATTTGTTATGGGGAATTATCGAACATGTTCAATGATTCCCGTCCCACTTCAGAAGAATTTTCTTCAATGATTTCAAAAATTTCTAAAAGAGAAAAAGTGATTCCCGAGTGGGAATTTGAAGTACGCATCGAAATTAGAACAACTGCGGAAGGAAAAAATGAAGCTGGGGTAACTCTTATAAATTGTTCGAAAGATGAATTTGATAAGGACAAATTCTTCGATCACTACATGTTTAACGTTTGGTTTTCCGTAGAACTTCTCCAGGGAGAGATTCTTCCTTACACGTTTAACATGTTACCGGAAAGTTACCGATTTGAAAGGGATATGTGGGGGGTCGGGAATAATTGCGTCACGAAACAAATTGGTAAGAACCATTTGAAAACCGAACCGTTTCCCCTTTATGAGCAAGCCCGATACGGAACAAGGGATAAGTTGCCCAACGGAGAAAAATTGCAGGTGATGAAATTTTCCGATCTTGCCAAAGATCCGCTACCTCTATTGGAAAGATTGAAATCTCAGATGGTCGCTTACATGGAGCATTGCTATCAAAATGCCAAAGATTTTCTTGATCAGTATTCTCTAAATTTGGAAGAAGATATGGAGCAGTTCAAAGCAAGTTTAAAAAAATTTGAGGAAGAAATCGAAAGGTATGGCCGGGGAATCGAGTTACTGAGAAAAGCTAAGGAAAAAGGGTCAAAGTACAAAATTGTTTACGATGCTTTTTGTTACATGAATGAGACATTTAGTCGCATGGGAGAGATCAAAGGAAGAGCATATGACGCATGGAGACCTTTTCAAATCGTTTTTATTGTTTCCCATCTGATCGATATCGTAGCCCAACATTGGATTGACGATTTCAAAAACGAGAATAATGTGGAAAAAGTAACCGTTCTCTGGTTCCCGACAGGGGGGGGGAAAACGGAAGCATACTTGGGACTTGTGGTTTTTAATTTGTTTTTTGATCGTTTGCGGGGCAAAGAAAATGGGATGACTGCTTTATTCCGTTTTCCGTTAAGGATTTTAAGTTACCAACAGTTTCAAAGGATATTTAATGCTCTATACTTTGCGGGAGTAGTTAAGAAAGAACGGGGGATAGGTGGAAAACCGTTTTCAGTAGGGCATTGGGTGGGCAACAATCAGACGCCGAATTCCATGGACAATGAAGAGTGGAAAAACGAAATCGCAGCGCTTAAAAATCCTGCAGCCGTATCGAATGAGGAAATGAATCAAGTTCAACAAAAACTTAAGAGAGTCCATCAATGTCCAGAATGTCATAGCATCCAAGTGAAAGTTTTTTACAATAAGCAATTTGATACCATACTTCACAAATGTGAAAATTGCAATTATTTGTTGCCAATATATATCGTGGATACTGCCATATACCGATTTTTGCCTTCGGTTGTCATTTCCACTGTCGATAAAATAGCTGTAGCCGGTATGCAAAAAGAGTTTGGGAATCTGTTGGGGGATGTAAGGTACTATTCACCAACGAAAGGATTTTCCTGGAAAAAGGAAGATTGGGAAGACATAACGGAAATCGATGCAAGTCACAGAAAATTGTTGCGTCCGACTTTACAAATTCAAGATGAGTTGCATTTGCTGAAGGAGGATTTGGGGGCGTACGATGCTCATTATGAAACTATGGTTCAAACCATGTTAAAAGAAATATCCGGCAACTATCATTGGAAGATTATTGCTTCAACTGCCACCATTCAAGATTTTGACAGACATGTTGCCCATCTTTACGGGAAAGAGCAACATCGTTACGAATCGATCAGGTTTCCGGAGGAAGGACCAAAAGCTGACGAATCGTTTTACAGTGTCAAAGATGAGGAAGCTAAAGTTGGAAGGTTCTTTCTCGGGATTATGGGACACAATAAAACACACATTAATACAATGGTTGACGTACTATACAATTTTCACAAAACAATTCAGGAACTTCGTTTAAAAAGTTTTAAGGAATTCAATTTAGTTACGGGCTTGAAGACAATCTCGGAGGATGAAAAGAATTCCTTACTGGACGATTATGAAGTAAGTTTGAACTACGTGTTAACCAAGAGAAATGCCGATCAATTGGCCGAAAGTATCGCAAGTCAAATCGCGGATTATTTGTCGGACAATAACCTTTTCGAAATCAATAACGAGATGTTAACAGGCGGTACAACTGCGGAAGAACTGGCCAATGTTATGGAAAAAGTCGAAAAAACGTATTGCAATCAACCCTTTAATAAGCGGATAAATTCCATAACGGCGACAAGCATGATCAGTCACGGTGTGGACATTGACCGTTTCAATTTCATGACGTTTTTCGGCATTCCACGTCAGACTGCCGAATACATTCAGGCTTCCAGTAGGGTTGGAAGAAAATTGCCCGGAATATCAATAATTGTTTTTGCTCCGCAAAAAGAACGGGATCAAAGTTACTTTAAATATTTTTATAAATATCACCAGTATCTGGACAGGTTGGTGGAAAAACCGGCAATCAATCGGTGGGCCAAATACAGTATTGATAAGACTTTTCCCGGAATATTGTTGGGTATTATCTTAAACAAGTACAGTCGAAAAGTTGGCCAGAATTTGTATTTTACGGAAGCATTCGTACGATATTATAATTCTTTAAGCTTGGAAGAACAGAAAAAAATTAGGGAAGAGATGCTGCGTACGATCGAGAATTGCTATGTGTCCAAGAACATGTACGGTGAGTATTTCCATGAAAAAATCAAAGAAAACATTAGAACATTTTTTGAGGGGTTGCGGAGAACAAGACAAAAATATTTAAAAGATTTTATTGGCTACTCTTTTGGACACCAACCAATGTCAAGTTTACGAGATACCGAGGAAGAAAAGAAGTTTTACAAAAGCTCAGAATTGCAGAAATATTCCAATGAAATTAAGTTCTAGGAGGTGATCCGATTGAACGAAACCGACAAACCAAGGCACGATATGGCACGCGGGTTATCTCAAGTGCTTTTCAACTACATGCCCGGAAGGACATTCGATATGGCCGGTGGAGCAAACATAGCGATTGTGGAAAGGATAAACGGAAGACAAGTTAAAGATCTGCAGGAGACAAATAAACTTTTCAAGGAAATTAATAAGTATATTAAAAAGTGGGATGAAGAATATCGGATAGGATTTAGTCGTGATTTGGCAACTTACGTCTTCGAAAAACCTGAAGCGGTAAAATATGACATTTTTCCGCTAACTTACCGTTGTTCGGAGTGCAAAAGAGTATACCATTACCAGGATTATAAGACATTACAAAAAAACAACAATGATCTTGTTTGTCTATACGGCGAGACATGTAAAGGAAAGAAGAAATTAAAGCAGGTTTATCAGGTTGCGGTTCACGAATGCGGAGCTATTACGGGGCTTTATCCTCTTAAACCAGATGGTTGCAATTGCAAGGATTGGAAGAATAACATATGTCTTGATGATCGAAAAAGTCAAAAAGTGGCTGATTTCAGATGGGTATGCAAAAAATGCAAAAAGGAAAGGGAAGTTAAGTATTTTTGCAACAAATGCGAGTTGAAAAACAAAGAGATGTCAATTTCTCCCCATCGATCCAGCAAAAATTACTATACTCACTCGATCCGATGTGTCGATGTGGCTTCAAATGCTTACCATGGAAATTGGATGGACGATGTGCGCAAATATTTGCGGCTTGGCGGTTCGGATAACAATGCAACAGTCGAAAAAGTAAAAAAGATGATTGAAGAGCTCACATCATTAGGAAGTGAGGCAAAATCGGAATTACTAAAAAAGATTGGTTCCGAGTTGTCGGAAAAATTTCCGTTGGATGCAATTGATGAAGAAGTGGCTTCAAGTTTGCATGAGTATCTGCAAACGGAAGATCCATCGGTAATGACTTCTTACAATATCAACAAAAAAGCCGAATTGTTGGGGGAAGTGGATCGCGCTCAACAAACGTTGTTGTTAACGAATGCACGAATGTTCCAAAACATCGGGATCAAAGACTTGGTAATGATCGAGGATTTTCCGGTGGTAACTGCGGTTTTTGGGTTCACGAGAGTGGGGCAAGGTCCGACGGACGAAAAGGGAAATAACACTGTCCTGAATTCTTTTAAATTTTGGAGCGATGAACCGGGCAAAACACCCATATTTGTTGATAACGGCAAATGTGAAGCGATCATGTTTAAATTGAATCCTATAGCCGTGATACTTTGGCTGGAAGAAAACGGAATTCAAGTTGGGGGGGATGTCACTGACGAAAACTCCGCAAGGTATTGGGTTCTCCGTAACATGCGTGTGATTAATCCGTTTGAAGAGTCTGAAGAAAAATCGGTTAGTGTGTACGTGTACAACCTTATTCACTCCATGTCGCACGAAATTATGCGAGGAATGGCCGGAATAAGCGGTTACGAATTAATTGGATTGTCGGAATATCTTTTTCCCGCCGCGTTGTCATTCGTCATCTATAGCAACAAAACCGATTTTTCCATCGGGGGGATGCACACGCTTTTCGAAACTCAGCTGGACATGCTGTACCAAAAAATTCTGTCGTCCGAATTGAGAGTTTGTATGTACGATCCGTTGTGCAACGAGAAAGACGGAGCGTGTCACGCATGCCTTTATCTTCCAGAAATAGCGTGCTCATCGTTTAACAAAAATTTAAGCCGACACTTTTTGTATGGAGGTAATGGGGTGAAAGGTTTTTGGGAAGGGAAGTTTTGACTTCGGAATGGGTTGACACATTGAGAATCCTGAACTTTGACAGGGATTCGTATAATTGCATTTTGAGTGCTTTGTACAAATCATTGAGTGAGCACAAACCTGTTTCCGCAATGAATGTGATAAAAGAATGTACCAAATGCCCGCCGCACAGAATTGTCGCTTTCTTTGTGAAATTGAACGAAATGGGCATATTAATAGAAATAAAAGAAAGAGACCAATCGCCTAACACCCTTGCTGAATGCAAATATATTGTGAACCAGAACGAATTGTCATCGTTTTCTTTAAAAATGGGCATTGCGCTTGAGGTGTCGGAATTATTGGGTTCCCAAAATGCGTCTTATCATGTAATGGCGACCATTCCTCCGGGAACAAGTATTACAAAATCGTATGTCAACCTAAAGAAGAGGATTTTGCCCATTTACGAAACGATAGTTGACTTGATAATTAGGGCCGAGTCCGAAATAATTATCGTAAGTCCTTTCTTCGATGAAAAAGGTCTTGAAAAAATAAGCAGGCCTTTGTTAGATAAACTGCTGATGAAAGTTCGTGTTGAAATTGTGACACGAAGTTACAAAAATAATGCAAGTAACTTTAAATTTTTACAACAATTGATTAACCAAGCTTATGCGAAAAAAACGATCGAATATTTATCAATATTCGAATATCAAAACATGAATACGGACGAATACGCAAGTGACACTTTCCATGCAAAGACAATGATTATTGATGAGGGAAAAAAGGCTTATTTGGGAAGCGCCAATTTTACCGGATGGGGATTGGATGAACAGTTTGAACTAGGAGTGTTGTTGGAAGGCGGAAGCGCCAAGATTTTGCATGAAATGATCCGCTACATGAAGGAAGCGGGTCTTATCAAGAAAACGATGATTACCCATAATACATAACTTTTTGAAAGAAATCCAATTCGACGAACAAAAATAATTTTGACAATAACCAAACGGGTTGGCGGTAAAAAAGATGACGTATACATGTATAGAATCATTTTGTGGTGCGGGAGGACTTGGAACAGGTTTAAAAAGGGCCGGGTTCTCCATATTGTGGGCATTTGACATTAATCCGTGGGCGGTGGAAACGTATCGACTTAACGTTTCTTCCAATGCCGAAGTTGCGGATGCATTGAAATTGGATATCGAAAAAATTATGAATAAAATCGGTATTCAAAAAGGGGAGCTTACGTTACTTGCGGGTGGGCCACCGTGTCAGGGATTTTCAAGACAAAAGAAAAATGGAGAAAACGGTGATAAAAGAAATCGATTAATAGTTAAATACATAAGGCTTGTTCAAAAAATCATGCCAAAATTTTTTCTGTTGGAAAATGTGGATATGTTCAGTAAAAGACGCGGCAGAATATATCTTTCGTTATTGTTTAACGGACTCCAAGATTCCTATGAAATTATTGTAAAGGAAATGAATTTTGCCGATTACGGAGTTCCCCAAACCAGAAAAAGGACTATAGTCGTTGGGGTAAGAAGAGATATCGAATGTTATTACAATTTTCCACGTCCGACTCACACACCAAAACAATGGATTACGGTCGGACAAGCATTAAAGCCTTTGCTGCACATTGAACCGCCGGCTGACGGCTCCGAACACCCCTTGTTTCCCAATCATTGTATTTCCAAAATAACTGATGTGAATATTGAGCGAATAAGTTACGTACCGCAAGGAAGCGGTAGGAAATGTTTACCGCGCAGATTGCAACTCCCTTGCCACAAAAAGAAAACGGGGTGGCCAGATGTGTTCGGCAGAATGTCCATTGACAAGCCCGCTCCGACCATTACGGGGGGATTTGACAATTTCACAAGGGGAAGATTTGCCCATCCTTTCAGTAACCGTCCGATTACCGCCAGAGAAGCCGCATTGCTTCAGGGTTTTGATATTGATTACAGATTTGCGGGTTCCAAAAGCGAAGTTCGTTCCCAAATAGGTAACGCTGTTCCTCCAATTATTGGAGAAATTCTGGGGAAATCAATAATTGAAGCTCTGGAAGTGAGCGCTTGCCAAGTTAAATGCGAATTTAACGAAACCATACACGAATTGGCTACTTTTACGTGAAAGTTTATTCGCATATTCGAATTTTACAAATTGTATTCGGATGGATATACGATGTCGGACAGATTCTCAATGGAAGTTCGAAGCAAAATAATGAAAACGATCGGTCCCAAGCGTACTCGATTGGAAAACGCTGTTGCACGGGAGCTTTGGAAACGCGGGTTGCGGTTTAGAAGAAATACTGTTGATCTAATGGGCAGACCGGACTTTGCAATAAAAAAATATAGGGTTGTGATTTTTATCGATTCGTGTTTTTGGCACGGATGTGAGAAACACGGACAATTGCCAAAGAGTAATCAGGATTTTTGGGCAAAAAAAATTAAAGGGAATTTGGAGCGAGATCGGAAAGTTTCCGAATATTACATGAAAAATGGATGGAACATCCTTCGGGTTTGGGAACATCAGTTAAAGGATGAGTTCGATAAAACGATTGATGAAGTTTGCAGATTTATAACGGAAGCTAAACTGCGGTGGAAAATTGAATCGGTTGATTAATGAAAAAAGTACACGGTGATTTGATGGATATTCCTTTTAGAATTGGGCAGGCTTATTCAAGAAAAGATATCTACCGAATCCTTAAAGTTCCAATTGAACGGCAAAAAGGAAATTGGGAGACCGGTTATCATTTTTACAACAATGATTGGTTCATATTCGCCAATATTAATACCTCCGGTAGGACCGGCCATGATTACAAAAATAAATTTTGAATATCAAGTTGCCTCAGCAAATCCTTCACATACGAACATTTGTTTGAT
>ERZ795043.1264-NODE-1264-length-13257-cov-5.627708_pt1 | contig 13257 bp, 10 predicted proteins | sample MGYA00375127_ERZ795043 | MGnify/ENA primary metagenome ERZ795043 (study PRJEB30172, sample SAMN05518447) | compost metagenome | isolation source: Feedstock adapted compost from Newby Island compost facility, Milpitas, CA | place: USA:Newby Island compost... | reverse complement strand
GCTCGAGGCGCTGGCGCGCGAGTTCGGCCCGGCCAACCCCTACGGCCGCTACCTCCTCGGTCTCCTCGACGAGCGCCCCCCGACCTGAGCCGCAGCGGCGGCACGACGAGCATGAGACGGGCTGTGCCACTCTAAGGCCAGCCCTGCTTACCATCGTCACGGAGGGACGGCTTGACGGTCGAAGCCATGTTCGCCACGCTCGTGGCCCTGGGCGCCCTGACGCTGCTGGCCGTCACGCGCCTGGCCGCCGACGTCGTGTTCCTGGCCGCGATGGTCGTGCTCGTCGTCGTCGGCGCGCTGCCGCTGGAGGACGCGCTGTCCGGGTTCGGCAGCGAGGGCGTCATCACCGTCGGCGCGATGTACGTCGTCGCCGCGGGCCTGCGCGAGACGGGCGCCGTGAGGTGGCTGAGTTCCCGTCTGCTGGGCCGCCCCAAGGGCGTGAGGGACGCGCAGCTGCGGCTGATGGTCCCGGTCGCCGCGGTGTCAGGGTTCCTCAACAACACGCCGCTCGTGGCCGTGATGATCCCCACCGTCTCCGAGTGGGCCAAGAAGCACGGCATCTCGGTGTCGCGGCTGCTGATGCCCCTGTCGCACGCCGCCGTGCTCGGCGGCACGATCACGCTCATCGGCACGAGCACGAACCTCGTCGTCAACGGCCTGCTCCGGGAGCAGACCGGCTCGGGACTGGGCCTGTTCGTGATCACGCCCGTCGGCCTCGCCGTGACCGTCGTCGGCGTCGCGTTCGTCGTGGTCTTCGCCAAGTGGCTCGTGCCGGAGCGCCTGCCGGTGGCGCAGAAGGTCGCGGACGCGCGCGAGTACTCGGTCGAGATGACGGTGGCCGCGGGCGGGCCCCTGGAGGGCAAGACCGTGGCCGAGGCCGGCCTCGACAGGCTCGGCGAGGTGACCCTCACCGAGGTCGAGCGCGAGGGCGCGGTCGTGCCAGGCGACCTGCACGGCGTGCTGCTGCAGGCCGGGGACAGGCTGCACTTCGTGGGGGTCGTCGACGCCGTCGTCGACCTCCAGCGCACGCCGGGCCTCACGCCGGCGGGCGACCAGGTGTTCAAGCTCGAGGGCCCGCGGCCCGACCGCATACTCGTCGAGGCCGTCGTCTCGGACAGCGGACCGATGGTCGGCCGGACGATCAAGGAGGGACGCTTCCGCAGCCTCTACGGCGCCGTCGTCGTGGCGATCGCGCGCAACGGCAGGCGCCTGAGCGAGAAGGTCGGGGAGGTCGTGCTCCGCCCCGGCGACACGCTGCTCCTCGAGGCCGACCGCGCGTTCGTCGAGACCCACAGGAACGTCAGGGACTTCTACCTGCTCAGCGCCGTGCCCGACTCCTCACCGCCGCGCTACGAGCGGATGGGCGCCTCGGCGCTGGTCCTGGCCGGCCTCGTGGTCGTGGCCACGATGGGCGTCCTGTCGATCGTCGTGGCCGGCCTCCTCGCCGCCCTCGCCATGGTCGTGATGCGCTGCGTCTCGGCCGACGGCGCCAGGCAGGCGATCGACTGGCCGGTCCTCATCACGATCGGCGCGGCGATCGGCGTGGGAAGGTCACTGGAGGCGACCGGCGTCACGGCGATGCTCAGCGCCGAGCTGTCCCGCATCGGAGCCGACGACCTGCGGCTCAACCTGCTCGTGCTCTACGTGGCGACCGCGATCGTCACCGAGCTCGTCACCAACAACGCCGCCGCGGCGCTGATGTTCCCGGTCGGCATGGCCATGGCGGCGGTGATGGACGCGAGCGTCGTGCCGTTCGCGATCACGATCATGATGGCCGCGTCCTGCAGCTTCATCACGCCGATCGGCTACCAGACGAACCTGATGGTCTACGGGCCGGGCGGCTACCGGTTCCACGACTTCGTCGTCCTGGGGCTGCCGTTGACGCTCGTGGTGGGCGCGGTGACCGTGTTCCTCGTGCCGCTTTTGTGGGGTGGGTAGTCGGCCGCCCTTGTACGCTCGCCTCACCGGGGGTAACCTGGCGCGGTGACGGTTGAGGCACCCTCCACGCCCGCCCAGCCGGCCGTCCCGATGCTCGACCTGACGCCCGAGGTGGAGGCGCTGTGGGACGACCTGGAGGCGGCGTTCAGGCGCGTGATGCGCAGCGGCCAGTTCGTCGGCGGTCCGGAGGTGGCGGCGTTCGAGGCCGAGGCGGCCGCCTACCTCGGCGTCGCGCACGCGATCGGGGTGAACAGCGGCACGGACGCCTTGGTGATCGCCCTGCGCGCCCTGGGCGTCGGCCCGGGCGACGAGGTCCTCACGACACCGTTCAGCTTCTTCGCCACCGCCGAGGCGATCGCCACGGTGGGCGCCACACCGGTCTTCGTCGACGTGGACGAGCGCACGTTCAACATCGACGTCGCGCTCATCGAGCCGGCCGTGACGCCGAGGACGAAGGCGATCCTGCCCGTGCACCTCTACGGCCGGCCGGTCGACATGGACGCGGTGATGGACGTGGCCGCGAAGCACGGTCTCAAGGTCGTGGAGGACTGCGCCCAGTCGTTCGGCGCCGCCTGGCGCGGCCGCAAGACCGGCGCCATCGGCGACGCCGGAGCGTTCTCCTTCTACCCGACGAAGAACCTCGGCGCCTTCGGCGACGGCGGCATGGTCACGACGAACGACGACGAGGTCGCCAGGACGGCCCGCATGCTGCGCGACCACGGTTCGGAGCGCCGCTACCACAATGTGATGCTGGGCTACAACTCGCGGCTCGACGCCCTCCAGGCCGCGCTCCTGCGGGTGAAGCTGCCGCACGTCGACGCCTGGAACGAGCGGCGACGGGAGGTGGCGCGGCGCTACGAGGAGCTGGTGGGCGAGGTGCCCGGCGTGGTGACGCCTGAGGTCACCGACGAGCACGTGTTCCACCAGTACACGGTGCGCGTGCTCGGAGGCCGTCGAGACGCTGTCCACGCGGCGCTGCAGCAGGCGGGCGTCGCCACGATGGTCTACTACCCGGTGCCGCAGGACCGGTTGCCGGTGTTCGCGAGCATGGCGGGGAGTTGTCCGGTCAGCGACCAACTTGCCGGGGAGGTCCTCAGCCTGCCCCTCGGACCCTGCTTCGGCCGCGCGGAGCAGGAAGCCGTGGTCCAAGCGCTTGTCGACGCCATGTCCTCGGGGGAGTGAGATGGACCGACCGGCGCGTGCCGGTCGCGGCTTCCACGACTTGGGTCAAGCACGCACGGTGGTCATCATCCGGCGCTCACCGTCGTGTGGGAAGGGTGGAGTGATGCGCCCGTACCGTACTGCCCGCAGCCCCTTCGCCAGGGACGAGGCAACGCCGACAGCCGCGAAGGGACGCGTGGCCCTGTGCGCGTAGCGCACTTCGGCACGTTCGACGTCGACAATTACGGCGACCTGTTGTTCCCCCACATCATTCGCTGGCGCCTGGCGGGACACGAGGTCGTCAACGTCACGCCGACCGGGGCGAGTACGTTATTCCGCGACGCCCTGCCGTCGGTCGCGGTCTCCGAGCTCGACGACCTCGTCGTCGACGCTGCCGTCGTCGGAGGCGGCAACATCGTCAACGCAAGGCGCACACCGCTGGCGGCCTACAGGTCCGTATCCCGCACCGCTTACGCCGGCCTCTGGGCCGGCGCCGCGGCGTTCGCCTCGGAACGCGGTCTGCCGCTCGTCTTCAACGCGCCGAGTGTGAGCCCCCGCAGACTTGGGGCGGTGGAGGGACGCCTCCTGCGTGAGGCAGTCGGGTACGCGAGCTACGTGGCTGTGCGCGACGAGAGCAGTCGCCGCAACATCGCGGCGGTGGCGCCGGCGCGACCGCCCTCGCTCGTGCCAGACTCGGCGTTCGATCTTGACCGCATGTGGCCGTCCCTCGCCGGCGCGGACCCCTCCGGCGACTACGCTGCCGTGCACGTCAACCGCCGCTACATGCCCAGCCCCCTCGCCACGGCGGCGGCCCTCGACGGACTTGTCAGGGACACGGGGCTCAAGGCCAGGCTCGTGCCAATCGGTCCCTGCCACGGCGACGTTGAGACGGCGCGGGGTGTGGCCGAGCTCATGCAGGAGCCGCGGGAGGTGACGCCCGTCACCTCACTGGCCGACATGGCGGCGACAATCGCGCGCTCGTCGCTATACGTGGGCTCATCGATGCACGGCTTCATCACGGCGCTCGTGTTCGGCGCACCTGCCCTCCTGGTCCTCAACGACTCGCCTCTAGAGAAGTTTGGGGGCGTCCTTGCCGCCGCCGCGCTGCCCACCACGACGGTGCTCTCGTCCTGGCGAGACTTGCCGTCACGCCGCGGTGCGGCGGGCCGCCTCACAGAAGACGCTAGGCGCGCGATACACTCCGCTCTCGACAGGCACTGGGCGGACCTCGAGGCGGCGCTCGTCGCGCCCCCGCGCGAGCACCGGACGTACTGGTTACGCGGTTGGCGGTCGCTCGCACGAATCTCGGTCGTCGAGACGGCCGTTTCGCACCGGGTCGTACGCCTCCTCGGTCGCGGCGCGTAACGGGCGAGACTCCGTCCGCGGACGCCGTCCGCCACTAGCCCGCCGACCCGCTCCCGCGGCGGAGGTGGGTCAGGCTCCGCCTCACCCCTTTCCACACGAGCCCAAGATCGCCAAGGCGGGGCCTGAACATCGCCGCGCGCGACGGCTCGCCCTCGGAGAACCGCTGAACCGCGAGGAGGCTCGGCAGGAAGTAGGAGACCGTGGAGGCGAGGGCGGCACCCAACGCGCCGAACGGCGGCACGAGCGCGAGCCCGGCGAGGACGATCGCGCCCAACCCCAAAGAGCTGAGCTGGACGTTGATACGGGGACGGTCGGTCGCCGCGAAGTACGTTCCAACGGTGCGCGTGACACTGTGGACGGCGGTGCCCACGAGCAGCACTGCCAGCGGTGCCTTGAGGCCCTCGAAGCTCGAGCCGAAGACGTACTCACCAAACAGCGCGACCAGTAGCCACATCGCAGACCCGGCCGCCAGGCAGGCCAGCACGACGATGCGGGTCGAGGCTGCGATCGCCCGCTGCCGGTCGTCGGCCCCCGCCGCGTCTCGGCTCGAAAGCACCGGCAGCAAGACGGTGTGGACGGCCTGAGGCAGTAGCCAAAGCCGCTCGGCCAGCTGGGCGGCGAGCGCGTACACCCCTGTGGCGGCGGGACCTCCGATGAGGAGCACGAGGTAATGAGCCACGCGGTGCCGCACGGACGCCAGCACGGCCGATACCTGAGTGGTGGAGCCGTAGCCCCAGAACCAGCGCCGCGAGATCGGCGCCGTCGCGCCGCGCCGCTGCCGCCAGCACCAGGCTAGAGCGGAGGCCGACGTCACGCCTCCCGCTAGGTGTCCGAGGGACCAAGCGACGACCGCCAGCTCAGTGGAGCCCCCGAACCACCAGAAACCGACGACAACGATCACTACTGTCACGGATGGCGGTACGAGGAGGCTCAGGTTCAACGCGCGGAACGCCTGCGCGCCCTGCAAGATCCCGTTCGCGAGCGCCGCCAGGTGCAGCGGCGCGAACGATGCCAGCGCCCACCACAGCGCCCGCTCCCCCACCGAGGGGAACAGCCGGGCGCCCATGGTGGAAATCAGGACGGACGTGACGAGAACGGCCGCAGCCGTGGTCACGACCCAGAACCAGGCGGCCCGCCGCGCCACAACGACGAAGCTCCCCGGCTCGCGCGCCGCGAAGAACGCAAGCGAGGTCGGCAAGCCTGAGCTGAGCAGGGAGGATAGGGTCACCGGGATCAGCTGGGCCGCCATGTACCGCCCGTAGTCGGCCGCGCCCAGGTACCGCGCCAGTAGCACCGCCGTCACCAGCTGTATGCCGGCAGCGGCCACTTGGCGCGCGAAGGTCGCAGACAACGTGACGGCGAGCGCCGCCCGACCCTCGCCATGGGTGTTTGGCCTCACCTCAGTTGTCCGTCGCCGTCATACGCCGACGACCCTGCGGGCTCGCGAGACCGCGCCCCAGAAGGCCTCGTCAAACAGGTCGACCCAACCCGGCAGAAACCGCTCGCGTACCTCGGCTCCGCCCACGCGCACCCGCACCGCCCTCGTGCCCATCAGCCGCACTGGAACCCCCTCCCGCCTGAGGCTCCAGGCCAACAGGCGTTCGCCGTGAAGGGGTCTGCGGCGCGATACCACAAACTCGAGCGCACCTGAGACGCGCCGCCCGTAGGCGCACGCGGCTCTCTCCCCAGCGCATACGGCGAACCTGTCGTTGAAGCCTCCCCAGTGCTGCCAGCTCGGCAGCCACACCGCCGGCTCTTCGGCAGCGACCGCCCGCTCCAACCACGGCTCGAGCGAGTCGAGGTACCTGAGGTCGGGCCGGCAGAAGACCACGACGTCTGGCTCCCACGCGAGCGCGGCCTCTGTCACGACGTCGAGAGAGTGGAGCTGGTGGACGAGGTTGCGCAGCGACTGGAAGCCGTCGTTCCAGAAGTCGCCATGCGCGGCGATGGCCTCGAAGCCCCGCGCCTCGAGGCAGGCGCCCGGCTCCTCAAGCCGCAGCCAGTCGCTGCTAAGGAGCTCGTGTTGGCCCTGAGGCACGCCGGCGCTCTCGCCAGAACGCGCGTTGTCGATGCGCTCGATGCGGAACAGGTGGGTGAAGACCCGGATAGAGCCCACGCGGCGCGCGGGCTCGAGCACGTGCTCTCGTATCGAGCCCAGCGTGTGCTCCAGGGACCTGGTGATACCGAAGAAGCACACGGCGATGCGCGCGTCTCCGGCCGTCTCGAAGTGGGTCGTCATGCTCCGTTCCGATCCGGGGTCGGCGTCACGGTCCCGCCCCGCGGGGCGGGCCACGGCGCGACCCGGCGTCGCGCCACCCGCGACGCGCCGCAACGTATAGATTACATTGTCCCCTCGGAGCCGCTCGCCGGCTGCCGTCCCCGCAGCAGACCATGACAGACAGCTCTCCTCCACTAGTCACCGCCGTGCTCCCCACGTACCAACGCGGGGCGACGCTCGAGGCAGCCGTCAAGAGCGTGGCCGAGCAGACCTACAGGCCGCTGGAGCTGGTCATCGTCGACGACGCCTCCACCGACGACACGGGGTCGGCTGTCGACCGCCTCAGGGCAGACCTGCCTACGCTGCCCATCACATTCGTCCGACACGAGGAGAACCGGGGCGGGGGCGCGGCGCGCAACACGGGCGTCAGGCGGGCGAAGGGCGCTCTCGTGGCCTTCCTCGACTCCGACGACCTCTGGTCCGCCGAGAAGCTGAGTAGGCAGGTCGAGGCGTGGCTTTCCTCGCCGCGGCCGGAGCGGACCGTGGTGTACTGCCCGCTCCTGACCTTCGACGGATGGCGCACCGAGGTGCGTCCCCGCCGGCCCAAGGCGCTGGGCGAGCCCGTAGGTGACTATCTGTTCGTGGAGGGGGGCATCATGCAGACGAGCTGCCTACTCCTACCCCGGGACCTAGCGCTGGCAGCCCCCTTCGACGAGACCCTGACGGTACACCAGGACCTGCAACTAGTACTCTCGCTCGAGGCGGCCGGCGCCGAGTTCGTCTACGTCGACGAGGTGCTCGTGAGGTACAGCACCGCGCCGGACACCTCCCGCGTCAGCGGGAACCGTAGCCCACAGCCGTCAGAGCGGTTCCTGTTGCTGCACGGGCAGCACCTGAGCCCGCGCGCCAGGCTGGGCTTCGAGGCCCGCTACCTGGCCATGAGGTACGGCAGGAGCGGCCAGCCACTCAAGGGCGTCGGCCAACTCTTGCGCGCGCTCCGTGCCGGGGCGATCACGCCTACCGAATTCGCCTGGTACCTGGCCCGGACGTGGGTACCAGAGCCGGTCGAGCTACGGCTCAGGCGCGCACTGCGGGCAGCCCAAGGGCAGCGGCCCGCGGTGTCGCGGGAAGGGAGGCGCTGACTGTGCCTGCCGCGCGGTCGGGGCCAACGGCCTCTGGGCGCCTCGCCCCGCCGCGACGCGCCGTCCTGACCGGGCTGACCTTCAGCACGAGCGGCGCCACGTTCACGGCGATCTACCTCTTCCAGTTCCTGGCGCTGCTGCTCCCCAGGGACGGCGGGACCGCGGCCATCATCTACGCGTCGCCGCTCGTGACGACGGTCGCCCTGGTCGCGACGCGCCTAGTCGCCCTACGCTCCACTGGCCTCTTAGCGATGCTGGCGCTGCTCCTCCAAAACCTGCTCCTGGTGGCGTTCGGGCTGGGGCCGGTGCTCAACCTCTTGCTGAGCCTCGCCACCTACAGCGCCTTCTACCTGCTGATGCTGGCACCCGTGCGCTCCGATCGCGGCTCCCACATCGTCGTGTGGGAACGCCTGCTTCAGCTCGCCTCCCTGGCCGTCGTGGCGATCGGCGTCGCCCAGCTCGTGGCCGCTGGCTTCCCGCTCCGGCTGCCGTATATCGACTTCTCACCCGACGTGTTCGAAGGGCCGTACGGGGCCGGGGGGCACCGCCTCGTCCCGATGCTGACGGGACCGGCCCTCGTGCTCCAGGTGCTGCGCGTCATGAACGGCGCCGCCACCCTGCGGCGCTCGTTGCCTCTGCTGATCACCCTGGCGTTCGGCACGATCGCGCCGGGCGCCAACGCGATCATCCTGGCGCTCGTCGGCGCGGTCGCATTGACCGTGATCACCGTGGGCGGGAGACGTTACTTGAGGACGCTTGCGCGCGGCGGCAAGCTGTTCAGGCGACGCCTCAAGGCTCAGACCGTGGCCGTGGTCAGCATCACTGTCACGGCCGCGATTGCCTTCTTCCTTGTGACCGGCTTGGGGGGGCTGCCCCACATACAGCGGTCGCTGGCCAATCTCGTCGACGCCGGGCACTCGAGCGGGCCGAGGAACGCGAAGGTCGCCGCGACCCTCGACACGCTGTTCGTCCTGCCGGCCCGCGAACCACTGCAACCCGCTGTCGGCGTTGGGCTCGGGAACTACTCGAGCTGGTCGCAGTTGCTGCTGTCCGGCGTCTACGTCGACAGGTTCCTCCGGGGACGCATCAGCGGCCTGCCAGTCAGCTACGACGATACGGCCTGGGACCTCGTCCTGTGGCACATCTCGCCCGAGGCCTACGCTCGCTACGGCCGCTGGTACGTCGAGAGCATCTCAACGCAGCCATGGTCGTCTTGGCAGAGCCTCTACGCCGAGGTAGGACTGCTAGGCCTCTCCTTGCTCATGGCCGCATTCCTGCCCCTGTTGGGGCGGCTGCGCACGGGTCGAGGCGACCCGCCGGCCCTCGTCGCCGTTAAGTTGACGCTGGGTGTGTACGTCTGGTTCGCGTTCGTCTGCGGCTTCATCGACAACTTCTTCGAGTACCCCTGGCTGCTGGTGCCCTTGTTCCTTGGCTTGCTGGCACTGCCGCCGCGAAAGCCCGGACCAGCCGAGCAGTGAGCCCGCGAGCGGCAGCGTCGTATCTGGTCGGGCTCCTGGCGACCGCAGTACCCGCCGTGACGCTGCCTCTCGTCGCTGCGTCCGGCCTCTTCCGCGGGCGATCCGGCCTGCCGTCCACTACGTCGGCCCGGTGGTTGCTGGCTCACCTCTGGCCCCTCCTCGCTGCGGTCATCGTGCTCGCGGTCCCGACGGCCGCCACTGGGACCCTCACGCCCTCTTCCCTCGTCTTGCTTCCCCTCATAGCGGCAGCAGTCCTGGGCCGCCTGGCGAGCGCGCGCTCGCCGGCGTGGTCCGGCTTGGCACCACGACCGCTGCTGGCCGGCGTGGCGTCGGCGCTCATCATCGCCGGTGGCGCCGCGCTCGTGTCCGCCACGCGTGTCTGGCTGGTTCGCGGCGTCCCTCACGAGAACGTGCTGGCAGCTCAGCTCGGCACGGTCTCCCTCCTCGCGTACTTCGCATGGCGCAATCGGCCGTCGCGCCTGCTGTTCCCCATGCTCGGCTTCGTCTGCGCGATGGCGCTGGGCTCGCGGAGCGCCGCGCTCGGCCTCCTGCTCGCAATCCTGCTCGACGCCGCCCTCACCCTCGAGGGCGCGGGCCCCGGCGCCGGCCACCGCCGGCGCCGGGCCTGGCCGGCCCTGGGCGCCGCCGTGCTGGTGGCGGCCCTTGTGGCCGTGCTGCCTGGCTGGCGGTCCCACATGGCCGCCGTCCGCGCAGCATTCGGCGAAGCCCCGGCGGCGGCGAACCTCGTGCGCGCCAGTGAGGCCATCGGGGCGGCGCCGTGGTCGCTCGACGGCGTGACGGTGGAGTCGGCCGGCGCGACGCCGGCCGGCGAGGCGGTGTTCCGCGTCACGAAGACGTCAGGCTCGGGCACCGCACGCCCCCAGGCGCGCCTGCTCCTCGAGCCCAGGAGCGAATACACCGTCACGCTCGCATACCGTGCAGCGCCCGAGCGCATGCCGGGGCTCAGCGCGTGGTCGCCTGCAACCGCAGGCGAGACGGAGGCGGTCGTCAGGGTCGGCATCGTGGGCAACGGGGAGTCCGTCGTATCTTCATCCGGCCCCCTCACCGCCAGCGTGACGAGCGCGGGCAAGATCGATGACGGGTGGAGTGAGCTCGTCGTGCTGCTGACGAACGCCTCGGACGCGAGGAGGACGGTGTGGATAGGGCCGACGCCGGACGTCAGGCCCGACACCGCCGGCGCCACGGCCGAGTTCGCGCGCTTCGCAGTGATTGCGGGGGCCGTGAGCGAGCCGGAGTACACCCCCACATTCCCCGAGCCCGAATCGGTCATCACCGCGCGGAGCCGGCTCGAGATCTTCGGGCGCGCCGTCGCCGGCTTCCGGTCGGCGCCTTGGCTCGGCCGCGGCCACGGGGCCTTCGTAAGTGACCAGCGCCTCGCCGACCCAGACGGTTTCGCGTTCGCCCACGCCCACAACCTCGTCCTACACGTAGCCTACGAGCGCGGGACGCTGGGCCTGGCGGGGCTGACCCTCGTCGTCTTCGGGCTCGTCCGCGTCCCGGCGGAGCGACGCGGGCGGTGGTCGGTCGTCGTGGCGGCCGTCCTGGCCATGAACCTCACCGACATGACGTTCTGGAGCGCAGGGGTCGCGGTGCCCATCGGCTTGGCCTACGGCGTCGTATCAGCGTCGCTTGGCGCGTCAGGACCCGCGTCTCAAGAGCCACGCATCGAGTGAGGCCGCGAGCCTCAGCCGGTTGCCAGCGATCCGCTTTCGCCGTTCCTCGAGGTCGAGGCCGCCCTGAGGGGCCCCGATTAGGCCCACGACGTCGTCTGGGGTGAACGCCACGCGCGCCAGCCCCTTGGCCCCCAGGTGCGCCGCGAACTCGACCTGGTGCTCGTCCACGTGCTCCCCGTGGGCCCGCGAGCGCGGGAAGACGATCGGCTGCCTGCCGACATCAAGCGCCTGGAGGACGGTCGCCGGGCCGGCGTGGGTCACGACCTCGTCCGCCCCGGCCATCGCGGCGATGAGCTCGTCGCCTGAGGCGAACGCGAAGCCGCGCGCCAGCTCTGGCGCGCGCGAGTAGCCGTACTGAATCGTCACGTCGTGGCCGGCGGCTGCGAGGCGGTCAGCCACGTCAACCATCCTGGCGAACGGCTGCTCGTGGGTGCCTACGGAGAGCAGGACCTTCACAGCAGCTCACCGACCATCTCTGCCCCCGGGTAGAACCGTAGCTGCTCCTCCCACTGCACCAGGAACCTGTCCGTGACAGGCCGTACCACCTTGCCCGTCACGGTGCCGCCCGCGATGCGGTCGTAGACCTCCACGTACACGGTCCGCGCTCCCATAAGGCGCCCGAGGTAGAAGAACGGGACCGCCACGGCCGCCCCCGACGACACGATCACGTCCGGCCTCTCGCGCCTGAGCACGCGCCACGCGACGGCGCTATTGCGTAACAGGTTCTTGAGGTTGCGGTTCGTCGGGTAGTGGCACCAGTAGATGCGCTCGCCCTCCAGGGCCGCCCTGGCGTCGGTCTTGTCGAACGTCACCCAGAACCTGTCGTGGCCCTGCCACCACGGCCTCAAGGCCAGCAGGTGGGTTAGGTGTCCGCCGCTCGAGCCCACGAGAGCGACCTTGAGCTGCCTCAGCTCCATCCGGCCGTAGCCTGTCACGAAATCCGGGTGAGAGCAAGGCGGCTATTGCGTCACGTGCGGCACCGATAGACTGCCGTCGTGCAGCACGGGTCCACGATCGGCACCTTGCGACGCGGCGCCGCCTTCCTGGCCGGCGTAGGCTTCGCCGCCGTGCCCGCGGCGGGGCCGTTCCTGGCGCTGCTCACCTGGCTGAACCAGAGGCTCGAACTCCAGCGCGCCGATCGGCTGTGGTGGGCGGCCGCCGTACTGCTCTCTCTCCCCTACCTGCTCACCGGCCACGGGGTCGCCGCCGCCGAGACGCTGGCGCAGGTCCTCGCCGCCTGGCTGCTGTTCCGCTCCGCCACGGCGCTGCGCGAGCGGCTAGCGCCCCACTCCCTCTCCGGCATCATCGGCGCCGGACTCGTCGTCGGCCTGCTCTTCGCGTTCCTGGCGGGCCTGCGGCAGCTCGACGGCTTCCGCTGGGAGACGGCCCGCACGCCGCTCGACGCCATCACGTGGCAGACCCACCCCACGACGTTCGGGCACATGATGCTCGTCCTCTCCGCGCTGCTAGCCATCGTCGTCCCGTCGCCGCGGCTGCGGGTGGTCGCGCTAGCGGTCGGCGCGGCCGGCGTGATCCTCTCCGGTGCGCGCGAGGCGATGTTCGCCTGGCTCCTCGTAGCGGTCCTGCTGAGGTTCGTCGGACGTCGCAGCGCGCCGGGAACGCGCGCGGCCGAGTGGGCTCTCGTCGGCGTGATGTTCCTGCTGGCGTCCGGCGCCCTGTCGCCCGTCGGTGTCGGCCGCACCGGGTTCCTCACCGCGTTCCAGCCTCCGCCCCCCGAGGCCAACGTCTTCCGCGGCACCGACGTCGTGCAGGGCGACTGGTGGTTCCCGCTCGGCGTCTCCTACAGCGGCGCGACCCTCGACGTCGAGGGCGTGCTCAGACCGGCGATCATCGTCACGAAGCGCGCCGAGGACCCATGGTCGAGGCTGCAGCAGGTCGTGACGCTGGAGCCGGGCCAGACGTACACGCTCAGCGCCGTGCTCAGGCCCTTGGGCGACGCACGGCCCGGTTTCGACGGTTGGGGCGTGCCGCCGGGCAGCGAGAGCGCGACGAACCTGGGCACGACGCTCACCGCGGGCGGGGTGCACGAGGCCCGGGCCACGGGCGTCATCACGCTGCTCTCGAGCAGCGCCGTCGAGCTCGGCGACGGACAGGTTCGGGCACAGGTCACGTTCCGTCACGAGGGCGAGAGGCCGCTCGTGTGGCACGTCGGCGTCGTCCCCGACCGCTCGAACCTCACGAACGTGAGCACCGCCTTCGCCGAGCTGCAGCTCACGGCCACCGACGTGCCCGTACCGTAC
>ERZ795043.1253-NODE-1253-length-13377-cov-6839.700120_pt1 | contig 13377 bp, 8 predicted proteins | sample MGYA00375127_ERZ795043 | MGnify/ENA primary metagenome ERZ795043 (study PRJEB30172, sample SAMN05518447) | compost metagenome | isolation source: Feedstock adapted compost from Newby Island compost facility, Milpitas, CA | place: USA:Newby Island compost... | reverse complement strand
GTGGTACTGAACACAAATCCCGATGGTGGCGAGGTGAAGGGATAAGTTTGCGAACCTCCGGCAAATGCATAACTCGAACTCCCTACCTGCAGCGTTCCACTGAGGGGGGAGATAACAGTGATATCGGTAACCTGAATGCCCGCAGGAAAATTATCCTGAATGACCAGGGAATCGAGCGGCACATTGGTGCCACAATTTCCACAGGCCGAAATTTCGTAAAATCCTTCACAACCCTGCGCCCAGTTAATGTAGCTGGCGTACGGTCTGGACTTACCAAAGCAAACCCCGTAATTGGGTTCGCTTACCAGCGTCACCGTATCACAAGCCTGACCCGCATCCGAAGCACAACAAGGCTGGATAGGCTGGGGTATTGCAACGCCACCGGCAACCCGCTGGGTACTCAGGCTTCCTCCGTACCCGACAGGTTTCCCCAGGCAAAAGTTATATTTCACACAGTTCTGCACCAGGGTGCCCGCCGGATCACACATTTTCGTCCACACATCATACATGACATTGGTGTTGTACACGGAGATGGTACCGGTATTCCAGCTGGCGGTGGATGTACCCAGGCCCGTTACGCCTGAGGCTCCGGAAACACTGCTGATGATATTGCTACCCGTGATTTGATCCGTTATAGAACCGCTGTAAATATTCAAATCGCCGATACCCGGATTGGGATTCGTGTTCTGGATCACAATCCGCCACAACACGTATCCGCCCGACAGATTGCCCCATATCTTTTGCTTGCTTACCTTCCAGTAATTTTTAGCAATGGCTTTCAGCGATACATTCAACACACAACTATCGGTGGTATTTCCACAGGTGGTTTTAATGACGATTTTAAACGTCCCCAGCTCACCATTGCAGGTCGTTCCAGACAAAAAATGAAAGGGGATATTAAGCCCATATCCATTGGTGGTGGGGATGGGTGACGCATTGCTGAACACGGGCGGATTGGAAGATGTTTGTACAAACGGATACTGCGTGGAAGCCGGCTGGGTGCCCAAAGTCAGATTATTAGAAGTCTGAATCTGCACCACATATCCGGAACAATTTTGATTGCCCATGCCAGGAAGCGTGATGTTCAGGTTAAAATCTTTCCCTGATTCAATGCTATCTAAGGGGCTACCCGAACTACTTACCAGGCTTGCATGCACGGGATAATTGGGCAGTATATTACAGGTAGCCTGCCATTGTGCCTGCACAACTGCGGGTAAACAACTGGCTATCAACAAGCTCATCCATGAAACATAAAATAACCTGATTCCTTTCATAGCTTATGGCTTTTGGGTAGTATTGGAAAATTGCAGGCAAATTGTTTTCGTACAATATCTGCAAGCATCATAGTACACTTTAACCTGCAAGCACAGCCGGTAATCAATCCTACAACAGGATGGATCTATACCCCCACTCGCCGCAGGCAATCCAATGACTAAATCAAAGGGAATAGGTGTACCAGCAGGTACCGGTGAAGAACTAATCCATTTAATGAGCTTGAAGATATTCGGATTGCCTGTAGGTGCATTACCAAATACCAATCCGGCATTGCTTCCATTTACGGTAGTGCCGTTGCCCAACAACATGCCGTCGTGTTCAAGGCTATCGACTCCAGCACAGCCTCCGGGTGTAGCAGTAAAAGAAAATGATTGTACGGAGAATTCGATGGCATAAACCGATTGTGGATTGACCTGCACGGCCCCCGTGATGTCGAATAGATGGGGATCTGCCGACTGCATCTGCACCTGCGGATTCAGCATCTGGATGTTCATGCTGTCGCAATCCCTGCAAATGCACGATGGTAAAGAATCCGTGCTGAGGACATTTGCTGTATTGTGTAATGCATCATTCCAATTACCGAAAGTTGTAAACGAGGCTGTCGTCTGACTCAGGCTGGCGGGAATATAGGTAAAGGTAATACAGTAGTGCGAATACGGTCCGATACTCACCTGTGGTGGTAAAACATTCGTGTTGCTGATAGTACCCCCGGAATTCGAACTAATGCTCGTATAAGTCACAGCACAACCTGATGTAGCGCTTGTGGGATTGTTAGTTAAACAAATCTTTACCTGATATTTGGGTAAACCCGATTGTACATCCCAGCCATCGCATTCAATGTGTATCGAATCGGTTACTGTTCCACAGCTGGCGCTACCAGACACGGAGTATTGGGGTTGTCCGGAGGATGTACCCGTGGTGGTTTCGGTAACCTTCCAGCTATAATATGTAGTTTGTGGAATATTAGCCAAACGCGCCTTCTCTTCTGCAGGCAAACGATAAGGCTCACCGGGAACAACCGATGCACTGGCTACCTGACGGATAATATTTCCCCGATCATTTAATTGAAATACTTCCAACCGGTATTGTGCATCAGCAGGCGGCTCTCCTACCACATGCCAGCGGAAGGCAGGCACCTCATCTACGCTGCGAAATACCGCATGGGGTCGCGGTTGATCCAGAACAATCTGGAATCCCTGTTTCGCCTGTCGTTCATAGGTAACAGGAAATTCCACCACGGGTGGCGAGCTCTTCGTCTTCATCACCAGCCTTTCATTCTTTGGCTGCTCCACTCGAGGTGGTGAACTTTTGGTTTTAATGACCAGTGATAAGCCAATATGCCCCTCGAAAAAACCATGAGGTATGGCATAAGATTTCTCAACAAAAGGAGCAATTTGTGGATTACTCAGCTGATAACGAATTTCATCGGGCGATAAGTTGAAGTTCACTTTCGAAATATCCCTTTCTCTTACCTGAAATGTGTAGGGCTGTTGCCATATATAACCCGCTTCTGCATAAAACCCTATGGGCCCTCGTTGAAAAGGGAACCAGTGAAATCGGATATGACCCTGAGCGCCAAAGCGCAACTTGTGAAATCCAGCAGGGACTACATAATTCTGATACAACACAGTTTGCCCGGGATCCCCCTGCTGAAATTGAGCCGGCTGGTTTTGCACCAGTGAAGGACCTATGTTTATGCCTGTATACCATTTTTCCCCACCCACGCGCCATTCAGGTGCAACATGCAACATATAAAGCGTCCAGTTTTTACGGGTATTTGCCGTAACCGCAAAACTGCTCACCTGTTGCTCATGACCATCCAGCAAGTGATGTGGAGTAAAAGACAATAGATTACCCTGAACATTAAGAGCCCAGGTTGATTTTTTTATTTGATTGCTTCTGGCCGCATCGGCTTTGGTAAGCTTCACATTTCTGGCAAAAGGAATAGAAACGCCAATTTCCGGTTGCCAGACGGTGGCTTTTTGCATGTCTGCTATGCCTGTCGGATATCCAAGCGGCGTGAAATATGGTGTGATAAAGCTATTCGAAACAGAAGTACCTGGCTTCGCAATCACCATGCCCGTTCTGCTATCTTGTTTCGCAATGCCCTGCATGGTCGATTGCGCAGATACGAAGAGAGGAGTAACAAACAATAGATGATAAAGGCAGAAAAAAATACGGACATACACGTGCGGCCTGACATGAGTCTTCTTGTATAGTTTCATAGGCAATGATTATCCTGAAGAATAAAACCAGCTTAAATTTAGCTAAGCGCGTGTACCCTCAGATGTGCAACTGTACAACTGGCAAAAAATATTGTATATCCGGAAAATGATCGGCACATTCAGGAATGGAAAAGCATCTGAATGCAGTCAAAAAAGTGCTTTTTCTGTCTTCTGGACACAGGTAATCGAATCCCATTCGACATTTTCACTTCAACAGATAATCCCGTCGTGTAACTGATGACATGGTAAAGGTTAATCAGGTATTGATGATGAATTCTGCAAAAAACAGATGAAGGAAGTTCCTGCTGAATCTTACCCAGTTGTTTACAGATAACTTGCTGACGGCCATCCAGGAGATATATTCGCGTATAATTACCCTGACTTTCGGCAAATACAATACGGTTTACATCCACTAATGCACTTACCTTACCATCATGTAATGTGAGTTTTAAATTTACATCAGTGAGAAATAAAGAAGATGATTTTTGAAGATTATGCTGTTTTCTCAACTGAATATGCTCAATTGCTCGACTAACACAGGAAATAAACTTATCGGTTTGTATGGGTTTGGTGAGATAACCAATCGCATGCACATCAAATGCACGAAGGGCATATTCCTGATAAGCTGTGATAAATATAACTTCCGAAATATCATGTGGAAGAGCCTCCAGAAAAGAGAAGCCATCCATCTCGGGTAGATGAATATCTAAAAACAACAAGTCGGGTATGAATTGCTTGAGCTGTACGAGTGCCGATCGAGGATCGGTATGTGTACCTATCACGCTTATTTCTGGAAAATAATCCTTCAGCATGGATTCAATCAGACGAATACTTCGAAATTCGTCGTCTATGATATAGCAATGGATGGCCGACATAGGGAAACGGTGTATTGAATGGGTATTTCGAAAATAGCTACGGTGAATGCCTGATCATCGCATGTTATGCGTTGTAAATCAAATCGAATATGATACCACTCCGCCCGTTTTCGGGTAATTTCCAGGCCCTTTCCCTTCACCGAACGTTCTTGCAGGGATATACCTGGACCATTGTCCATGACTTCTATTCGACAAATTTGTTCATGCATCGAAATATGGATTTGAATGCAACCACGTCGATTTTTTAATTTTCGAATACCATGTTTCACGGCATTTTCCACAACAGGCTGTAAAATCATGGCCGGGATAATCACATTCAAGATTTCTTCCTGATCGGGTATGTTCATGTGGTACTCAAATTGATTTCCGAATCGAAGCTTTTCCAGTTCAAGGTACTGCGATAGATACGTCAATTCCTGATGCAGGGGAATCATATCATCCTGCCGGGTGTAAAGTGTTGTGCGCAGCAACGCACTGTATTTATCCAGATAAGCATTCGCCTCGTGGATTTCTTTTTCATACATCATTTGCTTGATAGCATTTAATGTGTTGAATATGAAATGAGGACTGATTTGTGCACGAAACATCTGCATCTCTAATTCCATAATTTTCTTTTCCTGTTCAAGCCTGTCCAATCGTTGCTTTTGTTTTTTGCGGTACATGCGCAAAAACAAAAATGTGGTTATACCCAGAGTAAATAAGATTAAGCTAAACCAGAACAATGGCTTTACAAAAAAAGGAGCTTTTATTTCAAACGTGGAGGTGGCTGTTATTGTTGATGGCAATCCGTCTCTACGAATAGCCTGTACATCAAGCTTATATGATCCGGGTGGTAATTCATTTAAATAAATGACCGGCGTTTTTGTAAATATCCATCGATGGTTATTTAACCGGTATCGAAACCATATCTCGGGAAGTCCTGAGTAATCTACTGCAGATAGATTGAAACGGATAAAATTCTCTTTGTAAGACAGTTGAACCGGTTTTGATAAATCGGCATATTCATGCCTGTTCGTTTGCAGGGTCATGATATAAACCGGAATATCGCTAGCTGGAATGGTGAATGATACAGGAAAATAACTGATTCCGCCGGATGTGGCTACATATAGATTCTGACCATAACGTTTGATATCATTTACCTGTTCACCGGCTAAACCATCGTTTACAGAGAAAAAAGTGGTTTCGATATGAAGTTGAGGTAACAGATGAATTTGAATTTTACCCAGACAATTATTGGTCCCAACCCATAAATCTTTTCCATCAGCATATAAACATTTGATAATGCTGCCGGGAAAATGTTCACCCGTTTTCATCAAACATTTGATCTCTTGATGTTGGAATGCAAGCAAAGAATCGCCGCCGTAGGCAACCCAGACCCACCCACGCGCATCACGGACCAGCGCCTGTACCTTTTGTTGGCCAATCTTACCCTGCAGGTTTACCTTATACATATTGCCTTGTTCAAAATGATACAACCCATCATTACTTCCAACATAACATTCTTGCACTGATACAGGAGCAATGGCCGTAACTCTTTTGCCCGCGTATGCAAGCCGTACATCATAATGCCGGTGACGAAATCTACAGAGAAATAAATATCCATGTGTGCCCAACCAGTATGTACTATCATCAATCGCTTCAGCTACCTTAAAACCATAATATTGCGGAAATATTTGTACAGGATTTTTTCCAGCCTCTAATTGATATAAACCCATCTGGGAAACCATAAGAAAATAAGGTTCATTGTAAAATATCGTTCTAATCCAGGCGTCGAGGTTAGGACGACTGGTCACACTTTTTATTGCTACATGTTGTGGCGACCAGAAAATGCATTCGCCGCGATTATTACCGGCCACCAGACCATTTGCAACTGGCAACAAACAATTGATGTTCGAAACATGGTAAGCGGATTTTTGTAAAACCGATTGTATATACTGGTGGCGTAATTGAATTAACCCTTCCTCTTTCGTGCATATCCATACCAGTCCATTGCCCGGGTCATATACTTCATTTGCAGAAGCATTCTGCCATATTTTTCTCTGTATCTGTAATGTGCCTGGATGTATCAAATAAATTTCTCCCTGTAATGTTGTGGCATATACACCATCAGGTGCAGCATCTAACTGGCGGATGGCGAAAGGCATTGTTTTTCGTAAAATGATTTTTCCCGTCTGGATGTCAATCTTGAATAATGATGAATCCATTCCACAATACATAATATTGCCCAGGCACAAAGCATAACGAACCTGTATGGGAAGTGTGCATGTGAAAAGTAATCGATGATCGCGCAGTGCTATATAAGTGCTGGATAATAATACACCATATCGATGAACACCTAATTTTACGATTTGATTGATCAGCGTTTGAAAATTCAGGCTGTCTATAATTTCTCGGCTACGTGTGTCTATCACATAGATCTGCCCGTGAATATCAGACAGCGCCAGCTCAGTTTGCGAAAGTATGAATGCCCGGTAACTCCTGAAATCCCGTGCAGCAAGGGCAGGCAACATGTAAAAACGATCGGTGCTCGCGTCATAATACACGGGAGGTTTTTGAAAAGGTAAAGCCCAGAGTGTGCCGGTACTGTCGATGCATACATTCAACACATCCAGATCGGGAAGTCCGTCCTGGATGCCGTAGCGGCGAAATTGAAAGCCATCAAAACGTGCGATACCATTTTCCGTGGCGATCCATAAGAAACCCCGTTTATCCTGCACACAACCGTAAACTGATTGTGCGGGCATACCCTGGGTGAGTGAAAAATAGCGGGCGGAAATATTGGCTGGCGCAAATGATCCCGCCATCGACATCGGCTGTGTATGTGCTTGATGCCACCGGCACAATCCCATCCAGAAGAAGCAGATAAGCAGTATGTTTTTCATCAGGCCAGGCAAAAATAGGCATGTGAATTCCCTTTCGAAAAATAATATTTTTATACCTAAAAAAATAGCCCTCATACGAAGAGGGCTATTATGATAAAGGCTTAGAAACGAACACTAAAAAGTAAGGACTATTTTACCCCGGCCATGCGCCTGATCCATACGTTCATGTGCCTTGCGCATATTTTCAACAGAAAACGGCAAAGCTTCATCCACCCAGGCTTTCACTTTGCCCCATTCAAACAGAGGCGTCATTTCCTGCAGGCGTTTTCTTTCCCGAGTAAGAAATATGCCATACAGGGTCTGGTTATGATGGTATAAAGGCGCAAGATTACCCGCCGGCGGTAAAATGCAGGCCAATCTGCCGAAAGGCTTAACCAGATCCAGGATGCCGCCGATTACCGGATTACCCTGAATGTCGAATGCAGCATCCACGAGCTCGCCACCTGTATATTCCAGAATCTGCTGATGTGCATCTGAACGATGATAATCAACCACAAAATCAACGCCCACCAGTTTCAAAAATTCGTGATTGCGTTCGCTGGCCATGGCAATCACACGTGCACCCGCAGCCCGGGCAAATTGTACGGCAAACGATCCCACGCCTCCTGCAGCTGCGGTGATTAAAACGGTTTCGCCGGGCTTTATCTGCAATCGTCTCACGATAGCTTCCCAGGCTGTACCCCCGGCCAGTGGGATAGCAGCAGCTTCTTCAAAGGAAATGCCCCTTGGTTTATGTGCTACAAATGCCGCCGGCACAGGTGTAAATTCAGCATAGGTACCATGGATATTGCCATGAATCTGAGGCGTATAAAACACTTCATCGCCCACACGAAAATCCTGTACCTGTTCGCCAACGGCTTCCACCACTCCGGCCGCATCATAGCCCAGCACGGCCGGCAGCGGTATGCCTGCCCAGGTGCCATTCGCTCGAATCTTCGCATCCACCGGATTTACGGAAATGGCCACGTTCCGAATCAACAATTCATGTGCGGCGGGCTGAGGCTTGGGCCGATCTGCATATTTCAGTTGATCGGTTCCGCCAAATTGTTCAATGATAATTGCTTTCATAGGTTTCAGATTTTTTCATCTGTCAATACAAAAACCTGTCAAACTGGTTCAACTTCAGGCTACATGAGCCTGCCAGGCCTGTATGATCTGTTGAACCTGTTGCTGATATTGCTGCGAAATTTGCTGGTTTAACCGGATGAACGGATTATCCTCTATTCGGCCCAGTACCTTCTCCATCTGTTTTTCATTGTCATATACCATTCTGCGAAAGGGATTATCATAATCTTTTTTTCGTGAAAGATAAATCTGTCGATCTATCCATTGCTGTATCTGCAAAAATTTTTTCAACCAGTGTGTAAACAACCGAATATCAACCTGTTCGGGCGTGAGGTCATAAAGCGCAAGCAGTGCTGCTGCAGCATGACAACGTTTTTCTTCATCATATTGTTTCGCCCAATGCTGATATCGCTGATGTAAGGCATCCCAGCTCGACAGCTTACCTGCATGAATATCCTGTATCAATTGTTCGCGATAACGAACCGGAACCAGCTGTCCACCTATGTTTTCCCAGGCTTCCATCCGGGCTTCCTGAAACAGGCGATGAAGCCTGGATGGATCCATATCTGGGTTGATATCGGCCAGTAAGTTTTTGATACCATAGTAATGAATCATGTCTTTGAATACATGATATCCCTCGGTGATTTTGATAAAAATGTTTTTTCTGGAAGAATGTTCCAGTCCCTCGTATAAAACTTCCATTTGTTGCAGGGAGGGATCTTTTTGTTCAAGCAATTGTTTTCCAAGTTCCAGATAATTTTCATCTGACGAATTCGCAGCTGTATGTTGATGTTGATGAAAAGATTTACCTGCACTATATGCCATCAATTTTAAAGCTTCCAGCATTTCATTTACCGAATCGGGTGCAAGGAAATCATATTCCAGATGTTGCATTTTTTCCGTGCGTTGATCTCTTTCCTGATATTTCCATGCATTGCGAGCCAGGGCATACATGTTGTAGCGAAACCAGTAACCCGGCATCACCTTCAGCCGATTTTCACTTTCTTCATGCACCAACAATGAAAAGGGTACACGCAAATCAATCTCAGCCGGATAATTACCCTTAGCAATGAGTGTGAATGTGGCAAATCGAGAATTATGTTTCAGGCTCACGCACAACCCCGGCCAGAAGCCACGGCCAGCAATAATTTCGCCATCAGCACCGCGGGAGTTATGGTTGGAACCAATGGTGGCCCCGGCTGCCATATTGCTTTGCCCCATGACCAGTGCCGCGCAGAGAAAGGAATTGTTGTGATGCTGTTCGTGCGCCGGAAAGATCAGCGAGTTCAATACTTCACAACAGGAAACCGTTGCATTATTACCGAGATAAGAATTGATGAGGCGTGCGCCGTATTTCAGACTGGAATGCGAAGCCATGATAAATCGAACGGCTTTCACGCCATAAAACACCCGGCAGCCGTAACCGATAATGCCATTTACCAGTTCACAGCCTTCGCCGATTTGCGAAGGAGCCTCTGCACTGCTGTTGATGGTGATATTTTTGATTTTGTTGGCTCCTTTGATGTAAGCATCTGAACCTATTCTGGTGTCTTTGATGATTTTACAACTCTTAATCACCGTACGATCGCCCACCTCACCGTAATAACCCCTGCGGTGATCGAAAGCCTGGGAGGTAAATGCCATAAATTTTTGCATCAACACATCATCTTCTCGATAACGACTCCACAGATAAGCATCGCCGGGCAACATACCTTCGAAAGGCAAAACCTTACGACCTCCGTTTTCGTTGCAAATCTCCAGCCAGATGCGGTGAGATTCGGGCTCGCCCTGCTTCAGAATACCATTCCCGAAGCGGGCATAATCGGTCGTGGCCATTTCATCGACATTGGTGATGATTACTTCATTGCCAATGATGTAATGCGAAAGATAATTGACCTGATTAATCACCACATTATCGCCGATATCCGAAGAACAGATGGTGCTGTTGTACAAACCCACCGCCAATCGCAGGTTATGAAATTCCAGATAATAGGGCTCTAATTTGCCAATCCGCACCAGTCCGTAAAAATGACAGTTTTTTACCAGACCCGGATCAAAAGCATCATCTACCAGGATATGATTCCAGTTGTCCGATGTATTGTTGTTACGCACCAGTGTTTCGATTTCATAGGCGGTGAGCTGGCGATAGCGACGGCGGGGATTCTGTTGATTCCGTATGTAATATTCATCCACGCCTTCAGGCAAATAAGCTGGATCAATGAAATGATAACCCAGGGCCTGTAGGGGATGTTTGGTAATCTGATTCATAGACATCCTGTTGAATAAATTATTCTACAGTTACAGATTTGGCCAGATTGCGTGGTTTATCCACATCATATCCTTTAGCCACGCCAATGTAATAAGCCAGCAGCTGCAGAGGCACAACATTCAGGATAGGCGCAACGATTTCATCGGCCTCGGGCACTTCAATGACATCATCGGCCATTTGTGGAACGATTTTATCATCTTTCGTAATCACCGCAATCACTTTACCTCTTCGCGCTTTAATTTCTTGCATGTTGGAAATAATTTTTTCGTGAAAACGATCGTGCGTAGCTACAAACAAGACCGGCAAATGCTCATCAACCAGCGCAATGGGCCCGTGTTTCATCTCAGCAGCCGGATAACCTTCGGCATGGATATAGGATATTTCTTTCAGCTTCAGCGCTCCCTCCAGTGCCACCGGAAAATTATACCCACGGCCCAGATACAGGAAATCACGCGCCTGTGCATATTTTTCGGCCACCTCCCTGATATGTTCGGCCTGTTGTAATATTTCTTTTACCTTATCCGGTACCTGAGCCAGCTCGTGTAACACATGCATGAACCTTTCATGAGACAAGGTTCCTTTTTGATGTCCCACCTTCAATGCAATCATACACAGCACCGCCAGCTGAGCGGTGAACGCTTTGGTACTGGCCACGCCGATCTCCGGTCCGGCATGCGTATATGCCCCGGCATGTGCTGCACGAGCAATGGATGATCCCACCACATTGCAAATGCCGAAGATAATGGCTCCGGCTTTTTTAGCCTCTTCTATCGCTACCAGGGTATCGGCCGTTTCGCCCGATTGTGATATGGCTATCACAATATCGCCGGGATGAATCACCGGATGACGATAGCGAAACTCCGAAGCATATTCCACCTCCACCGGCACACGACAGAGTTCTTCAAACATATATTCGGCCGTGAGGGCCGCATGCCACGATGTGCCACAGGCTACCATAATAACACGCTGTGCATCGATAAACTTTTGCATATATTCTTCCACACCACGCATGGTTATGGTACCTCGCTGTTCATCGAGCCGGCCCCTGAGGCTGTCGAAAATCGTATCGGGCTGCTCAAAAATCTCTTTGAGCATGAAATGCGGAAATCCTCCTTTTTCAATGGCGGCCAGCTCCAGATCAAGCTTCTGGATGAAGGGCGTCTGTCGTTCATTACCCAGATTCTTCAGGATTAATTCATCGGCTTTGACGATGGCCACTTCATAATCATTTACAAACACCACTTCCTGGGTGTATTCGATGATAGGTGAGGGATCGGAAGCCAGAAAATGCTCGCCTTTGCCCACGCCAATGACCAGCGGCGTGCCTTTGCGAGCGGCAATCAATGTGTCGGGATGATCGGCATCCAAAATCACGATCACATAAGCGCCCACCACACGCCGCAATGCAATACGCACGGCTTCTTCCAGCTCACACTGGTTGTTTTGCTGAATATCCTCAATGAAATGAATCAACACCTCGGTGTCGGTATCACTGCTAAAAACATGCCCCTTGCTAAGCAATTCCTGCTTGATGAGGGCATAATTTTCAATGATGCCGTTGTGCACAATAGCCAGTCTGCCATTGCCCGAAAGATGAGGATGTGCATTGCGATCGCTGGGCTCACCATGTGTGGCCCAACGGGTATGCCCGATGCCAGCATGGCTATGCAGGTTTTTCCCGGTCAGAAACTCTTCCAGCTCGGCTACCTTACCTTTTCTTTTGTACACCACCAGATGAGGTGCTTGTTCTGCAAGCGTATGTTGAATCAAGGCTATACCCGCACTATCATAACCTCGATATTCCAGTCGTTTTAATCCTTTTAAGATGATGGGATAGGCTTCGCGATGGCCAATGTATGCGACAATACCGCACATGATGAAAAGATTAAGAATAGGTAAAAAAGTTAACAACAAATATCCGAATAAATTAACAACAACTTTTCCTTACAAGCAGGCCGAAAATTTATCGGTTTTTTGACACGATCTTGCATGGCTTTTGAACATAAAGCAATAAATCATTATGCGATGAAAACGCGCTTATCTGTCGTTATATTGCTGATAGGCATCTTTGCTGCTACCGCACGTGCTCAGGATCGCCTGCATGGACAGGCGCTTCAGCATGCTGTACAGGAACGAACATTTGTGTTTTATGCCAGAACGGCGCTTCCCCTTCAGGGTCGAATGATAAATCTTACCGATCTGACGTATACCCTGAAGGTGATGCCCGATTCCCTGTATGCCGATTTGCCCTATTTCGGGAAAGCGTATGCAGCACCGGCTAACCTGAGCGGAGGTGGTATTCATATCCAATCTGCAAACTATCGTTATCAACTATCCCATAAAAAATCAGGCTGGCATCTGGTGCTTTTCCCGACCGGCAATACTGATGTGTATCGTATGGATCTGGATATCAGCACCGAAGGCTACGCCAGCCTATACATCATACCCAATCAGCGAGAAGCGATTTCGTATTCCGGAATCATCAGCAAATAAAACCCACATGAAATGCTTCAACAGATGTAACGCATGCAATACCCATCCATCGCATTTCAATGATTCAACCGATATGTAAAAACAGAATCGATACAAATTATATGTTGAAGCAGATATTTCCATTTCATCATAAAATAGCAAGCACCGGCCATGTATTTTATACTTCCACTCAAAGTTTGAGGTGTCAGTGTTGTAAGGATGCATGATTCCTAAAACCATAAAATGCGATCATTTCATGAAATGATACTGCACAAGCAATGCAATTCCATCTTTTGATGGCAGACCATGCCACA
>ERZ795043.1250-NODE-1250-length-13407-cov-6274.097439_pt1 | contig 13407 bp, 12 predicted proteins | sample MGYA00375127_ERZ795043 | MGnify/ENA primary metagenome ERZ795043 (study PRJEB30172, sample SAMN05518447) | compost metagenome | isolation source: Feedstock adapted compost from Newby Island compost facility, Milpitas, CA | place: USA:Newby Island compost... | reverse complement strand
GGTGCGTTCGGGCTTACCGCAGCGATTGAAAATTCCTTGTAATTTTAGCGCGGTATTTTTAGAAAAATGATAAAACGTGTATGAATCCAGAAAAGCTGCGTGGGCTTGCCCGGCGATTGGAAGGGGAATTGTACTTCGATCTCACCATGCGGAGTTTGTATGCCACCGATGCCTCGGCTTACCGGGAGCTACCGCTGGCGGTTGCTTATCCGAAGACGGTAGAAGACCTGAAAAAACTGGTGTTATTCGCTCGTGCTGAGAATACCTCCATCATTCCGCGGACGGCCGGCACCTCGCTGGCCGGACAGGTTGTGGGCCATGGGATTGTGGTGGATATGTCCAGATATTTCACCCAGATCCTTGAAGTGAATCCCGAAGAACGCTGGGTGCGCGTGCAACCCGGTGTGATTCGCGACGAGCTGAACATGTATCTGAAGCCTTATGGGTTGATGTTTGCTCCCGAAACGTCCACAGCCAATCGGGCGATGATTGGCGGGATGGTGGGCAATAATTCCTGTGGGAGCAATTCGGTGGTATATGGCACTACACGCGATCATCTTCTTGAAGTAAAAGCAATATTGAGCGATGGCACGGAAGTGCAGTTTGGACCGCTCGACAAGGAAGGTTTTCACGCGCGCTGTCGTTCGTCGCATCCACTGGAAGCGGCTATCTACAGCCAGATCCGCGATGCGCTGAGCGATCCGCTCGTGCAGCAGGAAATCATCCGCGAATTCCCGAAAAATGAAGTCACCCGCCGCAATACCGGTTATGCGCTGGATCGGCTGTTACAGATGGTGCCGTTCAAGCCCGATGGCGAAGCGTTTAATTTCTGTAAGCTCATCGCCGGCTCAGAGGGTACGCTGGCCTTGCTCACCGAGATCAAGCTGAATATCGTGCCTCTGCCTCCGAAAGAGATTGGATTGGTATGTGGACATTTTCATACCATCGACGAATCGTTGCGGGCTAATGTGATAGCCATGAAACACAAGCCCGGCGCCAGTGAGCTCATCGATCATTATATTCTTTCCTGTACGGAAGAAAATATCGAATACCGCAAATACAGCTTTTTTGTGCAGGGGAAGCCACAGGCCATTCTCATTGTGGAATTCCGCAGAGAAACGATGGAAGAAGTGAAAGCCGCCGCCGATGCATTGATTGCCGACTGGCAACAGGCGGGCCTGGGATATGCTTATCCGCTGGTAACAGGCGCCGATGCGGGTAAGGTATGGGCATTGCGTAAAGCCGGACTGGGACTGCTGGGCAATATTCAGGGCGATGATAAGCCCGTGCCCGTGATTGAAGATACGGCCGTATCGGTGGAAGATTTGCCGGAGTACATTCAGGAGTTCAACCAGATCCTGCAGAAATATCAACTCTATTCGGTGCATTATGCGCATGCGGGCTCCGGAGAGCTGCACCTGCGGCCAATCCTCAACCTGAAATCGCGTGAAGGACAGCGAATGTTTCGGGTAATCGCCGAAGAAATTGCCGCCCTGGTGAAAAAATATCAGGGTTCCCTGAGCGGCGAACATGGCGATGGACGGCTGCGGGGTGAGTTCATCCGTCGCATGGTGGGTGAGAAAAATTACGCCCTCATGCGCCAGCTTAAATATACCTGGGATCCACAAAACGTGTTTAATCCGGGTAAAATCATCGACACGCCGCCCATGGACACCATGTTGCGCTATGCGCCCGACCAGCAAGATCCGGAAATCCGTACTTATTTCGACTTCGGGCCGGTGAGCATACTGCAACATGCCGAGCAATGCAACGGCACAGGCGAATGCCGCAAAACGCATCTCAGCGGCGGCACCATGTGTCCCAGCTACATGGCCACACGGTATGAAAAAGACACCACACGCGCACGTGCCAATATCCTGCGGGAGTTCCTGACCCATTCCACCCAGTCTAACCGCTTTAATCATCAGGAGATTTATGAGGTGATGGACCTGTGCTTGCTCTGCAAGGGCTGTAAGTCGGAATGCCCGTCGAATGTGGATGTGGCCAAGCTGAAGATGGAATTTTTGCAACAGTATTACGATGCCAATGGAGTGCCCTTCCGCAGCCGGCTTATCGGGCATTTTGCTACACTCACCGCATGGGCAGCACGCGTACCCGGCCTGTATAATTTTCTCATCAAGCAACCGCTCACTTCGGGCGTCTTCAAGCGAATGGTGGGCTTTGCGCCGCAGCGCAGCCTGCCCGCCCTGCATCCGTTTACGTTGAACCAATGGTGGGCAAAGCGAACGCCGCCTGCGATTCCGCCTGAAAAGCGGAAAGGCAAGGTGTACCTGTTCAACGACGAGTTCACCAACTACCATGATGTGGAAGCCGGCATGCATACCGTATGGCTGCTCGAAGCCTTGGGCTACGAAGTGGAGATTCCGGAGCATGTACAGAGCGCACGAGCTTTGCTATCCAAAGGATTCCTGAAAAAAGCCCGCACGATTGCAGAAAAAAATATCCAGTTGCTGGACCCGATCATCGATGAGGCGCATCCGTTGATTGGTGTGGAACCTTCCGCCATTCTCACCTTCCGGGATGAATATCCTGATCTTACGCGCGGCGATATGCAGCAGAAAGCCCGTCGGCTGGGCCAGCATGCCTTGTTGTTAGAAGAATTCCTGCTGCGTGAGCATCAGGCCGGACGCATCACCCCCGATGATTTTACAGATGAAGGGATGAGCATTTTACTGCATGGCCACTGTCAGCAAAAAGCCCTGGTGGGCATTCAGCCCCTGAAACGCGTGCTTTCGCTGCCACGTAATTATCGTGTAACGGTCATCCCCAGCGGCTGTTGCGGCATGGCCGGTTCATTTGGATACGAAAAAGAACATTACGATTTATCGATGAAGATAGGTGAACTGGTTTTATTCCCTTCAGTGCGAGCCGTACCCCAGCAAACGGTTATTGCCGCACCCGGCACCAGCTGCCGGCATCAAATCAAAGACGGCACGGGAAAAACTGCGTTGCATCCAGCTACCATTCTCTGGCAGGCGGTGAGGAAACCGGATAAATAAATGCTGGTATAGGAAAATGATAGAAATGAGGAAGAGCAAATGAATCGTCTCATACATTCATTCTGTTGTTTTACATATCCATCATGGAAAATACTGTTGATCCGAAAATCCTGGAATTATTCACCTTTTATCGTCATACGGTTTCCCGGATTTACAATGACCTCCAATTCTGGCAGGATTTTTTAAATCGAAGGATAGAGGAATACCGAAATACGACCATGAAAGATAACAACTCAGTTTATGTTTCAATTTTTTGTGTCTATAACGTTCTCTTTCAGTCAGGTGTTGAAGCATTACAATTAAAATGTCATCCTGAAGAATATAAAATATTATCTGATGATCTCGAAAAGCACGCCCTGGATAAAAAACAGTTCTCTTGTAAAGGCATATCATGCATGTGAGCGCTTTCTATTAGGTACTATCGCAAGCCATTTTTTTAAAAACACTTCGGATCCATTAAAGGATGAATCATCCTTACGAAAAAATAAACAACGCTATTATCAGTTATCTCAGTAAGGAATGCAATCAAAGATATGATACAAAAAATAACAGGCATATCATTCAATTTGTGGAAAAGAAATCTGAACTTGTAAAATCCTTTCTGGAGAGGGATATCAGATCTGATTTGAAAACAAATTGGAAGCAATTCTTCGAGTTTATATCGATAATGAGAAATATCATTTTGCATAATAACTCATTTGCCAGCAGGAATCAAATAAATAACATGAAATCAGTTGCAAAAGATGTATTCGATCGATTTATTGATATGCCTCCAGGCTCACATGAGTATATAGTATTGAGAATAAAAAATGATCAAAATCTATTTTCAAATCTCCTTATTTTACTGAATGATTTTTCCATAAACTTAGTTAAGTATATGCTGGGATATGCTGATCTTTCGTTTTTAGATATGAATTAGATATGAAATAGAGGCTGCCTGGCATGGGTTATGTTTGAGGATTTTTTATACCTGTTTGATGTGCATCCGTTTTCATTTCTTTGCAAAGATGTAAGTATCATTTTATATATTACTTGTCTGGATTGTTCCTTTTCTGGAAGAAATGAGTTATATTGATCGGTTGACATTTGAACCCTATATTCAGGGTTGAATAAAACTTTCCGTTATGTATATGCAAAAGTGGTTTTCCCTCTGGATATTACTTCTGGTTGCATTGTTATGGGGCGGGCGGCCGATGCCGGATTTAGAAATACGGGTGGTTAATAGGCCCGATCTCACCCATCGGAACGATTACTATGTGAGCAATCGACCTCCGCTTGAGCCGCAGGCTTTTATCCTGCTGCCCATGGGGAGCATTGAGCCGCGGGGGTGGATTCGCAAGATGCTGGAATTGCAGCGCGATGGGTTGAACGGTCATCTGGAAGCCATCAGCGCCTGGCTGGTTAAAAAAGATAATGCCTGGCTGAGTCCCGACGGTCGTGGTGAACATGGCTGGGAAGAAGTGCCTTACTGGCTCAGGGGATACAGTGCACTGGCCTATGTGTTGCACGACAGCGCCATGATCAGGGAAGCCGGCACCTGGCTCAACGCCGTCATCCGCAGCCAGCGCCCCGATGGCTATTTCGGTCCGGAAGCCAATCGCTATTCCACCGATGGTAAACCCGATCTGTGGCCCAACATGGTGATGCTCGATTGTTTGCAATCTTATTATAGCTTTTCCCGCGATCCCCGCGTCCTGCAGCTCATGCAAAATTATTTTCACTGGGAGCTTCGCTTGCCCGACAGCCTCTTTCTGACCCATTACTGGGAAAAAAGCCGGGGTGGCGATAACCTGTACAGTGTGTTATGGTTGTATAACCACACCGGGGATACCAGCCTGTTGCGACTGGCCGAGAAAATCCACCGACACACGGCCAACTGGGAGCAAACGGGTAGCCTGCCCAACTGGCATAATGTGAATATCGCGCAATGTTTTCGTGAGCCCGCCACCTATTTCCTGGCGAGCCATGACAGCAGCGATCTACATTTTACGTATGCCGATTTTCAGCTGATTCGTCGGTTGTATGGGCAGGTGCCGGGGGGTATGTTTGGTGCCGATGAAGATGCACGTCCCGGGCATACGGGTCCGCAGCAGGCCATCGAGACCTGCGGCATGGTGGAACAAATGTATTCCGATGAGCTCCTGCTGGCTATGACGGGTGATCCTTTCTGGGGCGACCATGCCGAAGAGGTGGCCTTCAATACCTATCCGGCTGCGCTCATGCCCGATATGCGGGCCCTGCGTTATCTGACGGCGCCCGATATGGTGACCAGCGACTGGCAGAACCATGCTCCGGGCGTAGAAAACGAGGGACCGTTCTTTCAGATGAATCCTTTCAGCAATCGTTGCTGCCAGCACAACCATGGCATGGGATGGCCCTATTATGCCGCCAGCCTGTGGATGGCCACGTCCGACGACGGACTGGCTGCGGTGCTGTATAATGCCTGCAGCGTAACTGCCCGGGTGGGAAACGGCGATACCGTGCAGATGGAAGAACGCACCCACTATCCTTTTTCCGACCGGATAACATTTTTCGTGCATCTGTCGCGCCCACAGCGGTTTGCCCTGTACCTGCGGATACCGGCCTGGTGCCGGACCCCTGAAATAAGCCTCAATGGACGACCCATAGCGGTGCAGGTGGCCGCATCCGGCAAATATATTCGCCTCGAAAACCTGTGGCGCGAGGGCGACAGCCTCAGCCTGCGTCTACCCATGACGGTTCGCATACATCGCTGGCCTGAGCAGCATAACGGCATTAGTGTAGGTTATGGGCCGCTGACTTTTTCATTGCGCATCCGTGAGCGGATACAGACGGAGAATCCCACCCTACATGTGGTGCCCGATGCTCGCTGGCGGCCCGATGCCGATACCCTGCACTGGCGAGCATACAACATCGAACCGGCCAGCCCATGGAACATGGCTTTGCTGTGTCGCACATCGGGAAATCCGCTCTGGCTGAAGGTTGAGCGTGATCCCTGGCCCGCACAGCAAAATCCATTCACGCCTGAGGTTGTGCCGCTGCGTATCTACACCCTCGCACAGCGGGTGCCCGGCTGGCATCTGGATGCCCATGGCCTCTGTGGACCGTTGCCACAGAGCCCGCTTCAGCTGCATACGCCGGTAGATACGGTGGAGCTGATTCCCATGGGGGCGGCCCGGTTGCGAATGGCGCTGCTGCCCGTGGCGCTCATTCGTCAGTAAGGGTTTCATCGTGAGCGGAAGGCGTAAAGCTCACCAGTACCTTGTCGATGCGATGGCCGTCCATATCCACCACCTCAAAGCAGAAGTCTTTCCATGCCACTTTTTCGCCGGTATGCGGGATATGACCTAACTGATTGAGAAGGAAACCCGCCAGGGTATCGAATCCTTCTTCGATTTCTTCCATCAGTTCCACCCGGTCGAAATATTCCAGAAAATCGTAAAAAGCGATTTGTGCATCCACCAGGTAACTACCATCATCCCGTTTCACGATTTCGGATTCGGTTTCATCCTGGTCGGGCATATCACCCACCAGTCCTTCGAGGATATCATTTACCGTAATCATGCCCACCATGCTGCCGTATTCATCTACAATGAAGGCCGCATGGGTCTTGAATTGTTTGAATTTTTGAATCACCTGGTATGCCGTATTGCTGTCGGGCACGAAGAGTGGCTTACGCATGATTGCTGTGAGCGATTGTCCGTTTTCAGCCAGATACAGGTCTTTGATATGCACCACGCCCACCATATTGTCAATTTGCCCGTCGCATACCGGATAAATGGAATGAGGCGATTCCCGAATTTTCTGTCGATATACCTCGGGAGGATCGTGAATATCCAGCCAGGCCATTTCCGAACGGTGGGTCATGAGAGAAGTAATATTGCGATCGCCTAAAAGAAATACGCGTTCGATGATATCCTGTTCTTCTTCCTCCACGGCGCCTGAAAGTGTGCCCTGATTGATCATGGCGATAATCTCCTCTTCCGTTACTTCAGCATCTTCTGACGACTTGATGCGTAACAGGCGCACGATGGTATTTGAAGATACGCTCAACAGCCAGATGAAAGGGAAGGTAAGCGTGGATAGCCATTTCATGGGGCGGGCCATGAGTTTGGCTACGGCTTCAGAACGGGCTAGTCCCAGTTGTTTGGGCACCAGTTCGCCCAATACAAGAGAAAAATAGGTGATTACCAGCACTACCACAATGGTGGCTATGGAGCTGCTATAGGGCGCTATTTCCGGCCAGCGGGTAAACCATTGCGATAACCCTTCTTTGATGGCCTCTCCGGTAAATAGTCCCGTCAGAATGCCAATAAGGGTGATGCCAATCTGGATGGTGGAAAAAAAGCGATCGGGCTGGGTGGCCAGGTCAAGCGCCGCACGTGCGGCTACATCGCCTTTCTCGGCCTTATGTTTTAATCGGATTTTTTTAACGGAAACAAGGGCAATCTCGGCCATAGCCAGCAAACCGTTCAATACAATTAATATAAAAATGATGAGTAGTTCTTTCATAGAGCATTCCAGATTCAACAAGGAAACCAACGGGAGATACCGACAACGGCAGGTTGGCGTAAATCAAAATCATGATGGCTCTGGCAGGAAGTGCTGTAACAGAGAGGGCCAGCCTGAATGCAGGAACATAATCGACTGGAATCGGTATCCATATCACGACAAATATCCTGAATTTACTTCATTTTCGGTAGAGGCTTAATCTATCAACAGGGAGGATAATGCGAGCACAAGACCCAGCAACAGCGCCAGCCATTTCCACTGTGTGAATCTATGACGCTGGGTACCACTTTCAAACAGGATCGTTGTGGCAATATGCAGAAATGAACCACTAACACCAGCGATAATCCAGGGCATGACGAGTTGTAATGCATTCCATTGTTGTTCGCTCCAGGAGCTGAATAGTGCTGCTACCGGTGTAACCAGTGCAAAGCATAAAAGTATCAGCCATCGGAGGGATTTCTGCATGGGACGTAAGCTCAGCACTGTCATCAGGGTCATGGCTTCGGGGATCTTATGAAATGCCACACCCGCAGTGAGTGCCGGCAGCACGGCCGGGTTGGCGTAGGGATAACCTAACGGTATGCCTTCCAGGAATGCATGCAAACTGAGCCCAAAAAGCAAAGACCCGAGGACGTGGTGCGACAGGTCCTGACTGGGCAAATGGCTGTGTTCCATGCCATGAGAAAACAACTGCAACATCAATTGCAGGAAATAGCCCACCAGAATGCCAATACCAGCCGAAGCGCCCAGGGTATGAAACACCGAAGGAATCAAATCCACCAGTGTGATGCCCAGTAAAAATGATCCCGTAAAAGCCAGCAGAGGCGTCATCCCTTTTTGTAAATGCCCGGATAACAGCGGCAGGCCGCCTCCCACAAGCGTAAGTATAAAAATCAATATCAGGGAGAAGAAGAGCGACATACAGGTTGTAGTGAAATAAATCTTGCAAAGATATAACCAGTAAATAAGCCAATGGCTGAGCCCAGGCACATTCCCGCCAGAATATCGCCCGGGAAATGGACACCCACATATACCTGAGCATACGAAATCAGAAAAGCCCATGCAAAGACCACAACGAGCCATTTGCCTGTGTATTGTCGGAAGCTGAGAAACATAAACATGGCCAGCGCAAAATGATTGGTCGCATGTGCAGATGGAAATCCATACTGTCCACCGCACGAAATCAACAGCCTGTCGGTTGGCGCAACTATCGGATCATGACAGGGTCGCAAGCGCTGCACAAACATTTTAAATACCTCCACGCTCAATTGATCGGCAATTGCAAATGTGATGAGGAAAAATACAATCCACCAAAAACCTCTCCATCGAAAATGGATAAGCACAACCAGTAACAGAAAAAAATACAGGGGCGACCAGGTATAGGGATTTCGGATAAATGGCATCACTGCATCTAAAAATGGCGTATGCCAGGTGCCATTGATCAAATGAAATAACTTCCTGTCTGCCTCAATCCATTGATGCAACGAAAGCAAGAAAATAAAATAATTCATCGCATAAAATTGATATTTATTTTTGATTCTTCAGAAATCAGTCGGCTTATTGTTTTGTAAAAATCAGTTTAACCTATCTTTGTCAGACAAAACCCTTCAACTTGTGTCGTTGATTACATCGATATCCGGCATACGAGGTACCATTGGTAACAAGCCCGGAAAGGGTCTTACACCGGTCGATATCGTACGCTTTACTTCGGCTTATGCCCAATGGTTAATCACCCGTGGAGATCATCGTAAGGTGGTTATTGGACGCGATGGTCGTGCATCCGGTAAAATGGTTCGCGACCTTGTAGCGGCTACGCTGCAAGCCATGGGAATAGATGTGGTGGACCTGGATTTGACCACCACGCCAACTGTAGAAATAGCAGTGGTGGAGGAACGAGCAGCAGGTGGTATGATAATCACCGCAAGCCACAACCCGGAAGAATGGAATGCATTAAAACTACTCAACCGCTCGGGAGAATTTCTGGATGCAACCGAAGCTCGCGAAGTAATGGCCCTGGCAGAACAGCTAAATGATATTGCTTATGTAGATCTGTATCATCTGGGTAAATATGCGACGAACCAGAATTATTTACAGAAGCATATTGAATTGATTTTACAACATCCGCTGGTACGGACAGAAGCTATTCAGAAAAAGCAATATCGGATTGTGGTTGATGCCATTAACTCTTCCGGTGCGGTATATGTACCGGCTTTATTGCGTGCATTGGGTGTTCAGGAAATCATCATGTTGAATGAAGATATCAACGGTCGTTTTGCACATAACCCCGAACCCTTACCGGAACATTTAGCCGGCTTAAAAACCGAAGTGAAAAAACGCAATGCACATTTAGGTATAGCTGTTGATCCGGATGTAGACCGCCTATGTTTTGTTTGCGAAGATGGCAGTATGTTTGGTGAAGAATATACGCTTGTGGCAATTGCCGATTATGTATTGTCGCATCGGAAAGGTAATACGGTTTCGAATTATCTTTCCACACAGGCATTAAAAGAGGTAACCGAAAAACATGGTGGACAATATTTTCCGGCACCGGTTGGTGAAGTGAATGTAGTGCAGAAAATGAAACAGGTGCATGCAGTCATTGGTGGCGAAGGTAATGGAGGCGTGATTATACCCGAATTGCATTATGGCAGAGATGCACTCGCTGGCATTGCCCTGTTCTTATCCCATCTGGCACTCTCCGGCAAAAATGCATCTGCATTGAGAAAACAATATCCTGATTATTTTATCTCGAAAAATAAAATTGCTTTGCAGGATGGTATGGACCTGCAGGCCATCTTAATGCGCGTGAAAGAAAAGTACAAACAATATCCCACCAATACGGAAGACGGGTTACGTATTGAATTTGAAAACAACGACTGGGTACATCTGCGGGCATCCAATACAGAACCCATCATCCGCATTTATGCGGAAAGTAAATTTGAGACCACCGCCAATAATATTGCGCGTAAGATGATGGAAGATATCCGCGAATGCATCAACCAGCGTTCCCCATCCGGTTCATCATCCCTCAGCTAATCATAAATGCATATTCGTTCGATGGATTCAGGCATAAGCTCAGCCTGTTTCTGTGTGGATCGTTCACGCGAAGATGGCATCGGACATGCGCCGGTTGCACAACATCCGGTATTGGTGATGGCCTGGAAAAGCAATATCCCTGCAGCCAATCCCAGCCATACGTCGCGCATCTGCCAGGATCCCACGATTAAGAACAAGCCGGATATCAGGCGAATCCAGCGCATGGTGTGCCAGTTGTTAAACAATACTTGTTTCATGTTGCTCAACGTATTTGATTGCGTAAGCTCATCCAGCTCCCGCCATTGTATACTTCCGGAAAACCTGCTTGCTTGAGGATGCTTCGCGCCATTGCACTCCGCGCACCCGATGCACAGCAAGTGATAATCACCTTATCTTTTTTTAACCGATGCAATTGTTGATTGAGCTGTTGAACGGGAATATTCATAGCACCCGGAATATGTCCCGACTTAAACTCTTGTGGTGTCCGTACATCCAGAATGATGGCACCCTGTTGAATCAAAACAGCCAGATCCTGTTTTTCTTTTTTACCGAATAATTTACTGAATAAACCCATAATTTGTTTTCATTTTAGCATCATAATAAATCAAACCAGCTTCCTCCGTTTTCACAGGGAATTCCAAAATTTTCCAGAATCAATTTTGCCCTTGCGCTGCGATTACCACTTGCACAACAGAGCACGATAGGCGAGCTGAAGGTTCTGATTTCTTCAATGCGTTGCGGAAGTTCCTGTAAAGGAATGTTGATGCTTCCTTCTACATGACCGGCTGCGAATTCCTGTGGTGTGCGAACGTCGATGATTGTGATATTTTTCATAGTTCATGTTTACTTTAATTTGTTTTCACGCTGAAATAATTGAGAAACAATGCCGCCCATCATAGCACCATATAACGTGCTGTTTACGGGATGAGAGCTAATCACACAATGGCCGCTGGTACAACCAATAAAATGATAGTAAGCATATCCAGCTATGCCACCGATAATGATTCCTGCGGTTAAAAGTATCATCGGCTTCATATCAAAAGCTTTGGATATGGTTGCTGAGATCGTAAACCGGGGTATGTTGATGAAAATGAGCATACAACAGACTTGCTGCAATTGCGCTGCGGAAGCCACCGGCACAGTGCACCACTATGGGTTTATCTGCAGGTATTTCATGCATCCGATCCGTTAGTTCCTGCAGCGGAATATGCAGGGCGTGCGGAAAAATAACACGTGCCTGTACTTCGCTTCTGTCGCGCACATCCACGATGGTATATTGTTCAGGATGACGTCGGAATGTCTGGATATCCAGCCGTGGCATTTGCAGCTCACCTTCTTTCATCACAAAAGCTCCCACCACCTGTGGTTCATATCCAATTTTGGCAATGCGGTATAACAAACGATGCAATTGTGAGGTGTCTGATGCTGCGAGATAAAAGGGTTGTTCGGGTTTTATCAATGTGCCCAGCCAGGTCTCAAATCGAGTATCTTCCATGAGATTAATCGCACCGGGTAAATATCCTTTTTTGAAATCAGATTCATCGCGGGCATCGATAATTGATATATTTTTCTTCAACTCAGGTTGTTCCGCATAGATGGGTATGCGCGCAAGACTTTCTTGCAGGGGTGCAGCACCTTTGCGATTGATTTCCACATCATACGGGAAATAAGCGGGAATAAACGGTTGATCTTCCAGCAAGCGTTTCACGAATGTTTCTTCATCCATCTGCTGTAGACTCCAGTTGCTGATTTTTTCTGCTCCGATAGTGCTATGACTGGCTTCACTTAAGCCTCTTCCACACAGGCTTCCAGCGCCATGAGCAGGATATATTTTCACATGATCGGGTAAAGACAAAAGTTTTTCTCGTAGCGAATGATACATCTTTCGCGCGAGTGTTGTTCGACTCATGTGGATACCACCTGTATGTTCGCGAAGATCAGGTCTGCCACAATCGCCGATGAACAGGGTATCTCCCGTAAAAACAGCCTGAGGTTGAGAAGTTGCATCATAAACCACCAGGCTTATGCTATCGGGCGAATGACCGGGTGTGTATAACACCTTCAACTTTATGTCGGCCACCCTGATTTCATCACCATCTTCCACGGGATGATGAGGATATTGTGCCTGAACCTGCTGGCTTACATAGATAGGTGCGTTCGTACGTTGATGCAATTCCAGATGTGCACTTACAAAATCGGCATGAGGATGGGTTTCCACGATAGCAATGATTTTAGCCTGTTGAGTGGCTGCAAATGCTTCGTATGGCTGCGGATCTCTTGCCGGATCAATAATCACCATCTGCCGGTCGTGAACCAGCGCGTAACTGTAGTGCGAGAGAGATTTATCCTCAAACTGATGAATCATCATACCTGCAATATTTGCTTGCAAAGCTACAATGCAGCAAATGCCGGAATGGTAACATCAGTTACATGATGGACGGGAATCCGTAATTTTGTAGGAATTGCCTGCTTATGACACGTGTGTATTTAGACAATGCGGCTACCACTCCCCTTGATCCGGAAGTACTGGAAGCCATGATGCCTTATTTGAAAGAGAAATTTGGCAATCCGTCTTCCATTTATTCATTTGGTCGCGAAACCCGCTTAGCGGTTGAAAATGCACGTAGAACGGTTGCCCGGTTGATGGGTGCGCATCCGGGTGAAATATTTTTTACATCCGGTGGCACGGAAAGTACCAATACGGCTATCACCGCCGCCATTCGCGATCTGGGCTGTCGTCATATCATCACTTCTCCCATTGAACATCATGCTACCCTGCATACGACAGCTTTTTATCATGAACACCTGGGTGTGCATCTTTCTTATGTGCATATTTTACCCGACGGACATATAGATTTAA
>ERZ795043.1249-NODE-1249-length-13429-cov-5.156647_pt1 | contig 13429 bp, 9 predicted proteins | sample MGYA00375127_ERZ795043 | MGnify/ENA primary metagenome ERZ795043 (study PRJEB30172, sample SAMN05518447) | compost metagenome | isolation source: Feedstock adapted compost from Newby Island compost facility, Milpitas, CA | place: USA:Newby Island compost facility... | reverse complement strand
GCCCGCTGCTCGAGACGAGCATCGACGGCGCGCGCGGCATCATCATGAACATCACGGGCGGACCGAGCCTGTCGCTGTACGAAGTGAACGAAGCGGCGGAGATCGTCATTGCGGCCTCCGACCCGGACGTGAACATGATCTTTGGCGCCAGCATCGACGAGAGCATGAAGGACGACATCAAGGTTACGGTCATCGCGACCGGTTTCGAGACGAAGGAAGGTTCGGGCCGGCGCACGTCCGTCGTGCGTCCCGGCAGCTCGGAGGACGAACGTTCGTCCGGCGGCACGCATCTGCGTCCGTTCGGCCAGCTGCCGTCCAGCGACCAGCTGGACATTCCGGCGTTCCTCCGCAATCGTCCGCGCAGCGAACGCGAATGAGACGACGGACAACCGAATCCTGATGGCGGGCTGTCCCGTCAGGCGGCGCAAGCCGCCCGGCGGGACAGTTTGTTTGTTTTTGGTCCCGAAAATCCGCATTGTCCAAAAGTCTGAAATGAGATAATTCAGGTCTGTATCGCAATAGTCTGCAACCGCTTCCAGTGCTACCATTGAGTCAATCCACAGCAACCAACCGAAGACCTTGCGGAGGGGGACGACGATGACAAGGAAACTGTTGATGCTTTTGCTGGGGACGCTGCTGTTGTTCGTTGCGGCATGCGGAAAATCGGACAATGGAGGAAGCGGTTCGCAGAGCGGCGGATCCGGTTCGCAGAACCAAAACGCTGGTTCGAGCGCCCAAAAGAACGAGCCGGCCGCGAAATTGTCGATCGCCTATTACATCACGGGAGCGCACCCCACGGATCTGGAAGAAGTGCAGAACGAAATCAACAACATCACGAGGGAGAAAATCAATGCGGAAGTCACGCTGGTTCCGATCGCGGGCGGCGATTATCCGCAGAAATCCAACCTGATGCTGGTGGGCAATGAAAAACTGGATCTCCTCATCACCGGCACGCGGTTCGACTTCGCGACGAAGGCTGCCAGCGGCCAATTGCTGCCGCTCGACGATCTGATCGAGCAGTATGGTTCCGGCATCGCCGAAGTGCTTGGGCCGGAGCTGCTGCGCGCCGGTTCCGTCGGAGGACAAGTCTACGCGATTCCGACGATGCGCGACATGGCGGGAGCCAACGCGATTTACATGCGCAAGGATCTGGTGGACAAATACCAAATCGACGTCTCGAGCATCAAAACCTGGGATGATGTCGGAAATGTGCTCCGCCTGGTCAAGCAGAAAGAGCCCGACATGTATCCGCTGGTTCCGTACGGTCCGGTGCCCCAGACGACGGTCACGCAATGGTTTGACTCGCTGAGCGACAAATTCGGCGTGCTGCCCATGAACGGCGACGGCAAGACGATCGTGAACCTGTTTGAAAGCCAGGAATATGCGGACTTCGTCAACCGGATGAGGCAATGGTACGAGGAAGGCCTGGTGCTTCCCGACTACGCGACGACGAGCGAGACGCGGGCCAATTTGATCCGCTCGGGCCTCGGGTTTGCGTTTTTGGCTCCGGACAAGCCCGGCGGGGTCGAGCAGGAGTCGAAGAGCGCCGACATGGAAATCGTCGGAGCCGCGATCGATGATCCGCTTACGACCACGTTCAACGCCCAGAACATCATGTGGGCGATACCGAGGAATTCGCAACATCCGGAGAAGGCGATGCAGCTCCTCAATCTGATGTACACCGACGCCAATCTCGTCAATCTGCTGAACTGGGGCATCGAAGGCAAGCATTATGTGAAAGTCGGTGACAATGTGGTCAAATATCCGGACGGTCTCGACGCCAACACGGTCGGATTCAACCAGGCGAGCGCCGGGTTCCAGTTCGGCAACCAGTTCCTCAGCTACGTGCTTGAGGGCGAAGATCCGGAAATGTGGAAGAAGCTTGACGAATTTGCCAAGAAGGCGCAGAAATCTCCGGCGCTCGGTTTCACGTTCGACAACTCGAGCGTGAAATCCGAAGTCGCGGCCGTCAACGCGGTGTACAGCCAATACGGCAGAGGCCTTGAAGGCGGATCCCTGGATCCGGCGGAAGCCCTGCCCGCGATGATCAGCGAGATGAAGGCGGCCGGACTCGACAAGATCATCGCCGAGAAGCAAAGACAATTCGACGAGTTTCTCAAGACGAAAAATTGATCGGTATTCGTTAGCGATGGAGAGGGGGTTGTCCCGGCTCACGGCCGGGCGCCCCTGTTTCCGTCATCCTGTCCGGCCTTAACGGTTCCATGGCTCCCTTTTTTTTTCATTTGCGGCGCCGGCACGTGCGACTATAATGGGGATACCACTTTTGGCTGAGAGGGATACGGGTTGAGAACCAGCGTCCGGATGAATTCGCTTCGTTTCAGGATCCCTTTCGTGACGTACGCTCTGGTCATTCCGCTGCTTCTTCTGCTGATCGTGTCGGTGAACTACGCCGTCAACGTCGTCCACAACCAGGTGGCTTCGTCCAACAAGAAAACGATCTCCCTGTACATGAACCAAATCGACAACGCCATGGACGAAGTGGACACCTTCCTGCTCAATTTCGTCGGCTCGGAAAGCGATCTCATTTTGTTGGATTCCGACGTTGAGCAGCTTTACCAGGGCAGCAAAATCCGTCTCGTGAACCGCCTGACGACGGCGATGTCCATCTATGATTTCGTGGACGCGATTTTCATTTACACATCCAGGTGGGACGACATCCTGCACGTGTTCGAACCGGGCAGCGGACTGGTCACGAATCCGGACATCGGTTCAAGGCTCAAGCGCATCCTGAGGGACGAACGGCTGTCGAACGTACACGGTTTCATTACGGAAAAATGGTTCCTTGAGCGAATCGGCTCGTCGCAATATCTGTTCCACATATTGAAATACGGAAACGTTTACATGGGTGTATGGGTCAATGTCGCAAACATCGATTTGTCCCTGGATTACCTCGAAAAGGGCCAATCCGCCTTCTCCCTGTTCGTGGATTCGGAAGGCAACCCGTTGTCGTACACCGGCTATATCGAAGAGCAGCAAATCGATCTCGGCAGGCCGCTCACGGACTATTATTTTACGGGCAAAGACGGCAAATTTCTGGTGGTGGGCGAGGAATCGGGAAAAGCGGAACTTGCGCTGGTCACCGTGCTGCCGAATGGCGAAATCCTGCAGCATCTTCCGCTTCTCCGAAATCTCGTCTATATCCTGACGGCCTTGTCCGTGCTGTTCGTTCCGCTGTATTTCATCTTCATCCGCAGGACGCTGCTCATCCCGCTGAACGGCCTGCTTGCGATCATGAAACGGATTCGCGACGGCAACATGCATTTTCGCGTCCAGCGGATGCATTCGCCCGACGAGCTGGCGGACGTGGCGGATACCTTCAATGACATGATGGACCAGATCCAGCGGCTGCAGCGGGAAGTCTACGAGGAGCAGGTCCGGAAACAGAAAGCCGAGCTTCAGCATCTGCAGCTGCAGCTGAACCCCCATTTCTTCATGAATACGCTGAACATCATCCACAGCCTTGCGGAAATGAAGAAGTACGGGGTCATCCAGGATTTGGTCCTCAGACTGGTCCAATATTTCCGCTATATCCTGAAAAGCAGCTGGACCTTCGTGGCCTTGAGGGACGAATTGAACCATGTGGAAAACTACCTGCGCATTCAGGAATTGCGCTATCCGAACAACATCCGCCTGGAAATGGATGTGCCGGACATATTGCTCCATGTGCAGGTCCCCCCTCTCGTCATTCAGACGTTTGTGGAAAATACCGTGAAGCACACGAACGTTTCGGTTTTTCCGCTCATCATCCGCATCACGATCAGCCTGACCGGGGAGGCGGGGGGCGCGAAACTGCGCATCCGGATTGAAGACAACGGCAAGGGCTTTGACGCGGCCGTGCTGGAGAGGCTTTCCGCCTCCGCGGAGTCGGCCGGGCAGGAAGACGGGCGTCACATCGGCATCCGCAACGTCCAGCGGAGGTTGGAGCTGCTGTATGGTTCCGACGCCCGGATCGCGTTCTGCAATTCACCCGGAGCCACGGTGGACATGACCATTCCCATCACGACGGAGCGGGCACTGGAGGATCATCATGTATACCGCGCTGATACTCGATGACGAAATGATCGCAGTGGAAGGCGTGCAACGATCGATTCATTGGGAAGCATTGGGCGTCAGGGATGTACTGCCCGCGTATTGCGTGGAGGACGCCAAGTCGATCCTTAAAGATCGTCCGGTGCACATCCTGATCGCCGACATCGAAATGCCTTCCGAGGAGAACGGCCTGGATCTGCTCGCCTGGGTGAAACGGCATTCGCCGGACACGGTCACCCTCATCATGACGTGCCATGCCGATTTTCAATACGCCCAGCAGGCCATTCAACTGGGGTGCATCGATTACCTCCTGAAACCTTTGCCTTACCGGGAACTGGAAGGCGCAATCCGCAAAGCGATCGAGAAAATCCGGAAAAACGACCTTACCCTGGACAACGAACGTTACCGGAAGCTCTGGATCCAGCATCATGCCGTCATCATCGAGCGGTTCTGGAACGACATCATCGAGCACACGATTCCTTCCAGGATGGACGCCATCAAGGAAGAAGCGCAATTGAGGGGAATTCCGTTCTCGGAAAACATGATCTTCGTTCCCGTGCTCATTCGTCTGCAGAAATGGCACAAACCGCTGAACCGGCGGGAAAGCAGCATCATGATGTACGCTCTGAAAAACGCGGCGCAGGAAGTGTTTCTGCAGCGGCGGGATTGGGGCGGGCACATCATCCGCGTGGGGCCGCAATCGCTGCTCGCGATCCTGATCGCCAGGGATGAAACATCGGAGAAAAGCCTGGTGGACTGCTGCAACGAATATATCGAGTCGTGCAAAGCGTTTTTCTATTGCGATCTGTCCTGTTACATCGGCAATGCCGTCACGGGCGATCAGTTGCTTGGCGAATACGGACGGCTGAATCAAATGGACAGGGACAATGTCGTCTTTCTGAACAAGGTGCTGCTCCTGCAAGACCGCCCGAGCCGGCGCGCCGATCTTCAATTGCCGGACTTCGGCCGCTGGTCGGCGATGCTCCAGGAGCGCAAAAGGGAGATGCTCGGCCAGGAACTGTCCGAATATTTTGAGCGTTTGAAAAGTTCCCGGGATATCGACGCGGATTTTATCCGGCGCTTTCAGCACGATTTCCTGCAGATGATCTATTCTTATCTTCACTTGAAGGGAATCCAGGCCCATCGCTTCATTGCCGACGGGCAGTTCGGAGAACGGATGGAAGCGGCGGGAAGATCGGTCCGCGACCTGGAAGTCTGGGTCGGGGAATGCGTCGACAAGGCGATGGCTTTCGTTCAGGATACGGAATCGGAGGAGAACGTCATCCGGAGATGCATCGCATACATCCGGGAGAACCTCGGCGAAGAGCTGACCAGGGAGCAGGTAGCCAACCACGTCTATCTGAATCCCGATTACCTCAACCGCATCTTCAAGAAGGAAACCGGCCTGTCCATTCACGAGTACATTACGAAGGAACGGCTGGAGAAAGCGAAGGTGCTGCTCAGAAAGACGAACATGCCGATCAGCGCCATCGCCGCCGAAGTCGGTTACGACAGCTTCTCGCATTTCTCGCAGTTGTTCAAGAAATATACGGACCTGAACCCGAAGGATTACCGCAGACTTGGATGAGCGCGAATCAGGCGCTCTTTTTTTTTGCTCCCGCAAGGTGGTCGGAATCCCGGCAAAACAAAGTCCGGTTTGAAATAGAGGCGGATGCGGCCTGCGCTATACGATGAAGTCGACATTTCGACGGTTGGGAGGATGAAGATGCCGGAAGGGAAAAACGGCCTGATCGTATTCGCGATATCGCTCGGGCTATTTGTCGCGACCATCAACAACTCCATCACGTCGGCGGCCGTTACGCACATTATCGAAGACTTGAACGATTTCGAGCGGTTGAATCTGATTTTTACCGCGTATGTGCTGGCTTCGACCAGCACGATGCTCATTTTCGGCAAATTGTCGGACCAGTTCGGCAGGAAGTTGATCTATCTGATCGGCCTCGGCTTCTTCGGCCTGGGATCGCTGCTCTCGGGCCTCGCGCAGAGCTTCGACCAGCTCGTGGCCTTCAGGGCGGTTCAGGGAATCGGCCAGGGGGCGGTGTTTCCGGTCAGTTTCAGCATCATTTACTCGATCTACGCCGATCCGCGGAAACAGGCCAGAATGGCCGCGGTTCTGTCCGGCATTTACGGGCTCGCGGCCTTCTTCGGTCCGCTGATCGGCGGGCTGATTCTGGAGTTTGCCGGCTGGCGCTGGTGCTTCCATCTCAATGTGCCGATCGCGCTGGTTTCGTTCCTGATCGTGCTGTTTGCCGTCAGGGAGTCCCGGGCGGATACAAAGCCGAAGGTGGACTATCCCGGCACCATCGCGCTGATCGCGACCGTCGTGTCCTTCATGTTTGCGCTGGACGGGGCGGGCAAAGGCGGACAGTCGATGTGGCAGACCGTCGTGCTGTTTGCGGTTGCGGCGGCCGCTGCGGTCTTCTTCATTCTCATCGAGCTCAAGGCAAGCGAGCCGATTCTGCCGCCGGGACTTTACCGGAAACGGACGATCGTGGCGATTACCCTCGGGGTGTTTTGCCAGGGAGCCATGATGATGCCGCTGCTTTCCTATCTTCCCGTCTTCGTGACATCGGTGCTCGGATTCGGCAGCTCCTACGCTTTTCTTACGGTGCTATTGCTCTCCGTGACGGCGGGAGCCGCCGTGTTCAGCTTCCTTCACCAGCGTCTCAGCTACACCATATTGATTCTGTCTTCCAAATTGCTCGGCTTGCTTGCGCTGCTGATGATCATCGCCATCGGCCATGAAGCCCGGGGCTGGTATCTGGCCGGTCTTTTGATCATGCTCGGCTTTGCGGGACTGGGGCCCCTGATGAGCGTCGCGCAGAACGAAATGGCGGCCAACCTGGAAGCCCGCGCGCTCGGCACGGGTTCCTCGCTGATCGGTTTCTGGCGGAATATCGGCAATGTCATCGGCACCACCCTGACAGCGGCGATCGTCAATGCCGGGTACAGCCGTTCCATCGCCGGAAGCGATGCGTACGCTTCAGCGTCGCCGGAGTCACGGGCCGTCATGGCGAATCCCGACGCGCTGATCGGCGGCGAAACCGCGGGGCTTGCCGCGTCCGCCGTCGACGCGATGCGCGAGTCGCTCGCGGCCGCCGTCGACAGCGGATTTCTCGCGGTCGCCGCGTTCGCCGCGATCGGGGCGGTGTCCGCTCTTGCCGCCGGACCGGTCAGAAACGTCAGAAGAACCGTCCGTCCGCCGAAGGCCAACTAGTCTGCTTTCCACAAATTTCAGGTCTGTTTTGAAATAGCGGACGTCCCGGGACTCCGGTACGATGAGGACAAACACAAGCAAAGTCCGGCCAGCCGGCTTGGCAAGGAACTTCGCTGACGGAGGAAGATCAATGGTCACTAACGATCTTGCTGCCGATGCGGCACGGTTCGGCAAGCAGAAGAGATCCCGGAACCTGAAGATGAAACTGAAGAAGTATTGGCCGCTGTATGTGCTCATGCTGCCGGGTCTTGCCTATCTGCTGATCAACAACTATATCCCGATGTTCGGTCTGTTCATCGCGTTCAAGGACGTCAATTACGCCGTCGGGATCTTCAAGAGCGATTGGGTGGGATTCAAAAACTTCAAATTTCTGTTCGCGACCAAGACGGCCTATGAAATCACCAGAAACACGCTGCTCTATAACGGCGCGTTCATCATCCTGAACACGGTCATTCCGGTGGCGCTGGCCATCTTCCTGAACGAGGTTCGCAGAAAGGCGCTCCTCAGGTTTTTTCAAAGCGCGGTCCTGCTTCCGCATTTGATGTCGATGGTCATCGTGAGTTATCTGGTCTACGCGTTCCTGAACATGCAGAACGGTTTCATGAACAAGACCCTGTTGCCGCTTCTCGGCATGGACCCCGTGATGTGGTACAACGAGCCCGAATACTGGCCGTGGATTTTGATTCTGGTGAACACATGGAAAAGCATGGGCTTCTTCACCGTCGTGTTCTACGCCGCCCTCATCGGCATCGACAAAGCGTATTACGAGGCGGCCACGCTGGACGGCGCTTCCATGTGGAAGCAGATCCGGCACATCACGGTTCCACTGCTTGTCCCGACGATCACGGTGATGACACTGTTCGGAATCGGCCGCATTTTCTACTCGGACTTCGGCCTGTTCTATCAGGTGCCGCTCAATTCCGGTCCGTTGACCAGCACGACAAACGTGATCGACACGTACGTGTACAGGGCGTTGATCCAGCTGGGAGACATCGGGATGTCGGCCGCCGCGGGCGTCTATCAATCCATCGTGGGCTTCGTGCTGGTCATCGCCTCGAACTGGATCGTGAGAAGGTACAACAGGGACAACGCCTTGTTCTGAGGAGGGGAACGCCATGGATCAAGCCGTCTGGCGAACGGTATCCCACGCCGTTCTGTTGATCCTTTCCGTCTTGTGCATTCTGCCGTTCGTGCTTCTCTTCACTTCCTCGATTACGGAGGAAACGGCGATTCTTCGGAACGGATACACCTTCTTTCCGAAGGCATTCAGCTTTGACGCCTATGATTACCTGATCAAGAACTCCAAAATGATCGTGCGCTCCTACGGCGTGTCGATTCTCGTCACCGTCATTGGCACGACGTTCAGTTTGCTGTTCATGTCGATGCTGGCTTATCCGCTGGCGAGAAGGGATCTGCCCCTGGGGAAGGTGTTCGCGTTCTTCGTATTCTTCACCGTCCTGTTCAACGGCGGGCTGGTTCCGACCTATCTCATGTACACCCAGCTGTTCGGGATCAAGAACACGATGTTCGCCCTGATCATCCCGAACCTGCTGATGAACGGATTTTACGTGTTCATCATGAGAACGTTCTTCGCCACCACGATTCCGATGGACATCATCGAATCCGCGGGCATCGACGGAGCGGGCGAGTTCAGGGTGTACACCTCGATCATCATGCCGCTGTCGCTGCCGATTCTGGCGACGATGGGGCTGTTTCAGACGGTGAACTACTGGAACGACTGGTTCAACGGCCTGATTTACCTGACCAATCCCAAGCTCTTCAGCCTGCAAAACGTATTGAACCAGATCATCACGAACGTGGAGTTTCTGGCGCAGGATACGAACGCCAGCCGCACGTCCGCGCAGCTGCCGACGCTGACCATCCGCATGGCGATCGCCTTCATCGGGATCGTGCCGGTCCTGGCCGCGTACCCGTTCTTCCAGAAGTATCTCGTGAAGGGGATCGTGATCGGCGCCGTGAAATGACGCGCCATGATGTACCGACGACGACGGGAGGATGACAAGCATGGAAACCATCCGGATTGAAAGGTGTCCGAAGCCGGTATCCCGGCTGATCAAGGGCACGGACTATTTCACGCACGACATCTTCGAGACGGCGGCGGAGAACCTGGACGCGTACGTCGCCGCGGGAGGAAACACGATCGACACCGCTTTCGGCTATGCGCGCGGCCAAAGCGAAGAAGTGATCGGCCGCTACCTGGAGGAGCGCGGGAACCGCGATCATTTCGTCATCCTGACCAAGGGAGCGCATCCCGGCTGGACGCCGAACGGCTGGGTTCCGCGCGTGAACAGGGAAGCGATCCGGAGCGATCTCCTGACCAGCCTCGAGCGGCTCAGAACGGACAAGGTGGAATTGTACGCCCTGCACCGCGACGATCCGAACGTGCCGGTGGGCGAGATTCTGGAAGCGCTGAACGAGCATATCGAAGCGGGCAGAATCGACGCCATCGGGGTGTCGAACTGGTCCGTGAAGCGGATCCGGGAAGCCAACGAATATGCGGCAAAGCACGGCCTGATCGGCTTCACGTTCAACAGCCCGAACTTAAGCCTCGCGAAAGCGAACGAGGAAATGTTCCCGGGATGCGTGCATGCCGACGAGGAGATGGTCCGCTGGCACGGGCAAAGCCAGATGCCGCTGCTCTCCTGGTCGTCCCAGGCCCGCGGATTTTTCACCGACCAGTTCGCTCCGCATCTGCGGGATTTCGACGACGCCCGCAAGGAGATCGTCCGCGTGTTCTACAGCGAGGGCAATTGGGAGCGGCGTCGCCGGGCGGCCGAGCTGGCCAGGAGGAAGAACGCGACGGTCATCCAGATCGCGCTTGCCTATGTGCTGAATCATCCGTTCCCGACCTGCGCGGTGATCGGCGCGCGCAACCGGGACGAGCTGAAGTCCTGTCAGGAGGGGGCGGCGATCAAACTGACCCGCGAGGAGATGGACTGGCTGGATCTCAAATCCTGAAGGCTGCGGAGGTCATGCGATGAACACTTCGAGAAAACTGCGCTGGGGCATCCTCGGTACGGCCCAGATCGCCCTGAACCGGCTCGTACCGGCCATGCGGGAATCGGAACTCAATGAAGCGGCGGCCATCGCCAGCCGCGATGAAGCGAAGGCGAAGGAAGCCGCGGAGAAACTGGGCATTCCGTCCGCGTACGGCAGCTACGACGAACTGCTGGCCGACGAAACGATTGACGCCGTCTATGTGCCGCTGCCGAACCATCTGCACAAGAAGTGGGCGATCCGGGCGGCGGAAGCGGGAAAGCATGTGCTGTGCGAAAAGCCGCTGACGCTTACGGAGCGGGAGGCCCGGGAAATCGCGGAGGCTTGCGGGCGCAGCGGCGTGCATCTGGCGGAAGCGTTCATGTACCGCCATCACCCGAGATACGAACAGATCCGCGAACGCATCGCCGGCGGGGAGATTGGCGAAGTCCGGACGATGCACCTGACGTTCCGCTACAACATGGAAGACTGGATGAGCCGGGACAACATCCGGCTGCGGCGCGAATACGGCGGCGGTGCTCTCTACGATGTCGGCTGCTACTGCATCAACGCGGCCAGGATGCTTCTGGGAAAAGAGCCGATCGCGGTCACCTATCAGGCGGTGCGTTCTCCCGAACATGACCACGTGGATGTGATGGGAACCGGCCTGCTGGAGTTTCCCGGAGGAGTTGCCGTTACGTTCAGCTGCGGCATGATCGCCTACAGCAGCAACACGATCCACATCGTTGGATCGAAGGGCACGATCGAAGTTCCCGTCGCGTTCCTCCACATTCCGGTGCTGTCGCCCAATTTCCAAGTCACGAAGGGCGGACCGGGCGGACCCCCGATGGAACGCAGGGAAGTGGTAGTGCCCGACGTGAACCCGTATGCCGCACAGGTGGATGATTTCGCCCGCGCGGTGCTGCTCGGAGAGCCGGCCAAGTTCGGACCCTCGGATGCGATAGGCAACATGCGCGTCATCGACGCCTGCCTGCGCTCCGAGTACGAGGGGAAACGGATCATCCTGCAATAGGGCGGATGCCGCCGCCTGACCTGAGCCGCGGCAGCAGGCAGAAGACCCGGCCTGCCAACGAACCGTTGTCAACCCATTTCTTCAATATAAACCAATCCATTAAAGGAGGAATGCATGCCATGAAACTGGGCGTATTTGCCGTCCTGTTCGGGCAGGAATCCCTGGAAGGGGCGCTGGACCGCATCAAGGCCGCCGGTCTCGACTGCGTGGAGATCGGCACGGGAGGGTACCCCGGCAAGGCCCACGTTGCGCCGGAAACCGTTCTGGCCAATGAAGCCGAGATCGAGCGCATCCGGCGGGCCGTCGCGGACCGGGGCCTGGCGATCAGTGCGCTGAGCTGCCACGGGAACCCGCTCCATCCGAACAAGGCCATCGCGAAGCAGCACCATGAGGATTTCGTGAACACGGTGAAGCTGGCAGCCAAGCTGGGCGTCGACACCGTCATCACCTTCTCCGGCTGCCCCGGAGATTCCGACGACGCCAAGTATCCGAACTGGACGACGTGCGCATGGCCGCCGGATTTCCTCGAGATTGCGGAGTGGCAGTGGAGAGAAAAAGTCATCCCGTATTGGAAGGAACAATCGGCGTTCTGCAAGCAATACGGGGTCAAGGTGGCGATCGAGGCGCACCCCGGATTCGTGGTCTACAACGCCGAGACCGCCCTGCGCCTGCGGGAGCAATGCGGCGAGAACATCGGCGTCAACTTCGACCCGTCGCACATGTTCTGGCAGGGCATGGATCCCGTGGAAGTCATCAAGGTGCTGGGTGACGCGATCTTCCACTTCCACGCCAAGGACACGAGGGTCGACCCCAGGAACGCGGCCCTGAACGGCGTCCTGGATACGAAGCCGTATGCGGATGAACTCGGCCGCTCCTGGATCTTCCGGACCGTCGGCTACGGCCATGACGAGAACGTCTGGCGGGAAATCATCAGCACGCTGCGCAAGGTCGGCTACGACGGCGTCATCAGCATCGAGCACGAAGACAGCCTGATGTCGGTCAACGAAGGGTTCACCAAGGCGGTGGAATTCCTGAAAGGTCTCATCATCCGTGAGAAAGCGGGGGAAATGTGGTGGGCGTGAAAACGAAGATGAACATCGGCATGGTCGGCTACAAGTTCATGGGCAAGGCCCACAGCAACGCCTACAAGAGCGTCGGGATGTTCTTCGACCTGGACGCCGACCTGGAAATGAAGGCGATCTGCGGACGCGACGAAAACGGCGTGCGCGAAGCGGCGCAGAAATTCGGCTGGTCTTCCCACGAGACGGACTGGCGGAAGCTGGTCGAACGGCCGGACATCGACCTGGTCGACGTGAACGCGCCGAGCGACGCACACAAGGACATCGTGATTGCGGCCGCGAAGGCGGGCAAGCACGTGTATTGCGAGAAGCCGCTGGCGCTTTCGCTGAAGGATGCCCGTGACATGCTGCAGGCGGTGAAGCAGGCCGGCGTGAGACACGCCATCGGATTCAACTACCGGTTCCTTCCCGCCGTCCAGCTGGCCAAGCAGATCATCGATGAGGGCCGGCTCGGCGAGATTTACCACTATCGCGCCACCTACATGCAGGATTGGCTCGTCGATCCGGAATTCCCGCTGGCCTGGCGCCTCAAGAAGGAAGTCGCGGGATCCGGCGCCCACGGCGACCTGAACTCGCACTGCATCGATCTCGCGAGATTCCTGATCGGCGAGTTCGACGAGGTGATTGGGCAAAGCCGGACGTTCATCAAGCAGCGTCCGATCCCGTCCTCGATGACCGGGCTCAGCGCCGCGTCCGCGTCCCGTGAAATGGGTGAAGTCACCGTGGACGACGCGACGTCGTTCCTGTGCACGTTCAAGAACGGCGCCGTGGGGAACTTCGAAGCGACGCGCTTCGCCACGGGCTGGAAGAACGGGCAGACATTCGAAATTTACGGCAGCAAGGGCAGCATTCGCTGGAACCTGGAGCGCATGAACGAGCTCGAAGTCTATTTTCTGGATGATCCCGCCCACATTCAGGGGTTCCGGACGATCCTCGCGACCGAACCGGTCCACAAATACGCGGGCAACTGGTGGCCGGCGGGACACATCATCGGCTACGAGCATTCCTTCACCCATTTCATCTACGAATACG
>ERZ795043.1247-NODE-1247-length-13458-cov-12.777438_pt1 | contig 13458 bp, 12 predicted proteins | sample MGYA00375127_ERZ795043 | MGnify/ENA primary metagenome ERZ795043 (study PRJEB30172, sample SAMN05518447) | compost metagenome | isolation source: Feedstock adapted compost from Newby Island compost facility, Milpitas, CA | place: USA:Newby Island compost... | reverse complement strand
GGGCGGCCCGCCGGCGGCCGGGCCGCCACCCGGCGATCGGCCCGAGCACGCCGCGTCCGTTCCTGCGCAGGCCGGAGCCGCGGCCGGCCGGGGCATGCCCGCCGGCCGTGCCGCCGCGGGCTCGCCCTCCGCCGCGTCTCCGTCCGCCTCTCCCCTGGCGGCAGGTGCCGTGTCCGCTGGTGCCGCGCCGGTCGTGCCCGCGGCGGACGCCCGGGCGAGGGCCGCGAACGGGACGCTCGGCCACGGAGCGGCCGGGCTCGGCGTGACCGGGACGGTGGCCGACGGACCGGGGGCGGCTGCGGCCGCGGCGCACGTCGCCACGGCGGCCCCGGGCGGGCCGGGCCTTCTCGCCGGGGGCTCGGGGACGCGGCCCGCCACGGCGGAGCCCGCCGCGGGGGTGGGCGCGGCGGCGCTGGAGCCGCTGCCGAGGCTGGTGCTGATCATCGACGAGTTCGCGGCGCTCGTGGCCGAGCTCCCGGACTTCGTGGAAGGCCTGGTGGACATCGCGCGGCGCGGACGCTCGCTCGGCATCCACCTCATCCTCGCGACCCAGCGGCCGCAGGGCGTGGTGACCGCCGACATCCAGGCGAACACCTCGCTGCGGATCGCGCTCCGGGTGACCGACACGACCGAGTCCACCGACGTCATCGACGGGCCGGAGGCCGCGCACATCCCCAAGTCCCTGCCCGGCCGCTGCTACGTGAAATCGGGCGCGGGCGCCCCGGTGGCCGTGCAGGCGGCCAGGGTCGGCGGCCGGACCCCCAACCGGGAGGACCAGGGCAAGGCCCGGGTGGTCGAGCTGTCCTGGCAGGCCCTCGGCCATCCGGTTCGGCTCGCGGGCCCCGTCCGGGAGGACGTCGAGGAGACCGACCTGTCCCTGCTCGTCGACGCGATCCGCGACGCCGCCCGGGAGGCGGGCATTCCGGCCCAGCCGAGCCCGTGGCTGCCGCCGCTGCCCGGCACCGTCGTGCTCGGCGAGACCCCTGAGCTTCCGCTGCACGTCGCCGACCGCCCGGACGGGGAGGTCCCGCCGCTGCCCTTCGGGCTGACCGACCTGCCCTGGGCGCAGTCACGCCGCCCGCTCGTCCTCGACCTCGTCCACGGCGGCCACCTGCTCATCGCGGGCACGTCCCGCACCGGCCGGTCGACGGCGCTGCGCACGATCGCCGGTTCGATCGCGGCGAACGCCTCGCCTGCCGACGTCCACCTGCACGCCATCGACTGCGGCTCGGGTGCGCTGCTCCCGCTCGTCGCCATGCCGCACTGCGGGGCCGTGGTGACCCGGGACCAGATCGACCGGGTGGAGCGCCTGCTCGGCCGCCTGCGCGCCGAGGTCGCCCGGCGCCAGCGGGTCCTCGCCGAGGCGGGCTACGCCTCCCTCGCCGAGGCGCGGGCCGCCGCACGCGCCTCAGGCGGCGCCGGCCACGGCGGCAGGCCCGTCGAGCACATGCCGTGGCTGGTGCTCATGCTCGACCGCTGGGAGGGCTTCGTCGCCGCCTTCGAGCAGTACGACTACGGCAGGCTGATCGAGGCGATCATGCAGCTGCTGCGCGAGGGGCCCGCGGTGGGGCTGCGCGCCGTGATGACCTCCGACCGGTCCGGCCTGCTCGGGCAGATCTCCACGGTGTTCGACGACAAGCTCGTGCTGCGCCTCTCCGACCCGACCGACTACGGGCTCGCCGGGCTGCCGACCAAGAACCTGCCGTCGTCGATTCCGCCCGGCCGCGCGCTCGCCCCGGCCGAGCACGGCGTGGTGGAGAGCCAGATCGCCCTGCTCTGCCCGGACCCCGCGGGGCCCGCGCAGGTGGCCGAGCTTCAGGCGCTGGCGCGCAAGGCCGCCGAGCGCTGGGGCCCGAATCCGAACCCGCCGCTGCGCGTCGACGCCCTGCCGATGCGTATCACCGCGTCGCAGGTGCGAGACCTCGACCCTGAGTTCACGCCGCCGTCGCCGCTGTGGGCGCTGCTCGGCGCGGGCGGGGACGCGCTTGCCCCGCTCGGCATCGATCTGCTGGCCCAGGGCCCCGCGGCGATCGTCGCCGGTCCGCCGCGCTCCGGCCGCTCGTCCACACTCGTCACCGCCGCCCGCTCGCTGCTGTCCCGCGACGTCCCGGTGCTCATCGTGACCCCGCGCCGCAGCCCGCTGCGCGATCTCGCCGGCGCCCCGGGCGTGCTCGCGGTCCTCGACGGCGGCGGCCGACCGCTGGACGGCTCACCGGAGGAGCCGCTCTCCGCCCTGGTGGCGGATCAGGCCCGGTACGTCGTCCTCGTCGACGACGCCGAGCTCGTCTCCCCCGACACGTCCGCCGGCATGGCCTTGGAGGAGATCCTCCGCACCGGCCGGGACGAGGAACACGGCCTGCTCATCGCGGGCACGACGGGGGACCTCGCCACCGCCTACCGGGGCTTCGTCGCCGAGGCCCGCAAGTCCCGCACCGGCCTCCTGCTGTCGGTGCAGAGCCCCGCCGACGGCGACCTGTTCTCCGTCCGCCTCCCCCGCGGGGCCGTGGGCGGCCCCACCGGCCGCGGCCTGCTCATCATCTCCGGCACCGCCACCCCCATCCAGGCCGCCGTACCGGACTGACCCACCACGCGGCCGTTCCCGGAGACCTCGCCGGCTCTCGGCGCGGTCCGTGACCGGGGCCGCCCCACTCGCGAGGGCATCAAGCGGCATGGAACCTCGCCCACCGCGACTCCTCCTGCACCTGTCCCTCCTGGCACTCCTGCACCCGTCCCTCCTGGGCACCGCAGGCGGCGGTCGGTGTGGGCCGGCGATGAAAAAACGCGGCGCCGACCTCGGCGGGTCGGCGCCGGTAGTGTGCGGAGGCCGGTCAGCGGGTGGCGGACTCGATGTTGCCTCGGTAGGTGTTGATGACGCGGGAGGCCTCGTTGAGCTCCTCGGCCATGCGCTGGAATGCGGCGCGGTAGCTCTCCCAGGCGTCCTTGAAGCGCATCGCGCCTGGACCGGTCCACGCCGTGCCGACCTTGGCCGCCTCGCGGTCGAGGTTGGTCATCGTGGCGCGCACCTGATCGGCCTGCTGGGTGAACTGCGCGGCCATGGCCTGCATCTCCGCCGGGTCGCCGCCGAGCAAGCTGTGGCTCATGCCGTCTCCTTTTCCTGACATTGTGTCAAGTGGCTTTACCGTAAGCGTCAAGGCTCGGCAATGACCCGCGCTATACCCAGCGGCTATGAGGCTTGGAACGTTCCCATTTCACGGTGTAAGCAAGGGCGGGCGGCATCGCGATCCGCTCGGTCGGCACTCCGTGGCGGCCAGGGTGGACGGCGGCGATAACGGGGCAATCCACAGGCGCCTCGTTCTCCATCACGCCACGACCGTCACCCCGGCAGCCTCCAGCCGAACCCCGCCCAAAAGCCGCCGCACCGCGAGGCACAGGACCAGCGGGCACGCTCGTAACACCTGCGCCGACACCGACGAGGCCTCACCGCCTCACCCCCACGGCTGCACACCTCGTCACCCAAACCGCCACGCCACGACCGTCACCCCGGCAGCCTCCACGCGAGCCGGGCCAGGAGCCGCCGCGTGGCGGGCGGCATCAGCGTTCGCGTTCGCGGTACCAGCGTGGGCGCAGGGACGGCGGGGTCCAGAAGAGCGAGATCCCCCCGATGAGGAGCAGGGACATGCCGACGGCGCCGAGCAGGCGGCCGATGCCCCGGATTCCGGCGTCCTCGACGAGCGAACCCAGCAGCAGGAACTCGCCGCCGGCGCCGATCCACAGCATCGCCAGCGGCGCATGCAGCACGTAGGGCGCGTTGACCCACTCGGTCCATCTGCCGGCGTAGGCCAGCCAGCCGGGCAACACGAAGACGACGGCGATCGCCGCCATCGCCGCGAGAGTTCCGAGCGTGCTCATCGGACCGGCTCCCTTCACCCGGGCGTCGCCTCGCGGCCGATCGCGCTGCCGGCCGTGCGGCGGCGAGACGTGACTCCGGCTCAGACCGGCAGATTCGGGGCGTCGGCGCGCTGCCGTGCCAACCGGCTCGCCTCCTCCTCGAGCCGGCCCGCCTCCTCGCGGATCTGGTCGGCGACGTTGCTGCAGCGGTTCTTCCAGTTCCTGATCTCGCCCCGCACCCGATCGGTCAGCGGGCCTGACCAGTCCATCTTCGCCGCCTCGTCGTCCACCCGGTCCGGGAGCGCCTGCACGTGGTCGGCGAAGACCCGGAGCTTCGCCGCCCGGTCCCTGAGCTCCTGCACCATGGGATCCGCCATGATCGCCCCTTTTCCTCCGTCAAATCACCGATCTTGTCAAGATGTCAGATATACAGTGTGGGTCCATGGGTGGAGACGGTCTTCGTTATCTGAAACCTGATGAACTCGAACGGCTGGCCGACCGCATGGACGACCTGGACACGGCCACCGGAGACGCCTTCGCACGGGCCTCCACCCTCCAGGTCCGCACGCTGATGTCCTCGCTGCAGGAGATGCCGACCTGGGCCCGGAACACCGGCCAGGACCTGCGCCGCCGTGCCGCCATCGCCCGGCTCCAGACCGGGGACCCGTTCGCCGGCCTCGCCTGGGCCGGGTTCTCCCCGCTGGAGATCTCCGCGAACGGCGACAAGCTCGACCCGATGCTGCTCATCTGGCTCAACACCGTGGCCGACTGGGCGGCGCAGAACGACCACAACCAGTACGCCCGCAAGCCCAGCGAGTCGCTCGACGACTACATCAAGCGGCTGGAGGCGGCGGCGCTCGGCAAGCTCATCCCCCAGCTCGCGCCGCACGAGGCCACCGTCGCGAAGGTCCTCGAGGTCATCGGGGACGTCAAGGGCGTGGCCGTGACGGCGCCCGTCGTGTTCAGCCAGAGCGTCTCGCTGGGCCGGCTGCTGATGAACAACCACCTCTGGCAGCCGCTGTTCCACAAGATCACCGGTGGACGCTGGACGGTCCAGACCCGGTCGGCCACGGCCCCGGGCACCACGCTCGGCAACTTCACCCGGAAGCTGTTCGAACGCAGCTCCCTCTACCGGGACTACGTCGCGCGGCTGCCCGAGTACATGGAGATGGACCAGGTCAACCGGCTGGTCAACGGCGGCCGGGCGCTCATGGGCCTGCGCGTCAACCAGTTCATCGACCTGACCTTCGGCAACAACAAGCTCGCCGAGGTGCTCGGCGGCACCACCCACTCGGGTCAGGCCGTCAAGACCGCCGGCCAGGCGAACCTGCTCAAGGTCTGGGCGTCGACCGCCGATCCGAACAAGCTCAAGGCGGCCGCCGACATCCTCAACAAGACGCCGGAGGAGCTCAGCCGGCTCGGTACGGTCGCCAGGACCGCGGGCGCGCTGCGCGTGACGGGCATCGTCGGCAGCGCCGGGTCCACGGTGTACAGCGCGGCGAACGTGATCTCGCAGGGCAACCCGGTCGAGGCGTTCAAGCGCAACGGCGCGGGGTACGTGGCGGACGTCGCCGAGCTCGGGTTCAACGCCTCGCTCACCGCCGCGATGGTCGCCCCGAACCCGGTCACGATCGGGGCTACCGTGGTGACCGGTGCCGTGTACCTCGGCGCCAAGGCGGTCGAGCACTGGGACGATATCAAGGCGGGGGCGAAGAAGGCCGCCGAGGCGTTCAACCGCGGTGTGGAGAAGGCGGGCGAGCTGGTCGACGCCGGCCTGAAGAAGGCGGGCGACGCCATCGACAGCGGCCTCAAGGCGGTCGGCGACGGTCTCAACAAAGTCGGCAACGCCCTCAAGAGCCTCAACCCGTTCGGCTAGGACCTTCGGTAGGAGTGATCAGGAGACGACATGCCGTCCTTCGACAGCGCACGTGAACGGTTCCGGCTGGGAGCCGACCATCTGAAGGTCCTCGGCCACCTGCACGACGGTGAGGCGATCCCGGAGGACCTCGTGCCGGCGCGCGACGCCATGCGGGAGGCGGGCCTGCTCAGCGAGGAGGACGCGGTCCTGCCCGAGCTCGCCACCCTCACCCGGGTGCTCGCCGACACCATCCTGCTCGTGCAGATCGAGGTGTCCGGCGGCGACGGGGTGACGCTGCACGGCGCCGTCGTCGGCCAGGACGCCTGCTACACCTACGAGACCTGGCCGGGGGAGCAGGAGGCGGAGTACGTCCCGACCGACCTCAGCATGCTCGTGTGGTCGCTCGCCCGCGCGGTCGGCCTGCGCAACCGGGACATCAAGCCGCCGCAGGCGCCGATCGTCAACACCACCGTCGGCGTGCTCGACGCGGGCTTCACCGCGATCGCCCAGATGAACGCCGAATCCGTGGAGGAGGCCGCCGAGCGGCTGCGCGCCGCGCTCAGCGAGGCCGGCGCCCCCGGCGACCCCGAGCTGACCGTCCTCACCCACCTGATCCTCCAGCTCAACGCGAACTGGCGGATGACCGTGGCCTACCAGAACCGGTCGGACAAGCAGACCGAGATCCGCGGCATCGCCGTACTCGACTGCGGGCCGCTCGGGTACTGGCTGCGGGAGCGCCCGGCCGAGCCGATCATGCCGGGCGGGGTCGACCCCTCCGCCGAGCTGCGGCTCGTCCACGTCGAGGCGAAGGACCTATGGGACATGATCACCAATCTGATCCCCGACAAGGACGAGCTCAACATCGTGGCATGAGCGTCGAGTTCACGCTGGCCCGCCGTGCGCCGCGGGGGCGCGAGAAGCGCGACTTCTACCTCGTGCTGGCCGGCACGGCGGGCCCGTACGGCGAGGCGACGGTGAGCGTGCGCACCGTCCCGCGGCGTGCCGAACTGTCCTGCCCCGCCCTGCCCGAGGCCTGGGTCGACCATCCCGACACGACCCGGCAGGGGCTGATCTCCGTCGACGAGCGGACCCGGCTGGTCGTGGACGGCCGGCAGGCGACGCTCACCCAGAACCGGCGGGCGCTCAGCCGGGAGGACCGGGCGCTGCGCATCGCCCTCGGCGATCGCCGCTACGCCTACCTCGCCGTCGGCACCGGGGCGGAGGAGCTCCGCGACGAGGCGCGGGGTTCACTGGTGCGGGTCCGCATCCCGCTGCGCGTCGAGCGCAGGTTCACCGTCCTCCCCGCGGCCGACGCCGTCGACGTCGCCCTCGCCCTCATCCTCCAGGGCGCCGACATGCGCGCGCTCACCGTCACCCGCGCCGCGCTCATCGGCGCCCTCTCCTTCCTCGACACGGGCAAGGGCGAGGCCTGACCGACGGCGTGGCCGAACACCTGCGCACGATGATGGCGGCCGTGGTGACCAAGGGCACCGCCAAGGACGCCGGCCTGCCCGCGGGCACGGCGGGCAAGACCGGCACCGCCGAGTACGGCACCGGCCCCGAGCTCGACAGCCACGCCTGGTTCATCGGCTACCGGGGCGACGTCGCCTTCGCCGTCGTGGTCGAGGGCGGCGGCGGTGCCGGGAAGGTGGCCGCGCCCGTGGCCGCGCGGTTCCTGCGTGCCCTCGGCACCCCGTGACGGCCCGGCCGCGCGCGTGTCCGGCCGGGACCCGGCCCCGCGGGGGTCATCGGACCGGGATGGTCGCCCCGCCCCCGGAGGACGCGGCGACCTCGGCGCGCAGCAGCCGGAGGCGTTCGGCGGACTCCGAGCCGGGAGCCGCGGTGTAGGCGACGATGCGCAGGTCGTCGTCGACCGCGGTGAGCACGTCGCAGTCGAGGGTGAGCGGCCCGACCCGCGGGTGGTGGATCGTCTTGGGCCCCACGGTGACCGGCCGGACCACGCCGTCGGCCCACATGGCCGCGAAGACCGGGTTGAGCCCGATCAGGTCGGTCACGAGCTGCCGGACGAACGCGTCGTGCGGGTACTTGCCGGAGGTGGCCCGCAGGTCGGAGACGAGCGCCCGCTGGAACCGCTCGTACTCCTCGGGCTCGACCGGCAGCGCCTCCCCGGCGGCCGGATCGGCGAACACCGCCCACACCAGGTTGCCCCGGCGCCCCGCCGGGCTCACCCGGGCGATCGCCTGCCACAGCGCGTTCCCGGTGATGAACGTCCAGGCGGCGTCGTACACCGCGATCGGGATGTCCCCGAGCCGGGACAGCAGCCGCTGCACGCCCGGGGAGATGTGGGACGGCACCACCAGGTCCGACGGCGGCAGGTGCCCGGCGACCCGGTAGAAGTGGTCGAGCTCCTGCCTGCCCAGCCGGAGCGCGCGGCCCAGGGCCGCGACCACCCGGCGTGACGGGCGCCGCGAGCGCCCCTGCTCCAGCCGGACGATGTAGTCGACGGACAGGTTCGCCAGCGCGGCGAGCTCCTCGCGGCGCAGCCCCGGCACCCGGCGCGCCCCACCCGGCACGAGGCCCAGTTCGGCAGGGGTCACCCGCTCCCGCCACGCGCGCAGCAACCGCCCGAATTCGCTCGGACCGGACGTCATTCCTCCACGCTACGCGGCGCCTGCGCGCCGAGAGTGGTACCGCCGGTCCCGGTCGGCCGCGTACCACGGCCGTAGCGGCGGCCGCCCGTAGCCTCACCGCACCGACGACCGATCTGCACCATCCGTGGAGGACCCGATGACCCCTGAGCGGACCCCTGCCCACCGGGACGCCCGCGCACTCGCCGAACGCTTCTACGCCGCCCTGGAGCGGCGCGACCGGGAGACGATCGAGGCGCTGTTCGCCCCGGAGGCGACGATCACCATCCGGCTGTCGCTGGACGGCTCGCCCGAGCCGCTCGCCGTCTTCCGCGGCAGGCAGGAGGCGATGGCCTACGTCGACTCGGTGCTGGCGAACTTCGAGCGCATCGCCCTGCGCGGCATGACGTACACCGTGAGCGAGGACGCCGGCACCGTGTTCGTCGAGGCCACCGGGGACCTGGTGACCAGCGGCACCGGGCGCCCCTACCGCAACGTGTACGTCTTCCGCCTGGACGTCCGCGACGGCCGGATCACCGCGATCCGGGAGTACGCCAACCCGATCACGTTCGCCGGCCTCGGCCTGGCGGCCGCCCCGGCGCCGAGCGCGGGTTAGCGCGCCGAGCCGCCCCGGCGCGGCCGGGCGGCCCTCAACCGGCCGCCGGCTCGGCCGCGCCGGTTCGTACGGCGGTGGCCACCACCGCCGTGTACCGCATGGTGAAGCCGCCCCCGAACGCGTCGACGGCGGCGCCGATGCCGGCGAGAAGGTCCTGCATCGTGCCGGCGGAGAGCCGGGAGTGCACGGACTGGGTGGGCAGCACGTCGAGCCACTCGTCCCGCGTGTAGTACCGCTCCCAGTCGAACCGCCACTCCTCGGGCTCGCCGAACCCGCCCGCCCGGCGTAGCCCGTCGGCCGTCGTGAGGAACAACGCGGTGTGCCCGTCGAAGCGGGGCGCGGACTCGCGAGGGGGCGGCGTCCCGGGCGCCACCCGGGCGTAGACCTCGGCGAAGGCCCTGGCGAGCTCCGCGGGCGGCCGCGCCATGTTCCAGAACACGGCCAGGCGGCCGCCGGGCCGCAGCACCCGCGCCGCCTTGGCCGCCCCCGCGACCGGATCCACCCAGTGCCACGCCTGAGCGGAGATCAGCGCGTCGAACCGCCGCCCCGCGGGATCCCAGTTCTCGAAGCTCGACACCTCGACCTCGATGCCGTGCCGCCGGGCGACCTCGGCCATGCGGGGGTCGACGTCGACGCCGAGCACCCGGCAGCCCGCGTCCCGGAACTGCCGGGCCGCGATGCCGGTCCCGCAGCCGACGTCGAGGACCTCGGGCCCGGGAATGCTCGCCACGATCGCCTCGACCATGGCGGCGGGGTAGCGCGGCCGGGATCGGTCATAGCGCTCGGCGTCCGCGCCGAACGACTCGGCGGCCTGCCGGTGGAGGTGGGGCCGCTCGCCGATCGGGTGAATCCAGTGCGGGGGTACGGTCGGCACACACCCACGGTAACCGGGGACGTACCGACGCGACAGGTCCTCCATCGGCCGCATCCGGCGGCCTGTGCCGTGCCCCGGGGGCCCGGTGGCCGGGCCGGTCCGGCACCGGATCGTCGCGCACCTCGATCGCCCGCCGGTGCCGCGATGCGGAACGCGCCCGGCGTCGACGCCGCACCGTCTCGCCGCGGCACCCGGCGGGAGAAATCGTCAGAAGACCCTCATCGGAAAACGGTCGACGGCGGGGCGCGGTTCACCTCATACGAAAAAGCTATGACCGCACGACCCAAATACCGATTCCGGCGCACTGATACTGCGGATGCTTCCCCGGGCCGCAGCCTTTCGGTTACGCGAAGCATCGGTACGGCCATTGATGAATCCGCAGGTCAGCGGCGAACCGCACATCGATCGGCCCCGTTCCTCCGCATCCTCACCGGAGATTTTCCGGGCCTGTCCGATCGGTTTCCGGCCGGGCTCGCCGCCACCCCGGAACGGTTAGACCTTCTCGTTAAAACCCGCGCCCTCCCGGCCGGTCACCGTTAAAGTCCGAGCCATGGGCGGAGGTGGCTTCGGCGGTTCCCATTCCGGCCGATCGGAACGGCTCGACGGCCGGGCGGATGGCTTTCCCATCCGCGCCTGCGAAGCATTCGTCCACGCGTCGAAAGTGGCAGCGCTGCCGCTCCTCGTCGTCATTCGGGAAATGCCGCACGGTCTCGTTCGCGGTCGCACGCCGTGCCGCCGGACCGCGGATTCGTCCGGCCGTCCACCGGCCACGCCTTCGCCGACCTCGTCCGGGCATTGGCGGCCGCCAACGATGCGACGGCATCGATGCCACGTCTCTCGGCTACACCGTTTCGCGGAACGAGATCACGAGCGGCGTGCGGAAAACGGCGAAACGCGGACGCCGGCGCCCGACGGAAACCGACCGGCGAGTCGATCAATGGCCTGATCCGCTCAGGTAGGAGCGGGGAAAGGAACGGCATGCCGACCGACGAGAGCATCCAGAGCGCGGTTCCCGCCGGGGCGCCCGCCGCGCCGGCCCCGGCCGACCGGTACGGCACGGCGAACGCCACCGGATTCGATTTCGAGCTGGTGCGCAAGCGGCTCCGCCGCCGGGAACGGCGGCGCATCGAGCGGGCCTGGACCGGCGTGGCCGGGCCGTACGGCGAGGTGACCCTGACGCTCAACCGCGACACCGGGCGGGCCGAGCTGTCCTGCGCGGCGCTGCCGGAGACGTGGGTCAGCCATCCGGACGGCACCCGGCAAGGCTGCATCGTCATCGACCAACGCACCCGTCTGGTGATCGGCGGGCAGGAGGCGGAACTGATCCGGAACCGATGGGGGCTCAGGAGAGAAAAACGCGCCCTGCACATCCGGATCGGGGATCGGCACTACTCCTATCTGTCCGCGGGAAGGCGTGTGAAGGAGCTCCGCGAGGCGCGCCGCGGACCGGTCGCCCGGATTCGCCAAGGCAAGAACCCGGCCGTGACCGTGTCGCCGGGAGCGGACGCGGTCGACCTGTCGCTCGCCCTCGTCCTGCAGGGCACCGGCCCTTACGTCCCATCGATCATTTTCGACCTCATCTACGTGGTCGTCGTCTTTCTGATCGCCGGTGGTCCCAGCGGCGGGGACGGCGATTCCTGACCCACTGCCCCGGTGGCGCGGCCGGACCGCCGCGCATGAAATTCACCCGCGATTCCCGCTGCAGGTACCGGCGCACGAAGGCCTTCGCAAGCCGGTACCCGCTCGGCACGGGTTTCCGTAGCGTCGAGTCGCCCGCACCTCATTGGGCGGCTCGACGTCGATCACGCGATTTCGGCCTCGGGTACGCCCTGATTCGCGGCCGTACCGCGAGATGCCCGCCGTCGTCGCACGCTGCCTCCGCTGAAGCCGTCGCCGCGGACCGCGGCCGTCCGTTCGCCGCGGAATCGAGACCACCGCCGACACGACCCGGTCCCCATCGGCGAAGGAGGCGAGTTCACCCGGAACCGCAGCGCCTCGGCGAACGGCAGTGCACCCCAGGTCCCCGCCGATCCGGATCGCCCGTCGAGATCGGGCCGGAAGGGCTCCGGGACACCGGAGCCGACTTCCGGCGTGCGACTCCGCCGCTCCTCCGGCCCCGCTGGTCGGGTGCCTCCGCCTCCGGCCCCCTGCCACCGCCCCTCCGGATCCCGCCGCGGCGTTGCCGCGACCGGCCGCATCCCGGCCCGTTGCCGCGACCGGCCGCATCCCGGCCCGGCCGTGGCGGACGTCCGGTGCCCCTCCACCGGCGGCAGGAGCGGACCTGGAACCACGCATCCGCCGCGGCACCGCCCATCGGCCATGATCCCTACTGGGCGACGGCGAAGAGGGACCGGAGAGGCAGAGCGGCCGGCGACGCGGTCGCACCGACCGCGGGCACCCGCCGGTTCGCCGGCGGCCGCCGGGCGGGCGCGACGCCGGAGGCCCCGCGGGCCTTCCCGCCGCCCGCCGTACCCGCCGCGGCCGAGACGGGCGCCCCAGGCCCGGCACCGCATCCGGCACCGCATCCGGCACCGTATCCGGCACGGTGTTCGGCACGGTATCCGGGCCCACGACCGGCCACGAGACGCCGACCGGCGCGTACGGCCCGCCGCTGCCCGGCCACCCGAGCGGCGGACGGTCTTCTTCGGCTGTCCTGAATCGCCGGAAGGAAAACCCTAGGCTGGGTCTTACTCCACAAGAACCCCGCGAGAGGACAGGATGCGCATCTCTCTCACGGCTCTCACCCCGAACGGCGCGCACGACGTGGTGGTGACCGGCGACGACTCCACCACGGTCGGCGTGCTCGCGGAGGCGCTGGTCGAGCGGCTCACGGGGCACGGCCAGTTCGTGCCCATGCCGCAGTACGGCCAGGGCCCCGTACCGGTGGCGCCGCAGCAGCGGCCGGGCCCGCCCGGGTACCCGCAGCGGCCGCCGGTGGAGCTGTGGGTGAACGGACGGCGGCTCGACCCGGCGGCGCCGGTGACCCGGGTGCTGCGCGACGGCGACGTGGTCGCCTTCGACCCGGCGGGCGCCGCGGCCACCTGGCGGCACGAGCCGACCGGTGTCGTCGAGGTGCGGATCTCCAGCGGGCCGGGCGCCGGCACCGTGCACCGGCTCGGGTTCGGGCCCGCCACCCTCGGCAGCGACCCCGGCTGCACCATGCCGGTCGCCGACCCGCACATGGCCCCGCATGTGGCCACGGTGTACGTCACCGCGCAGAACGTGACGATCGACCCGGTGCCGGGCGTGACGCTCACCCTGGACGGCGTGCCGGTGACCGAGCCGGTGCTGTGGCCGATCGGCAGCGTGCTGATCAGCGGCTCGTCGGTGTTCACGCTGCGCGCGCCCGAGGCGCCCGACGCGCACCTCACCCCGATGCCGGACGGCGGCCTCGCCTACAACCGGCCGCCCCGGCTGGCCCCGCCGAGCCGTACCAAGACCCTCGAGGTGCCGGCCGAGCCGCGGCGCCCGGAGAACTACCGGCTCCAGCTCCTCTCCTCGCTGGTCTTCGCGGTCGGCGGCGTGGTGATGGCGATCGTCCTGAAGCAGCCGTGGTTCCTGCTGATGACGCTGCTCACCCCGCTGTCGATGATCGCCCAGTGGTGGAGCGACCGCCGCTACGGCCGCAAGCGGTACCGGCAGGCGCTGAAGGAGTACCGGCAGCGCCAGGCCG